>ENA-ORLY01000012-ORLY01000012.1-human-gut-metagenome-genome-assembly--contig:-NODE-12-length-317760-cov-9.899513_pt1 | contig 317760 bp, 317 predicted proteins | sample MGYA00243071_ERZ508832 | MGnify/ENA primary metagenome ERZ508832 (study PRJEB26277, sample SAMN04329777) | human gut metagenome | biome: human-associated habitat | host: Homo sapiens | place: USA... | reverse complement strand
AGTACGGTCGCAAGGCTGAAACTCAAAGGAATTGACGGGCACCCGCACAAGCGGTGGAGCATGCTGTTTAATTCGAAAATACGCGAAGAACCTTACCTAGGTTTGACATCCCCGGCAAAGCTATAGAAATATAGTGGAGGTTATCCGGGTGACAGGTGGTGCATGGTTGTCGTCAGCTCGTGTCGTGAGATGTTTGGTTAAGTCCAACAACGAGCGCAACCCTCATCATTAGTTGCTAACATTTAGTTGAGAACTCTAATGATACTGCCAGTGTAAGCTGGAGGAAGGTGGGGATGAGGTCAAATCATCATGCCCCTTACATCTAGGGCTACAGGCGTGCTACAATGGCCGGTACAACGAGTCGCAACACGGTGACGTGAAGCTAATCTCTGAAAGCCGGTCCCAGTCCGGATTGGAGTCTGCAATTCGACTCCATGAAGTTGGAATCGCTAGTAATCCCGAATCAGAATGTCGGGGTGAATACGTTCCCGGGTGTTGTACACACCGCCCGTCACGCCATGGGAGTCTGTAATACTTGAAGTCGGTAGCCTAACCCGTAAGGGAGGGGGCCGCCCAGGGTAGGACAGGTGACTGGGGTGAAGTCGTAACAAGGTATCCCTACGAGAACGTGGGGATGGATCACCTCCTTTCTATGGAGATATTTTATAGAAAACCAACCGTATGAAACCTTCGGGGCTAGCACATTAAATGTGAAAAGGTTTCAATTAAGAAGCTGCGGACTATTTTACTTGGTTTTGAGAGATCATTCTCTCAGATTATTGAACCTTTATGGTTTAGTGATTTTGTTCTTTGAAAAACTAGATAATGCAAAATTGAGTAGTCAATTACTGTCCTAGTAATTGACATTAAGATCTCAAAACTCATTTAATTAGGAATAATGGTGAATAATACGTAAGTGATTGTTTAACGAAAAGTTAAATTATTAAGGGCGTATGGTGGATGCCTTGGCATTAGAAGACGATGAAGGACGCGACAAACAGCGATATTGCTTCGGGGAGTTGTAAGTAAACTTTGATCCGGAGATCTCCGAATGAGGAAACTCACCCATTAGGGTATCATAAAGTGAATACATAGCTTTATTGAAGTCAACCCCGTGAACTGAAACATCTTAGTAGCGGGAGGAAAAGAAAGAAAAATCGATTGCCTGAGTAGTGGCGAGCGAAACGGCAACAGCCCAAACCAGTCTTAGGACTGGGGTTGTAGGACACTAATATACGGAGTTACCAAGTTTTATGATAGCAGAACACTTTGGAAAGAGTGACCATAGAAAGTGATAGTCTTGTATGCGAAATCATGAAACCTCTATAGTGTATCCTGAGTACGGCGGGACACGAGAAATCCTGTCGGAATCTGTGGGGACCATCCCATAAGGCTAAATACTCTCTAATGACCGATAGTGAACAAGTACCGTGAGGGAAAGGTGAAAAGAACCCCGGGAGGGGAGTGAAATAGAGAATCTGAAACCATATGCTTACAAAAAGTTCGAGCCCATTAACGGGTGAGAGCGTGCCTTTTGCAGAATGAGCCGGCGAGTTATGGTATTGTGCAAGGTTAAGTGGAAAACACGGAGCCGAAGCGAAAGCGAGTCTTAATAGGGCGATTTAGTACAATGCTGTAGACCCGAAACCGAGTGATCTAGCCATGAGCAGGCTGAAGTTGGGGTAATACCCAATGGAGGGCCGAACCAGGGTACTATGTAACGTGCTTGGATGACTTGTGGCTAGCGGTGAAATTCCAATCGAACTCGGATATAGCTGGTTCTCCCCGAAATAGGTTTAGGCCTAGCCTTGAATTATTTCATCCTGGAGGTAGAGCACTGAATATGGAATGGCCGCGTCTAGCGGTACTGACTGTAATCAACCTCCGAATGCCAGGACTTGTAGATTCAGGAGTCAGTGTATGAGGTGATAACGTCCATACGCGAGAGGAAAACAATCCAGACCATCAACTAAGGTCCCTAAATATATGTTAAGTGGGAAAGGATGTGGAGACGCACGAACAGCTAGGAGGTTGGCTTAGAAGCAGCCATCCTTTAAAGAGTGCGTAATAGCTCACTAGTCGAGTATCTCTGCGCCGAAAATGTACCGGGGCTAAACATATTACCGAAGTTATGGATTTATAATTTATTATAAATGGTAGGGGAGCGTTCTAAGGGCGCTGAAGGTAGATCGTGAGGACTACTGGAGCGCTTAGAAGTGAGAATGCCGGTGTGAGTAACGTAAGGTAGGTGAGAATCCTACCCACTATTTGACCAAGGTTTCCAGGGTCAAGTTCGTCTTCCCTGGGTTAGTCGGGACCTAAGGCGAGGCTGAAAAGCGTAGTCGATGGACAACAGGTTTATATTCCTGTACTACTTATAGGACTGATGGAGTGACGGAGAAAGCTAGGAAGAGCCAGTTATTGGATTCTGGTCTAAGCGTTTAGGTTGATGCACAGGAAAATCCGTGATATCGATAAGACTGAAGCGTGATGGCGACGTGGTCTACGGACCGCTAAGTCTTTTGAAGCTATGCTTCCAAGAAAAACTTCTAAAGATATGTTATAAGTACCCGTACCTAGAACCGACACAGGTGGTCAAGGAGAGAATCCTAAGGTGAGCGAGAGAACTATGGTTAAGGAACTCGGCAAAATTACCCCGTAACTTCGGAATAAGGGGAGGTTTCTTCGGAAACCCGCAGTGAATAGGTCCAGGCAACTGTTTACCAAAAACACAGGTCTCTGCTAAAGCGTAAGCTGATGTATAGGGGCTGACGCCTGCCCAGTGCTGGAAGGTTAAGATGATTTGTTAGGTGGACGAAAGTCGATAACACCGAAGCTTTGATTTGAAGCCCCAGTGAACGGCGGCGATAACTATAATCGTCCAAAGGTAGCGAAATTCCTTGTCAGGTAAGTTCTGACCCGCACGAAAGGCGTAATGATCTGGACGCTGTCTCAACCATAGACTCGGTGAAATCTTAATACCTGTGAAAATGCAGGTTACCCGCGACAGGACGGAAAGACCCCATGGAGCTTTACTGTAGCTTGATATTGAAGTTAGGTGATTTATGTAGAGGATAGGTGGTAGACTGTGATGTATGGACGCCAGTTCATACGGAGTCGCCCTTGGAATACCACCCTTAAATCATTTGACCTCTAACTTACTCCCGTTATCCGGGAGGAGGACAGTGTCTGGTGGGCAGTTTGACTGGGGCGGTCGCCTCCCAAAGAGTAACGGAGGCGCTCAAAGGTTCCCTCAGATTGGTCGGAAATCAATCAAAGAGTGTAATGGTATAAGGGAGCTTGACTGCGAGACCTACAAGTCGAGCAGGTGCGAAAGCAGGACATAGTGATCTGGCGGTAGAATATGGAATTGCCGTCGCTTAACGGATAAAAGTTACCCTGGGGATAACAGGCTGATAGCGCCCAATAGTTCACATAGACGGCGCTGATTGGCACCTCGATGTCGGCTCGTCACATCCTGGAGGTGGATTCGCTTCCAAGGGTTGGGCTGTTCGCCCATTAAAGTGGCACGCGAGCTGGGTTCAGAACGTCGTGAGACAGTTCGGTCCCTATCCGTCGTGGGCGTAGGAAAATTGAGGAGAGCTGTTCCTAGTACGAGAGGACCGGAATGGACATACCTCTGGTGTATCTGTTGTAACGCCAGTTGCAGTGCAGAGTAGCTATGTATGGACGGGATAACCGCTGAAAGCATCTAAGCGGGAAGCCTCCTCCAAGATGAATTTTCCCATTCTTCGTGAAGTAAGATTCCTTGTAGACGACAAGGTTGATAGGCTAGAGGTGGAAGCGTAGTGATACGTTGAGCTGACTAGTACTAATAGATCGAGGATTTAACTTAAACAATTATTCTAAAATTAGATGAATTATATCATTGCATTATCGGGTTTTTTAAAGGACAAAATCCTTTATTGGTGACGATAGCTTAGGTGGTACACCTCTTCCCATCCCGAACAGAGAAGTTAAGACCTAATACGCCGAAAATAGTGTAATGCTAAGATAGGTAGTCGCCAATTTTTTTTTGCGTTAAAATTTACTTTATTTTATAAAAATACAAATAAAAATGTCAAATAACATTATAGTACTTGTATTAATAAATAGTTTTACCTTATAATAGGAGTAGGTGATTAGAAATGGATTATAAATACACATCAAGATCGGTTGATGATACAATAAGAATTGCTCAAGATATTGAAAGTGAAAAATTTCCTAATATGGTAATTTGTTTATATGGAGAGCTAGGCAGTGGAAAGACTGTATTTACAAAAGGATTTGCTAGTGCAATGGAAATTGAAGAAACAATAACAAGTCCAACATTTAATATTATAAAAGAATATACATCAGGAGAACTACCATTATATCATATGGACGTGTACCGTCTTGAAGAAACAGATGAATCAATAGGTTTTAATGATTATTTCAACAAAGGTGGCGTTACCATTATTGAATGGGCTGATATAATTAAAGATAAACTTCCAGAAAAAAGATTAGACATTAAATTTAAACTAATAGATGAGGATACTAGAGTACTTGTATTTATGCCACATGGTGAAGAATATGAAGAAATATGTAGTGCGGTTCTATAATGAAGACTTTATTTATTGATACACATTTAAATGATATAATAGTAATGTTACTTGATAATGGTAAGCTTGTGGATAAACGAGAAGTTATTAACAAAAAAAACAATAGTGAATTTATGTTTCCAGCGATAAAAGAATTAATAGATGGACAAAAATTAGATGAAATAATAGTAGTTAATGGTCCAGGATCATTTACAGGTGTAAGACTTGGAGTTACGATAGCTAAAACACTTGCTTATACACTAAATATTCCAATTAAAACAATTTCATCTTTAGAAGTATCAAGCATTAGTAATAATGCTCAAAAAGTATCTATAAGCGATGGTAATGGATGTTATTTAGGTGAGTTTGATAAAAATTTTAAACCTACTAAAGATTTTATCTATGTTAACAATTCAGATTTTATCAACATGAAAAACAACAATGAATATATAAATAATTACAAGATAGATATTGAAAAAGTGTATGACTTTTTAAAAAATGTAGAGCCTATTAATGCTCACAGTGTAAAACCACTATATATAAAGAAAATTGGTGTAGAAATTGATAAGAAAAGCAATTAAATCTGATGTAAATGCGATTAATAAATTAGGAGGTAAACTACATAATAATTTTGAAAGTACTTATCATATAGAATCAGAAATTGATAGCAGTATAGCAATAGTAATGGTAGCTGAAGAAAATAATAGTGTTGTTGGTTACCTTTATGCTTTAGATTTTGAGGATAATATTGATCTATTAAGTATTTATGTTGATGAAGACTATAGATTAAATCACATAGGTTATAAACTATTAAATGAGCTTCAAAAAAAATGTAAAGATGAAACTATAACATTAGAAGTATCAAGTACAAATATTGGAGCTTTAACACTATATAAAAAATGTAATTTTAAAGAAGTTGGAATTAGAAAAAAATATTATAAAGATTCTGATGCCATAATTATGAAGTGGGGGATATAAATGAAAGATATAAACATATTAGCAATAGAAACATCATGTGACGAAACAAGTATTGCAATTGTTAAAAATGGTCACGAAGTTGTAGCAATAACAATTTTAACTCAAATGTATACGCACGCAAATTTTGGGGGAGTAGTACCTGAAATTGCTTCACGAATGCATACAGAAAATATAACAATGGTTTTAGAAGAAACTTTAAAAAAAGCAAATATGACTGTATATGACGTTGATGCAATAGCAGTTACTCAAAAACCAGGTCTTTTAGGTTCTCTTCTAGTCGGTATAGAATTTGCTAAAGTTTTAAGTTATGTTTACAATAAGCCTTTAATAGCAGTAAATCATTTAATTGGTCACATTTATGCAAATGCTATTAATAATAAGTTAGAGTTCCCATTACTTGCTTTAGTAGTAAGTGGAGGTCATACAGAACTTGTAATAATGAAAGATGACTATGATTTTGAGTTTTTAGGTGGTACACTAGATGATGCAATAGGGGAAGCATATGACAAAGTAGCTAGGATATTAGGAATACCTTATCCAGGTGGCCCAGGAATTGAAAAAAAAGCCTTAGAAGGCAAAGTTACCTATGATTTTCCAAGACCAGTAATGGATAATACATACAATTTCAGTTATAGTGGTCTAAAAAGCCGCATAATAAATGTTGTGCACAACGAAAAACAACGTGGTAATGTTATTAGAGAAGCAGATTTGGCAGCTAGTTTTCAATACGTTGCAATAGACGAACTAGCTAGAAAAACAGATTTAGCCTTAAAAAATACAGGTATAAAACATGTTCTTGTTGCTGGTGGTGTATCTGCTAACAAATATTTAAGAAGTGAAATTAATAAAGTAGCAGAAAAAAATGATGCAAAATTAAGTATTCCAGAGTTTATTTATTGTACAGATAACGCAGCAATGATTGGGGCAGCAGCATACCCACTTTATTTAAAAAAAGAGTTTGCGGATTATTCACTAAATGGTGAATCTCAAGCAGATGTTTGCTAAGGAGAAATATGGACAGAAATATAATAAAAATAGAGTATTTTTTTCAATTAGATACATTAATTAAAGAAATAGTAAGCGAATTATTTCCAAACATTTTAAATCCAAATAATATAGATGAATTAGAATCATATGAAAAAAAATTATTAAGTTCATTAGATAGAATAGAAATATCATTTGATAGAATAACTAAACTGTTAGACCTTAATGAAAATATAAATAATCTAATAAGCCAATTATTTGAAAATTATAGAAGAAAAATAAAAAATTGCCCATTAGAATATGATAATCTTAAAGAAGTATTTTTACAAATATTTGTTAATATGGATTTTGAACTAACACATAAAGTAAATGAAGAACTAATAGGTTACTCAATTAATAAAAATCTATTCATGCTCTTGCTTCAAGTTACGTCCATAACAGAATTATTACATGTACTACATTCGTATGTAGTTAATAATGAAGAAATAATGCAAAGTTGTGGTCTATTGAATTCAAATGATACAATCAAACTATATGGCAAAAACACAAATATATCACAAGTAATTTTTGATAATTTAAAAAAAGGCTTAAATAGTTCTGAAATAACCATTTTATCTATAAATGATAATCATATAATTATAATGCTTAGAGACTATGGACATGCTACAACTATTGATATAAACATTAATGAAGATGTTGCATGGATTAATTATTTTATTCCTAAAATTTGTAATTATTTAATGGTTCAAAGTCTACCCGGAGTAAGTGACATAAATGAAAATTCAAAATGGGCAAAAGGAACAATAATGGTTAACGTAAATGAACTAGGAAATTATTTAAATGATTTTATAAAAAAAATACCAACTGATGATGATATGTTTAAAATCGGTGGCCTAGCTTATGATTTTGCAAAAAAGAATGGATTGAACAAGTGAAATTGTTGCTAAAATATAGACAAAAGATCAATAATTTGTTATAATGTTCAATACATGGGGAAGCAATGGTTTCGACATGTATCACTAGGCATGACTGCAAGTGGTCGGCATACCTTAAGTGCACAATTAAATTAAATGACGAAACTAATTATGGTTTCGCTCCTGCTTTTGCCTAATTAATAGGATAAGGGAGCACTTCTATTCAATTTCTCTTATAGGTTGAACTAGGGGTTAATAAATATAAGATATAATATATTATTTGTTTAGGATACTATATAGAATTTTTACTAAACTTACTAACTAATCGGTTAGTGTAGAGCCACTTTAGTTAGGAAATCAAAATCTACCTAAACTTGTAGATGTTATGATATAGGGTATATTGGACAGGAGTTCAAATCTCCTCTTCTCCACCAAATTGAATTTTCTCCCGTAAATACGGGATTTTTTTATTTTCCCTCTTATTTCCCTCTTGCTTTCATTAAATTTTATTTAATAATTCTATGCTATGTTTTTTCTTTTTACTAAACAAATGAAAGTGAGTTTTCCACCTTCATCAAAATTGATATCAAAGCCTTTTTAAGGGCTTTTTATTTTTATTAAAAAATATAAAATAAAAATAAAAAATTATGTTATAATAAATTTATAAGGAAAGATTGAGTATATGAATAAAATATTAATATGTTATTTTTCTGCAACAGTAATGACAAAAATAATGGAGTAACAAAAGAAGGAATGGCTGGCATAATAACTCACATAGCATTTTATGTTGGATGGCCAAAAGCTTGGACAGCATTTAATATAGCAAAAGAAATATATTTATAAAAATTTAGGAGGTACAATTATGAAACAAATAGGTACAAAAAATTTAGAAACAGAAAGACTAATTTTGAGAAAGCTAACAATTGAAGATGCCCCATATGCATATGAACATTGGTGCAGCAATCCAAGCGTATGCAAATACACAATGTGGGATAAACACAACTCAGTAGAGGACACCAAAAAACTTTATGAAATTTGGGAAAAAGAATACGAAGACCCAACTATTTACAGATGGCTTGTAGAAATAAAAGAAAGTCATACCCCGATAGGTACAATAGATGTTTGTTCTAAAAAATACTTACGTTTTGGTACATGTGAAATAGGTTATTGCTATGATGAAGATGCATGGGGAAAAGGATATGGAACAGAAAGTTTAAAAGCTGTAATAAAATTCCTTTTTGAAGAAGCTGAAGCTGAAACTATTTACGCTGAATACATGTTACTTAACCCTGGAAGTGGCAAAGTAATGGAAAAATCCGGCATGATATTCGAAGGAACCCAAAAATCTAGAGTACTAGACAAAGAAGGTAATCGTAGTGACCTTGGTGTATATTCATTAACTAAAGAAGAATATTTTAAAAATGAATAGATATGAACTAATTTTAAATAAGTTACAAACATCAAAATTTAGAAATTCTTTTCATTTAAAAATCAAAGAAATAAACTACATTAACGAAAAAGGAATAGATAAAATTAAAAGTCATGCTATTGATTTTATAAACGAAAAACTAGGACCAGCAAATCCTAAAAATGATGGTAAGCAAACACCAATGAAGAACCATCCAGTCTTCATAGCAATGCATGCTTGTGCCTGTTGCTGTAGGTCATGCCTTTACAAGTGGCATCATATTTTTAAAAATAAAGAATTAACAAACGAAGAAAAAGAGTATATACTAAATTTACTAATGTTATGGATAGAAAGAGAGTTAATAAATAATACAAATTAACTCTTTTTGCTTGATAAAACATAAAATTTGTTTTCAAACTGAAAAAAACATGATATTATTATATATAGGGTCATTTCCTTATACATGGGGTGGAAGTATGAATAAACCATATGCTTATTACGAACACAAAAAATTAAAAAGTTTTAAAGAACTTCTTGAATTTAATTATAAAAAAAATAAAGACTCTACAGCCTTTATCTTTAAAAATGCAAAAAGAGAAACCATTAACAAAACTTATGAAGATTTTTATAATGATGTAATCACTATGTCGAACTATTTAAGCAACACATACAAAGGAAAACATATAGCTTTAATTGGTGAAAATTCCTACAACTACTTAGTTTTATTCTTTAGTATTATAATTAGTCAAAATATAGCAGTAGTAATTGATAAAGACTTGGATGAACAAAAAATTAATGAACTACTTAAGAAAAGTGATAGTAAAATAATTTATTATTCACCAGATTATACAGATATAGATAACATTACAAAAAAATATAAAAATTTTTCCATTAATGATATAGAAGAAACTATTAATAAAAATAAATGTGAGTTTAAAGATAACAAAATAAAAAATAAAGAACGAGTAATCTTTTTCACATCAGGAACAACTGGCAGCAGCAAGGGAGTAATGTTAAGTGAAAAAAATATTTTAAGTGATATTTATGGTGCATGTAGTTTATTTAAACCAAATGGATTAGCATTTTCTTGTTTACCATTTCATCATGCTTTTGGCTTAATAACAAGTGTACTTAAACCTTTTTATTATGGTGTACCAGTATTTATAAATCATAGTTTAAAAAATATTGTTCCAGAAATGAAAGAAGCAAAACCTAACACAATGTTTGTAGTTCCAGTTTTTATAGAAAATTTCTATAAGCAAATATGGAAAAATGCAAGAAGTACAAAAAAAGAAAAAATATTAAAAGCAATGATAAATATCAGTAATAGTTTACTTAAAGTAGGAATTGATTTAAGAAAATATTTTTTCAAATCAATCCTTGAAAGTTTTGGTGGTAACCTAGAATACATAATTTGTGGTGGTGCCTTTCTTGATAAAAAGTATGTAAAATGGTTTAGAAGCATTGGAATTGAAATCTTAAATGGTTATGGAATAACAGAATGTTCTCCCGTGCTTGCTGTTAATAGAAATGAATACTATAAAGATGGTTCCGTTGGTCAAATAGTACGTGGTGCTGATATAAAAATTGAAAATAATGAAATACTTGTTAAAGGTGATATTGTAATGCTTGGATATTACAAAGATGAAAAAGCAACTAAGGAAGTTATGCAAAATGGATATTTTAACACCGGAGATTTTGGATATTTAGATAAAGATAACTTTTTATTCATAACTGGAAGAAAAAAGAATTTAATTATATTAAGCAATGGAGAAAATATATCTCCGGAAGCAATCGAAGAAAAACTATCAAAGGATAAAGGTGTTTGTGAAGTAATAGTTTACGAGAAAAATAATAAACTTATAGCAAGTATATATCCAAATGAAGAATATTTTGGAAACATCAGTTACTTTAATGGCCTTATATATAAATATAATAGCAAAGTACCAAAAAATCATCAAATTGCATTAGTAACACTTAGAAATGAAGAATTTCCAAAGAATAATAATAGAAAAATATTGAGAAACAAAGTAATGGAGGAAGAAAAGTGAAAGAAGAAATAATTAAAATAATTGCAGGTATTGCTGAAGTACCAGAAAAAAGTATTAATGAAAATACTAATTTACTAGCAGACTTAGATTTAGAGTCTCTTGACTTAGTAACATTAATTTCAGAAATTGAAACTAAATATGAATTAGAAATACCCGACAAAGAAATAAAAAAAATACAAACAGTTGGTGATATTATTAATTATTTAAGTAGCCATGTATAAACTTTATCTTGAAAAAAATATATCATCAAAAGAGTTATTAACAAAAATTTTGAAAAAAGAAAACGCAGCAAATATTGAAATAGTCTATAATGAACATGGAAAGCCCTATTTAAAAAATAACGAATTATATTTTAATTTGAGTCATGATAGAAATATGACAGTTTTAGTAACTAGCAATCAAGAAATAGGTGTAGATATTGAGTATTTAACTTATAAACAAAGTGTAGTAAATAAATATTTCACACCAACAGAACAAGAAATAATTAAAAATTCCAAGAATAAAGAGTATGATTTTACTAAAATTTGGGTAATGAAAGAATCCTATGTTAAAATGCTTGGCATAGGAATCTTATACGGCTTAGAAAAAGTCGATACTATTAAGTTAATAAAAAAGTTTGAAATAATAGACAAAAAAGAATATTTAATATCAATATGTAGAAATGAGGTATAAAATGAACATATTATATTGCGGAGATTCTAATATCGTAGATGGTTTAATAATATCAATTTTATCTTTAACAAAACATGAAAAAGGAAATCTTAATATTTATGTTTTTAGTATGGATTATGATGATAAAAAAAGTGTAAGTGAAAAAGCAATAGAAAAACTAGATAAGTTAGTTAAAGAAGTAAATAAAGATAGTTTTGTAAAATTAATTGATGTAGAAAAATTCTTTTTAGAAGAAACGCCAACATCAAATATAGATACATTATTTACACCATATTGCATGTTACGACTTTATGCTGATTTAGTACCAGATATTCCAAGTAAAATATTATATTTAGATAATGATGTCGTAGCCAAAAGAAGTTTCAAAGACTTTTATGATATTGATAATAGCAAGTATGAACTAGTTGGTGCTAGAGATTTTTATGGTCAATATTTCTATAGTAAAAATAAGATTAAAAAAGATTATTTAAATTCAGGTGTACTACTTTTAAACTTAGATTTAATTAAGAAAAGTGGTAGCTTTAAGAAAGCTCGGGAAATATGTAGCACTAGAAAAATGCTTCTTCCTGACCAATCTGCACTAAATAAATATTGCAAACCAAAATTAATAGTTAAAAGAAAATATAATGAACAACATGCTATGAAAAAAGATACTGTATTTAGACATTTTACCACAACTTTTAAGTTCTTTCCGTACTTTAGAACTCAAAAGGTAAAACCATGGAATATAGATAGACTTCATGATATCTTAAAATGTCATGATTTTGATGATATCTTAGAAGAATATCAAAAAATTAAGGAGGATATAAATGAATAAAGTAACAATACCAATATTTTATGCAATTGATGATGGCTATTCAAAGTTTGTAGCTGTTTCCATTAAGTCATTAATTATGAATGCAAATAATAATTACAATTATGATATAAATGTGATTTATGAAAATTTAAGTGAAGAAAATGCCAAAAAATTAAAATCATTAGAAACAGATAACGTAAAAATAATTTTAACAGAAATGAATCAAAACTTAAGTATGATAACTGATAAACTTGGAAACAGATTACGAGAATACACATTTACATTAACAATATTCTTTAGATTATTTATACCAGTTATGTTTCCAAATTATGATAAATGCATATATATTGATGCTGATACAGTAATTCCAGGTGATATATCAAGACTTTATAATGAAGATTTAGGAAATAATTATCTAGGTTGTATTGTTGATAAATCAACAATTGATAATGAAATACTAGCAAGTTATTTTGAAGAAGTTGTAGGTATTCCTCGTGATAAATATATTAATTCAGGAGTTTTACTTATGAATTCAAAGAAGTTACGTGAATTAAAAATAGATGAAAAGTTTTTAGATTTATATACAAAATATGGTTTTGATGTTATAGCACCTGATCAAGATTATATTAACTCAATGTGTTATGGACATATCAAGTATTTAAGTGATATTTACGATGCTATGCCTAATCCTAATAATAAAGAAGTGGAAAACCCGGTAATTATCCACTACAATTTATTCTTAAAACCATGGCAATATGAAAACGTTCAATACTATGATTATTTCTGGAAATATGCAAAATTTACCCCATATTATGATGAAATACTAGAAATTAAAAATAGTTATACTGATGAAGATAGAAAAAAAGATAGTGAGTGGATGGACTTAATGGTATCTCGAGCAGAAAGTCTTGTAGGTACTCAAAATACTTTGAAAAATGTATTTGAAAGTGGGAAAGAAACACGCTTATGATAATCGGAGGTAGTAAAAAAGAAGTTATAAACAATATTAAAAAAAATATTGAAAATAATGAACTTAATAAAAAAGTAGAAATCGGCGATCCTAATTTATCTGAAGATGAAATTCAAAAATATATAAATGATTTTTATAAGAATAAGAAAAAATTAAGTTATTTTTTTAAAAATAAAATTGCTAATAAAACGGTAAAAAAGATAAGTAAAGAACTATATCCAGACATTAAAATTAATGGTTTAGAGAAGCTAGATTTAGCTGATTTATCTAATGGTGCCATTGTAACAAGTAATCATTTTAATCCACTAGATAGTTATAACATCCGAAAAATAGTGGAAGAAAAACTACATAAAAAATTATACATTGTAGTTCAAGATACTAATTTAGCAATGCCAGGTTTCTTAGGATTTCTTTTTAATAACATCGAAGTAATACCTTTGTCAAAAAGTCCAAATTATATAATTAAGAAATTTGTTCCAGAATTAAAGAAAATATTATCAAAAGGCGATTTTATTCTAATTTATCCAGAAGAAGAAATGTGGTTTAACTATAGACTTCCTCGTCCATGTAAACGTGGTGCGTATCAATTTGCTCATGAACTTGACGTTCCAGTTATCTCATGTTTTGTTAAAATGATTGATACTGATAAAACAGATAATGATGAATTTAATAAAGTAAAGTACGAAGTAAGCATTAATAAAGTTATTTATCCAGAAGCTGGAGAAAGCGTAAAAAGTGATTCGCGAAAAATGGCAGAAGTAGATTATGAAGCAAGAAAAAAAGCATACGAAGATGCTTACGATAAGAAATTAAACTATGAATTTGATATAAGTGATATAGCAGGTTGGAAAGATATTTAATTATCTTTCTTTTTATATGTTACATATTCTATATTAGAATTTTTACTTCTATAAGTCATTTTATCATGTACTAATTCTTCTAACCTTTGTACTTTTTCTTTTTTACTTAAATTTTCATTACATACAAAAGGTCCATCAACATAAATAACAATCTTTGGTCTTTTAAAAAACTTACTTTTTTGATAAGTTGTTGTGGCACAGTACACTTCTTTTTCATCTTCCACAGCAAGTTGAAAACTACTTGTATTAAATGGTCTGATTTTAGTATAATATGGCCAAACATGAGCTTCAGGATACACCACAATTGGATGTTTCTTACCATAGTATTTAAGTGCTTTTCTAAATTTTAACATGTCATGAATTCCATCAGGTATAACAATAGCACCTAATGCTGGAAGTAATTTACCCAAAACAGGTATTCCAAGATTAGCTTTATTAACAATATAATAAGGTCTTTTATATCTAGTAATAATCGGTGGCACAAAAGCATCACCCATTTCTTGAGTATGATTAATATATAAATAATAACTATTTTTACCTTTCAAAACTTTTCTATTTTTAATACTAACACGTAAAATTAACTTAGCATATATAAAACTAAATATAAAAAATATAACATACAAAATGTAAGCCCATATTTTATAAAATACATTTTTATGTATCCATTTATAATTTTCTTTTAAAACATATTCTTGATTTTTAGACTTAACAACATCACTATCAAAATCATCATAATAATAAATTTTTTTCATAAATATCACAAAATAATTATATCATCAAAATCATTCTATGACAAATGCACTTTAAGAAAATGGACTAGTTCATATAATGTAGTAGAGGTGAAGAAAAATGAATTATCTAACTTATCCGCTTAAAATAATGAATATAACTCAAGGTTATGATGATAATTTTACTCACAAAAGACATAGTGAAGGTAACCTAAAAGATTACCCAATAGATGATGCATGTGGAAGTGGTAACAATAGTTACTTTTACTGTCCATGTGATGAAATGATAGTTAAAAAAGTTTATGGGGTTGGACTTAGAGCATCAAATACAATATGGCTTGAAAGTACAAGTCCCGTAGTTACCCCGACATTTACAGATTTTATAACTATAATGGTAGTACATCCTGAAGATAAAGATTTAAGAAATATTTATAAAGGTAAAATTTATAAACGTGGTGAAGCTATATTTCCTAAAGGGGCAGATGGATTTGCAACAGGTCCTCATTTTCATATAACACTTGGCCGCGGTAAAATGTCTGGTTCAGGATGGGCTAAAAATAATCTTGGTTTATGGATTTTAAAAACAACAGAATATAATATTAAACCCGAACAAGGAATGTTTATTGATAAAAACTTTACAACTGTAAAAAATAATAGAAATCTAAACTTCGTAGACTTAACAAATGAACCGGTTGTGAACAATACCTACTATACAACCGCTAATTTAAATGTTAGGTATGGTCCAAGTAGCAAATATAAATTTGTTAATTTACTTGCTAAGAATACAAAAATAGAAGTTCTAGAAATAGTTGATGGCTGGGCAAAACTAAGCGATAAAGAATATGTATCTAGTGCATATTTAACTCAAGAACAACCAAAGCTTTACTATATTTCAAAGAAAACAACTGCAGCTCTATTAAATGTTAGAAATAAACCAAATGGGAATGTAATACTTTACAGAATACCCAAAAATACAACAGTATCAGTAATTAAAGAAGAACATAACTGGACACAAATCTACAATAATCGTTGGGTATACAGTAAATATTTAAACTAACAATTGCTAAATTAAAAAAAATATTATAAAATATAACTAGGTGATAGTAATGGGACAAGTATATGATAAAGCATTAGAATTTAAACGTAAACATCCAGGTGGAGTAGTATGGAATCTAAAAGACCATTGTGCAGTAGTGGAAAAACATCTAAACCCAGGTGAATATGTTACATTTGCTTTTGCAGGTCAAAAAAATGATAAATTTTACGAATTATTTCAAACATGTGTAGTAGTTTTAACTAATAAAAGAATTTTAATTGGTCAAAAACGTGTTGTATGGGGCTACTTCTTAAGTTCAATCACACCAGATTTATACAATGACTTATTAGTATATCAAGGCTTACTATGGGGACAAATAAAAATCGATACTGTTAAAGAAGAAGTTACAATATCAAATTTACCAAAAAGTGGTCTAGATGAAATAGAAACAAATATAACGGAAATGATGATGGAAGAAAAACAAAAATATGGCTCAGTTGAAAACAAATAATATAAAAAAATTAAGAAATTTAATCATATTTTTAATATTAATATTCGTTATATTTCTTTTTTTCTTAAATTTTAAACATAACTATACATTAAAGTACAAAATAAATGATATAGATGTAACAGAAAAGTATCATAAAAAAGAAAAATACTATTCATTTTTAATTAGTTATGAAGACAAAGATTATGAAGTAATAAGTTTTGATAAATATACTAGCAAAAGAAATTTAATCCGAGATATCAAAGTAAACAAGCTAGACGAAAATACATGTTTATCTTTTGAAAGCTCTAAAATATCTTTATATGATGTATGTAGTAATGAAGATAACTTCTATTATCCACATGAAGAAACAACTTTTAAAGAAAACTCAAATTACAAAAATATTAAAATAGATAATCTTAATAATAATACTTTCTTTTTATGGAATTATCACGAGTTTATTTATTTAAGTAACAAAAAAACAACAAGTATCAAGCTTTTTGATAAGGATGTTTATAACTTAAATCTTATTTATCAACATGATAAATATTTACTTGTTCCAAACTATAATGAAAATTATAAATTTACTAAAATATACTTACTTAATAAAGAAAATGGCAAAACAAAGGATTTTAAATTACGCTATGATGTTTACTTTGATAGTTATTTTCTAGGTGACTACAAAGATAAAGTATACTTATATGACTATAAAAATGAGTTAGAGTACTATTTTGACTTAAAGAAATATGATATTTATAAGACAAAATATCAAATAATGAATAATGGTAAATGGGAAAATGTTACTAATCAAAAGTTAAAAAATAATAAATTAGAGTTTACTCAAGATAATATATTTAAATATACATTAAAAGATGATAAGTTATATGCAAATGACAAATATTTAGTAACAAATCTATCTGTAAACAAAATAATAAAAACAGAAAATCTAGATGTTTACTACATATCAAAAGACACATTATATCATTTTAATCCTTTAAACGGAGAAACACCATTACTTAAATATAGTGAATGGGAATTTAATAATAGTAATATGATATTTATCTTTTAACCAAATAAAAAATTAAACATACTTTATACTAGGGTGATATTATGTACAATAAATACTTAGTAAAAGAAGGAGAAAATATCAAAACTTTAGCCAGTAAATTTGGTGTTTCTCCAGAGGAATTAATCAGAATAAACAACTTATATTATGGTGAAGGTCTAAGAGCAGGACAAGAAATAATAGTTCCCAAAAATGAAGAAAAGTATTTTAATACCTATGTTATAGAAAGTGGAGATTCACTTTATAAAATAGCAGAAAAATACAATATAAATCCTACATTGCTTGCAGCTTTAAATGGACTTGAAATGGAAGATTACATATATCCTGGTCAAGAACTTTTAATACCTAGAAATAACTATAGTTATTATATAACAGCTGAAGGAGATACAATAGACACAGTAAGTAATGTCTTCAAAATATCAAAATTGGACCTACTTAATCAAAATGAAACAATTTATTTACTTAAAGATCAAGTATTAGTAGCAAAAAGATAGAAACAACTTTACAAAAGGTTGTTTTTTTTGATAAAATTAATTTAGTAAAGGGCTTGATATTATGATATTAAAAAAACCATATGCATTTTTAATTAAAAACTTTCGTAAAATACACATTTTATTAACGATATTAACAGGTTTTATTATATTTGAAACACACCAACTAGTTGTTTTTTTCCGTGATTACATTGCAAATAATTATAGTGTTACTGTAACAGATAATTTAGTAAGTACAACTATAAGTCCATGGCTTTATATTTCAATAATTGTAACTATTCTTATATTAGTAGCGGTCTACATACTACTCAAAACCAAAAAGAAACCCACAAAAATGTATTTTTTTACAATTCTTTATTACATAATTCTACTTATATTTATAATTATAGCAGCAGTTTTAATTGGTAGTTTAACAGATGGTTTATGGCCTGCCGCAAGTGCTAGAACTTACAGAGATTTTGCTAACATATTATACTATCCATCATATTTTTTCTGTCTACTTATGTTTATTAGAAGTCTAGGTTTTGATGTTAAAAAATTTAATTTTAAAAGTGATTTAAAAGAACTAGAAATAACTGATAAAGATAGTGAAGAAATAGAATTAAATTTAAACTTTCAAACTTATAAAGCTGAAAGAACAATAAGAAGATTTATCAGAGAGTTAAAATATTATTATTTAGAAAATAAAAAAGTTATATATATAATCGGAGCAGCATTAGTTCTAATATTAGGATTTCTAATTTATAAAAATACTGAAAAAATAAAATATACATACAAAGAAAATAAAACATTTGCATTAGATGGTTTAAGTTATAATATAAAAGATAGCATGATTACCAATTTAGACCTAAAAGGAAATATTATTGATAATGACAAATATTATGTTGTTATACGTTTTGAAGTAAAAAACACATCAACAAGTGAAAAAAGAATAGATTATAGTAACTTTAAACTTTACTATGGAACTGAATACAAATATCCAGCTCTAAACATGGGAAATTCATTTTTAGATTATGGAGATCCATACATGAATGATGTAATATATGCTAAAGAATCTAAAACATATATAATGGCATATGAAATAGATAAAAAATACAAAAATAAAAACTTTAAGATTACATTATATCAAGGTGTATCATTAAAGAGTAAAGAATTTTTAGCTAAAACAATTACGATTAAACTTAAGCCAACTTTATATGAAAATACTGAAATAGTTAGAAGTGCTAATCTTAATGAATCGGTATCATTATCAGGAACATTATTAAAAAATACAACATTCAAAGTAAATAATCCAATATTTACAAATAGATATGAATATAATTATCAAAGTTGTTATCAAAATACATGTAGAACATATACAGATGTTGTAGTTTCAGATGTTTCATATCAAAACAAATTAATTTTAATAGTGCTTGATTATGAATTATCATTAGATAGTGATGCATCATCTCATTCTAACATTAATGGTATAGGTTCATTTGCAAGTAGCTTTTTAGAAATAGAATATGAAATTGATGGTGTTAAACAAAAATTAAGTGCAAGATATGCAAATCCAACAAGGTTAAAAGATAAATTAGTTCTTGAAACGGATGGCATTGCAGCACAAGCAGAACATGTGAGTTTATTAGTTACTATCAGAAATAGAAGTTATTCAATTAAGTTAAAATAAGTATAATATTGACTAATAATAAGAATATGATATATTTATATTAGATAGGAAAAGGTGATTAAATGAAAAAAACAATATTACTAACATTACTTATTTTGTGTTTAAGTGGATGTCAAAAAGAAAGTGAAAAACTGCTAGTAGATGGATACGAAATATCTCCGGTAGGAAGCACTGAATGCAGTAATGAAACTCCATACTATATCGGTGATGAAAGAACCATTTATCTAGCATGTTATGAAGATATTAATCTTACTAAAGAAAATGAAAAAAATTCCTTAAGTGAATATCTAGTCCAAAATTCTTTAGATACTTTTACAAGTAAGTTAGATAAGGAAACAAAAAGCACAACATTAAAAGATGGAGGAACAAAAATATACAAAAGTGATGAATTAACAATAATTGTTTGTAATAAAATGTTAGATAATAATAAAATATCTAAAGACATTTATATTGGTAAAGACTATGATAAAAAGAATGATGTTTGCGATGCAAATTCTACAGATATAGTGGAAAGAGAAAAATAATCATAAAAGGTAATAGTAAAATATTATCTTTTTTTGTACGTAAAATGTACCTAAACAAACAAAAAAAGCCCAAATAAAGGGCTTTAATTTTAAATTAAAACGTAGATATTTACAACTTTTTCAATATATGAATTGATAAAAAATATCAATAATTAATAAGATTTTGATTTTTATAACATATACTAAAATGAAAATGATCAAAATTAAACATTTTTGCTATTGTAATCTTTTTTTTCTTTTGTTATAATAAGGACATTCAATTTGTGTAGAGGAGGAAAATAAATGAATACGGAAACAAAAACTTTTATAAAGGTTGATCTAACCAATAGTGAATTTGAGATTTCAGGCGATGTTGAATTTGTTGAACAGCATTTACAGGAGTTAAAAGAATTTATAAAAATAGGTTATGCAGAAAGGTCTAAAGTTTCAAAGAATTATAATACTACTGAAAATCATGAAATAAAACAAAATAATACCTATGATAAGTATCAAAATGCAGGTATTTTTACAATTGATGAAGAAGGAAATGTTATAATACACAAAAGAATTCCAGGTAAAACTAATGCAGAAAAAACTAAAAACATTGCTTTGATAACTTTGTATGCAAAAGAAGACAAAATATTAGGCTCAGATATTAAAGAAATGTGTAAAAAACAAGGATGTTTAGATAATAGTAATTTTGCTAGTATATTTGCAAGGGATTTTGAAACTTTTATTAAAGCTGGAAAAGGACAAAAATGGACAATCGAATTAACAATTAAAGGTGAAGAAGATGCAATAAATTTATTAGAAAGTATGTTAAATGATAAATAATGCTATTTATAATATCTTAATTCAAAAATATCCACAAGAAATTGTGAAAAATCTTTTAGAAAATTATTTTGCATCATTAAATGAATTTAGAAAAAATAATTGGAAATATTTTGGAAACGAAGTTGGACAATTTATAGAAGATTGTGAGAGATTAATTGATTACCAATTGACTAATCAATATACACAATTTAATAAAAAGTTGCCTATTTTCGATAATAATATTTTGTTAAAGTGGGAGAATTGCAGCTCTTCTTTTGATGAAACTTATAGAATATTAATTCCTAGAATTCTATTTTCGATGAATTGTATAAGAAATAAACGGGGAATGATACATAGAAATCATATTATCCCAAACAAAATGGATGCACTACTATTATTAAATAATATGAAATGGATAATTGCAGAATTAATTAGATTAAATTCAAATTTATCATTTGATGACACTAATGATATAATTAATTTGGTTACTGAAAAAGAAATTGATATAATTTGGGAAATAGATGGTAAATCGCGAATATTAAGCAAAAATAAAAATTGTAAAGATCAAATTTTATTCTTTTTATATAAGTACAATAAGCTCTCAATAGAGAATTTACTTGAATATACTGAATATTCAAATAAAACCAGGTTTAATCAAATAATTAAGTCTTTACACAAAGATAGATTATTAGAATTATCAAACGAAATGTGTACTATCTCGCCTTCTGGTATAGAATATGTAGAAAAAATAGTTGAAAATGAAGCAATGAAAAATTTAGTTTAAATTTAATATATTGACGAGTTGGAGAAAATATTTTTTAAAATATTAATAATTTTACACAATAAAAAAGAACCTGTTCATAGGTTCTTTTTATTTTAAATTGGAGGAACCGACCAGATTCGAACTGGTGATCAAGGTGTTGCAGACCTACGCCTTAGCCACTTGGCTACGGTTCCGTAAACTCATCCACGTAAATTAATTTTAATATAAATTTGCTTATTTGTAAAGATAAATCTTATTAAAATTACATAAATGATATATATTTATACAATATTTTATTCATTTTTACCAAAATGTTTTCTTTTACTAAGTAAATTATTTAAAATAAATTAATCGATTTTCTTTTCAAATACTAAATCTAACTCTTGAATATGTCCAGTTGCTCTTTGTTTAGTGGGAACAAAACCAACATATCTCCATCCTTCTTTAGCTTTTTCATCAATAATAGAGCGATAGTCTTCAATTCCATAAATATTACCATTTATTCCGCCTCAACCACTAAATTTACATTTAACTTTTACATAATCATATCTATACATATCAAATTCTCCTTTATGTTATAATAATTATAACAATATAAAATTACAATTGCAATGATGAAATTTGAAGTAGACTTGAGTTAATAACTTCTATTATTAGTAAAAAATTAAAAGCAATGATTACTAAATTTTGTTCTATTGCAACCGTATGTTTTAAAATTGTCTAATTTTGACAAAAAAACTTTGATAGATTATTGCTATTTGTCGAATATTTGGTTATAATAAAAAAGAATAGATATAGGGAAGTGTGGTATGGATAGTAAGGTCAAAAAAAAGACTAGTCTAACAGAAATATTCAAGTTTATTTCAACCATCGTCAGTTGGACTGTTTTTGTTTTGCTGTTAATTTGTGCTGCATTTTTGATTTATTACTTTATAGCAGTTAAAGTATATGTAGCTAAAGGTAGTGGATATGAACCAAAATTTTCATTATACACAATAATAACCCCGAGTATGACCCCAAATATTAACGTTTATGATGTAGTAGTAGATGTAAAAGTTGATAAACCTGAAGATATTAAAATAAACGATGTAATAACATTTTATTCAAGTATTCCTGGTGTTAGAAATGGTACCATAACTCACAGAGTTATCGCAATTAACAAAGATGTAAATGGAAAATATAAATATTTAACAAAAGGTGATTACAATCTAGTAGATGATGGTGTAGATGTAGAATTTGATAAGATAGTAGGAAAAGTAGCACTTAGAATACCACAACTTGGAAGAGTGCAATTCTTTATGGCTAGTAAACTTGGTTGGTTACTCGTAGTTCTTCTTCCAGCATTATACATAATCTTAAAAGATATATTAAGGATAATTAGATTGAAAAATGATACACCATCAAATAAATTTACAAAGTTTTTAAATAGACCTGTAATATCTTTTAAAAAGAAAAAGTTACTACCGTACACACCACCTAGTGAAAATGAAAATATAGAGCAAAATCTTGCAATAGAGAAAAATGATGAAACAACATCAACCTATGTATCAGAATTTGTTGCTACACCAAATGAAAGTGAAGTTTCAGAAACCACTTCTCAAGAAGTTGAAATCAAGAATCAAGATTTAAAACCACTTTTATCACAAAATGAAGAAAAAGAAAATCTATTAACAGAATCTTCAATAAAGTCAGAAGAAAATAAAATAAAAGAAGAAAATGTAATGAGTTTTTATGAAGATGACGAAGACGATATAGATTTACCATCATTAAAATAATTAAAAAGCGTCAAGGATTTGACGTTTTTTTGTAATATAAATTTGACTATAAAAATATAATGTGATAAGATTAATCTAATTAAGGGAGGAATGCCTAAGCAAATACATATCAAAAATCTTTTAATAATTTAATAAGGAGGAAAAATGAAAAAAATTATTAAAAATTATAAGAGCACTTTGATATTGCTAGGTAGTGTAGTAATTGGTGCTATTTGTGGTTTAATCTTTAAAGAAAAAGCTGAAATAGTAAAACCTCTAGGTGATTTATTCCTAAATCTTTTACTAGTTATTATTGTTCCACTTATATTCTTTACAATAACATCATCTATATCTAAGATGAATGAAAAAAAACGTTTAAGTAAAATATTAATAAGTACAATAGTTATATTTTTGATAACTTCAGTTGTAGCTGTATTATTTGGCTTTTTAACAACAGCTAAAATAAATTTAGTAAATCCAGAAAATACTGAAGCTATAAAAGAAGTATTTGATAATACAGTTGAAGAAGGTGTAGAATTAAATATTCTTGAAAGAACAGTTAGTGTTTTATCAACAAATTCTTTTGTTAATCTTTTATCAACAAGTAATTTAGTAGCCTTAATAGTTATGTCTGTTTTATTTGGTATAGCTATCAATAAAGCTGGCGAAAAAGGTAAAAAAGTTGCAGAACTATTTGACTCATTTAGTGAAATAATGTACAAATTAATTGAAATTATAATGTATTATGCTCCGATTGGACTAGGATGTTACTTCGCTAGTTTAGTTGGAACCTTAGGAGGCACAATTGCTGTAGGTTTCTTAAAAACATTCGTAGTTTATACTTTAGTTTGTTTGGTATTTATGGCAGTGTTCTATAGTTTATATGCATTTATTGCTGGAGGATTCAAAGCAGTTAAAGCTTTCTGGAGTAACATAATTCCATCAGCATTAACAAGTATTGGAACATGTTCATCAGCAGCAAGCGTACCAGTAAACATTGAATGTACAAAAAAAATGGGCGTGCCAAATGATATTGCAGAAACAACAGTATCACTTGGAACAAGTTTTCACAAAGATGGTTCATGTATAGGTAGTGTATTTAAAATTATGTTCTTAGTAAGTTTATTTGGCACATCCTTATCAACATTTGGAGATATTTCTAAAGTACTAGGTATTGCTTTACTAGCTACTCTTTTAGTAACAGCCGTTCCAATTGGTGGTGGAACAATCAGTGAAATGCTAATTCTTACAATGATGAATTATAATGTAGCTGCTTTACCAATTTTAACAATAGTAGCAACAATTATTGATGCTCCAGCAACACTACTTAATGTAGTTGGTGACTCAGCATCAGCAATGATGGTTACTCGTGTAGTTGAAGGTAAAGACTGGATAAACAAAAAGAATAATAAGAAAGAAAAATAAAGATTAAACAATAAAGAAGCTCACAAAGCTTCTTTTTAAATTTTATAAAATACAGCTAAATACGAATTTATTTGATACTTTTGTGAAAATTAACAAAAACCACTTTATAAGCCAGTATGATTATGCTATAATAGAAACATAAGTTACCACAGGTTACTTAATTGTGAGGTGATAATATGCCAGCAGTAGTAGAACTATCAAAAGATAGAATAGTAAAAGTCGCAGTAAAAATGGTAAATGAGAGTGGCTGGGACAGCGTTAATGCCAGAAGTCTAGCATCATGCCTCGGAGTATCAACCAAACCATTATATCGTATCTATGAAAGTATGGATGAAATTAAAGAAGATATTTATAAAGAAATATCACGTCAATATGATGAATTTCTAACAAGTAGAATAGATAGTAAAAAAGCATTATTAACATTATGTATTGCCTATGTTGAATTTGCTTTAGAATATAAAAATCTATTTATAAGTCTATTTTTGAGTAATAATTTAAAATGGAAATCTATTGAAAACGTATTAGATGAAAAATGGAACCAAGGGACAATTATCAATTTAGTAAATAAACATGGTTATAGTTTTGAGGAAGCAAAAACTTTATTTATGAATATGTGGTTATATGCTAATGGCTTAGCTACATTAATCGCTACGAATGATATAACAATGGATGACCAAGAAGTACTTATAAGACTTGTTAAGTACTATAAAATACTTGTCAAAGGTGAATAGATGAAAAAAGTAGAAATAAAACCAAACAATGTAAGCATAGATAGAATTGAAGAAAAATGCTTAAATTGTGGTATGTGTAAAAAGACATGTGAAAAAATTAATGGACTTGAGGGTGACTGTATAAATTGTGGACAATGTATATTAACATGTCCAAGTGGAGCTCTTATTCCTAAATTTGATTACAAAAAAGTTTTAAATTATATAAATGATACAGATTATACAGTAGTTGCTTTCACAGCCCCAGCAGTACGTGTTGCAATTGGGGATGAATTTGGCTTTGAAAGTGGAGCATTTCTTGAAGGTAAAATGGTATCAGCATTAAAAAACATTGGATTTGATTATGTATTTGATACAACTTTCGGCGCAGATTTAACTATCATGGAAGAAGCAAATGAATTAGTGGGTAGATTAAAACACAAACAAAAACCTTTATTTACAAGTTGTTGCCCATCATGGGTTTTATATATGGAAAAGTACCATCCTGAAGATTTAAATTTAGTAAGTACATGTAAAAGTCCCATTTCAATGGAAGCTAGTATGATTAAAAGTTATTTTAGTGAAATGTATGATATTCCTAAAGAAAAAATAATAACGGTTTCAATTGCTCCATGTACATCAAAGAAAAATGAAAGAGTAATTCATCCTGAAACAGATGTTTCCATCACAACTAGGGAACTTGCCATGATGATTAGAGAAACAAACACTGATTTCAAAAATTTAAAAGATACAGAATTTGATTCATTAATGGGTTCATCTTCATCAAGTGGTCTTATTTTTGGAACATCTGGCGGAGTAACCGAAGCAATACTTAGAACAGCATATTACATGATTAATGGCAAAATGGCCCCACCAAAATTTTATGATTTAGAAGAAATACGTGGAGAAGAAAACATTAAAACAACAACTGTTGACTTAGGAAAATATTATCTTAAAGTAGCAGCAGTTAATACAATAAAAATTGCCAGTGAAAATTATGAAAAATTAAAGACTTTTGACTTTGTAGAAGTAATGGCATGTCCTGGTGGATGCATAGGTGGTGCTGGTCAACCTTTAAGTGCCATTAAAGACATGAATGAAATAAGAAATAAAAGAAGAGAAAGTATGTACAATATGGATAAAGTAGCCCAAAATAGGGAAGCTTATAAAAATCCAAAAGTACAAGATGCCTATATTTCTTATTTAAGTAAAAATGATATAGACTTACATACAGAGTATTATGCTAAAAAAAGTATAAAATCTTAATTTACATTTTAAAATATACATGATAAAATATACACATAGGAGGAAGAAATGAAGAAGTATATAGTATTATTAGTTAGTATTTTTGGAGTTCTATTTATGTCAAATGTTAAAGCAGAAAAAATAGAATTACCAGAAAAAACAGACCACGAAATAGTAAAAGTTTATTTATTTAGAGGGGCTGGATGTTCTCATTGTTACGATTTTTTAACTTATTTCTCAGATAAGTTTAAAGATTATGAAGACTATTTTCAAATTGCTGCATATGAATCTTGGAATAATTCTACAAATCAAAAACTTATGTTAGCAGTTAAAAAATTAGTTGGAGAAAGTGAAGATGCAAGTGTTCCATTTATTGTAATTGGTAACGATTATAAATTAATGGGATTTGGTGCAAATTCTGGAGAAGAAATAATTAAAGCCGCTCTAAAAGCATATCAAGATGAAAATTATACTGATATAGTAAAAAAAGCTATAGAAGATAATAATTTAACACCAACAGCTGAAACTATTGCTCAAGCTGCAAATGATGAAGGTATTTCTGTAAAAGAAGAATATACAACAACAGATATTAATAATAACTACAGTAATCAAAAAGCAGAAAAAAAATCTGATGGAGTAATAGTAGGAATTGTATTTGCAGTAATTTTATTAGGCTTTGGTGGCTTAGTATTTATCTCTAGAAAGTAGGTATAATGAAGAAATTTTTAGTAGTATTAATTACAATGTTAAGTTTACTTTTAATGCCATCAGTAGAAGCTAAAATTAACTTACCAGAAAAAACAGATCATGAAAAAGTAAAAGTATATCTTTTTTGGAGTAGTACATGTACAAATTGTCATAATTTAATGAAGTACTTTGCAAATAAGTATCAAGATTATACAGATTATTTTGAAATAGTAACATATCAAGTTAATAGCGACAAAAATAACTCATCTTTAGCAAGTACAATTGCTAAGCAAGTCGGAGAAAAACCAGGATATGTTCCACTAGTTATTATTGGTAATACTTATCATGTACTTGGCTGGGATGATTCCCTTGGAGAAACAATAATAAAAGAAGCATTAAAAGCTTACGAAGATGATAATTATACAGATATTGTAGCAAAAGAAATAAATGATAATAAACTTGAAGTAACAGAAAAAAGTTTTACTGAAGCTTGTGACCTTGTAAATATTAAACATGGTGTAAGTGCTAAAGATAAAATAGATACTAAATTTGTAATATGTTTTATAACAATTGTTGTAATACTTGGTTTTGGTGGTTTAGTAATATTATCAAGAAAAAAATAAGATAGCAATTTTCAAAAATGCTATCTTTTTAAATTCTATAAATATTTATTAACCAAATAATTTCTTGTACCATTTGTATTTAAGTAATAATCTTCAATAATTTCGTTAACATCATTATTATATATAGAAATTGTAATTCTAACTGAATAACCTACAACTCCTTTACCAGAAGTATTAAGTATAGTACCAATACTACTATTAATATAAATACTTTTAACATTTAATTTAATTTTACTAAATTCTTTCTTAACTTTTTCTGTTTCACTTTTAATAAGTTCATTAACCGGAGCAAGTATTTCTTCATTTTGATATAAGTTTAAATCAAGAGCACAACCATTATCTGTTACATCAACAGCCATAGTAGTGTTTTTATCATATTCGTTATTACCATAAGTACATTTTGTGGGTTTACTAGAACCTTTACCAATATTAAGTGTTGCACTAACTGGACTAGTTTTATTACCAGATTCATCACTTGCAATTAGTTGAATAGTATAAGTTCCTTCATTTGTAAAACTACCATAATTTAATTTTTCTCCATTTTGATTAACTCCAGAATCATAAAATTCAACATTACATTCTTTATTGCTGTTATCTTTGCAAGACTCTACAAAATCTTTTGCTTTATATGTATCTCCAACAGAAATAGTTACATCTTTTACTTTTAAAATAGGTGACTCAGTATCTACTACTTGAAGCTTAGCTTTATATTTCTTTTTATAAATTGTAATATTAACTTCATAAGTACCAACTTCATTAAAATTAACTTTACTATAGTCGACTTTAATATCGCTTTCTTTAACATTTTTTAATTCTTCAAAGAATAAAGTTTTATCTATATCTTTATTATTTACTTCAATTGCAGCATCATCACGTAGGTAAACAACTGCATCACTATGTTTATTGCCACCGAATACACTAGCCATAACAGCAACAAAAATAAGTAAAAGTATGCCTACAATAGAACAAACTACAATAATAGAAGTAAAATTACTTTTATTCTTTTTTACTTTTTGATTAAAAAACTTTGCCATATAAAATCATCCCTATTCTTAATTAATATTACCATATTTTTTTAAAACTTCCAATAAAAATAACAAAAATAACTAAATTTTCTTGTAAAATGTGTAAAAATGTGGTATTATCGTAATTGCAAGTTTATATTTTTAATATAATTTGTTAAGTGGAGGGGATAACTTGCGGACTTGCCCTATAACCACTTACGCGAAAAAATTTTTATAGGAGGTGTTTTCGTGGCTAAAGAAGTCGTAAAGAAAATTAAATTACAAATCGAAGCTGGTAAAGCAACACCTGCACCACCAGTTGGTACAGTTTTAGGACCTGCTGGAATTAACTTAGGAGAATTTTGTACTAAGTTTAATGAAGCAAGTAGAGACAAAATGGGAGATATCGTTCCATGTGAAATTACCATCTACGATGACCGTTCATTTGACTTTGTTCTAAAAACTGCTCCAGCAGCATTCTTATTAAAGAAAGTTGCTAAAGTTAAAAGCGGTAGTAAGAAAGGTGCTAATGAAATCGTAGCTACAATTACTGAAAAGGAATTAAGAGAAATCGCTGAAACAAAAATGCCAGATTTAAATGCATATGATGTTGAAGCAGCTATGAACATTATTGCTGGTACTGCTCGTAACATGGGTATTGCAGTTAAAGGCTTCAATGATGCTGAACTTGAAGAACAAGCGGCTGAAGCAAAAGCAGAAGAAAAAGAACAAGCTAAACGTGAAGCAGAACTAGAAAGACTTGAAGAAGAAGCTAAAGAAATGGCTGAAGCAAGTGCTGAAGTTCCAACTCATGATGATTTAGAAAAATCTGAAGAAGAAACTGAAGAAAAATAATTAAAATAATAAAAATTGTCCGCTTAATGAACCACAGTTAGGAGGTAAACTATGAAAAAATATGGAAAAAAATATGTGGAAGCATCTAAAAACGTTGATAAAAACAAAGCATATGCTTTAGAAGATGCAATCAAATTAGTTAAAGAAACAAGCGTTACTAAATTTGATAGTACAGTTGATGTTGCAATTAAGTTAAACATTGACCCTAAAAAATCTGACCAACAATTAAAAGGAGCTTTATCACTTCCAAACGGAACTGGTAAATCTAAAAAAGTTTTAGTTATAGCTAAAGGAGCATTTGCTGAAGAAGCTAAAAAAGCTGGAGCTGATTTTGTTGGGGAAAAAGATATGCTTGATAAAATCAAAAATGAAAACTGGTTTGACTTTGATGTTGTAGTTGCTACACCAGATATGATGCCAGAAGTTGGTAAAATTGGTAATATTCTTGGACCACGTAACTTAATGCCTAACCCTAAGACTGGAACAGTAACAACTAAAGTTGGTGCTATTGTTGAAGATCTTAAAAAAGGTATGGTTACATACAAGAATGATAAATTTGGTAATATCCATACTGTAATTGGTAAAGTTTCATTTGATGAAAAGAAATTAGCTGAAAACTTAACTTATGTTATCACAACAATTTCTAAAGCTAAACCACAAACAGTAAAAGGAACATTTATTGAAAATATTGCTATTTCAACAACTATGGGTCCTGGAATCAAGTTAGATAAAAATAGTTTTGACATTTAATTAAAAATGTAATATAATACGTATTAGAAAAAGCAAGAACCAAAGACAGTAGGCAAAAAAATAAGTCCTACCGAGGGGATACTTAAAACTACACGATAATTTTAAGCTTCCCTTGGGAAGCTTTTCTAATATAATAAGGAGGAGAATATGGCAAGCACAAAAATTCTTGAACAAAAGAAACTTGTTGTTGACGAAATTGTTAACAAATTAAAAACAAGTGAAAGTGTTATAATATTCCAATACCAAGGATTAACAGTTGAAGAACTTTCTGAATTAAGAAAAGAACTTAAAAACGTTGATTCAGAAGTAAGGGTTTATAAAAACACATTACTTAAAAGAGCTGCTGATGAATTAAATCTTAATTTAGATGAATTCTTAGAAGGACCAAATGCAATTCTATTTGGTAAAGAATTACTTGAACCAATTAAAATTGTATCAGAATTTGCTAAGAAACATGATAAATTAGATATCCGTGTAGGCGTTATCAGTGGAAATGTTGCAGATTTAGCTGTAATAAAAGAATATGCTACCATTCCATCAAGAGAAGGATTACTTACAATGCTTGCTGGTGGTATGATGCAATATGTTAAAGATTTAGCAATAGGATTAAATCTTTATGCCGAACAATTAGAAGGGAAGGAATAGAATATGGCAAAATTAAACAAAGAAGATTTTATAAGTGCATTAAAAGAAATGACAATTCTTGAAGTTAAAGAATTAGTTGACGCAATGAAAGAAGAATTTGGTGTTGATCCAATGGCTGTAGCTGTTGCTGCTGCTCCAGCTGCTGCTGTAGAAGAAGGACCAAAAACTAGAACAGTTGTATTAAAATCAGCTGGTGGAAACAAAATTGCAGTTATTAAAATCATTAAAGAAATTACTGGTTTAGGATTAGTTGAAGCTAAAGCTGTAGCTGACAATGGTGGAAATATTAAAGAAAATATTCCTGCTGAAGAAGCTGAAGCTATTAAGACTCAATTAACTGAAGCTGGTGCTGAAGTAGAATTAGTTTAATTCTAAAATTAAAACCACATTTGTGTGGTTTTTTTGTTGTTTTTAAGTAAAGTATTTAGTATAATGTATACATGAAGAGTAGTCTTCATAAAATAAAAAAGGAACATTCGTAACTCGAATGTCTACCTATATTATAGTGATTGACATTTGCCTACAGGTGATATCTAATTTTATTATTAATAGCATTAAAGCTATTATATATTCCCTAAAAAATACTATAACAAAAACACAAATATTTCAAACTCAAAACGTAAATTTTATAAAATAAAAACTTAAATTTAAAAGCCACAATTAATTTTTGTGACTTTTTATTTTTGTTATAATTTCTTCTGTAGAAAATCCATAATTTTTAAGTTCAGTTATTATATTATTTAAATCATCATATAGTTCTAGAATTCTATCATTTTTAGCATTTATAATATCTTCAGTTATAAATGTTCCTTTGGTAGATTTAGTAATAATAATGCCTTTACTATCCAAAATATCATAAGCTTTTTTTACAGTATTTGGATTTATTCCTAAACTACAAGCTAGTTCTCTGATTGAAGGTATTTGTTCATTAGGTTTTAAAATATTTAAAATAACTAACTTTTCAACTCCTTTAACTATTTGTTCATAGATGGGGGTTCGTGACTGATAATCAATACTAATGTTCACTAGACATCATTCCTTTTGACAATTACCTTCATTATAGCATAAATCTTTATAACTGTTTAAAAAATCTTTAAAATTATCAACATCATTTATAATGTAACTATCTACTTTATCAAATGTATTTTCAAAACCATAATCAATAATCATATAATCATCTTGAACATTATCATTATAGTGTTCAATTAAATAATTCTTTAAAACATCTGGATATTTTGTTAAAATATATCTTAATATTTGAGAATTTTCCACATTTTCTGAATAATCATAAGGAATAAAAACTCTATTTAATATTTCATCTTTATTTTTTATAAATTTTTCATTAAAGTATTTAATAACATATTTTAATATATCTTTATTAGCATCAATAGATATTCTAAAATAATCAAATTTATGATTTTTGTAAGAGTATAAATCAATAATCTTATCATTTTCATCTTTAGTAGTTTTAATGTTTTTAAAATTAAGCTTAGATACATCTAATTTTTCAAAGTCAAGATAAGCACCATTTACAAGCTTGTAATTATAATTATTTGCATACTTGCGATAATCTTCATAATCTTTTTCATGAAGTTTATTATAAACATCAGTTGGTATATTTAGCATAATTCGTATATTACTATTTGGAATATAAAAGTCTTCACTGACAATATCATTTGCTTGTTCTATTCTTTCTATAAAGTCGAAATTATTAATTTCATAAACAATATCATCAACATAAAGATTTTTATATGTAAATGTTGTTGTGCTTAGAGTTACATTTCTACTATAAAGACCTATAAGTCCAAAATTAACAAAACATAAAAGTACAAATGTCCAAATAAAGATGATTACTGATTTCATTCCATTATAATTATTTTTTCTAGTAAATATATCATAAATAATACTATAAATAAAGGCAACGATTATAATTAAAAAACTTGTTAATAAGTCTTTTTCTTTAATAAATAAACTAACAATAAAGGCAAGTGGTATGATAGTAATAGTTTTAACTATATAATGCACGATTTCATTTGCAAACCCAATATTATTATTTTCCATTTTTCTTTTTCTGAATGCTATATAGCCTAAAAAAACATAAATTATAGAGAGAATAATAGTCTTAATAACATCTACCATATTAAATTCATTTTTTAAAATAAAACTTGATGGTAAACTTAAACTGGCAGATATATTTTTTTTAGCAATAACCTTATATTTGTATTCATTATTTTCATTTACACATGTACTTGCTACTGTGTTGCAACTAGATACTTTTAAATATGTTTGATTATAATTATCATATAAAACTTTATCACCATAACTTATAATCATGGGCATCCACATGATAATCATAGCAACAATCAAAGCTGTAATAAAATTACCTGTTATAGAAATACTTAAAGTAGCAATTATATAAACAAAAAAATATAGTATTAGAAAATAAATAAAATAATCTAATATAAAACTAAATGGTAAAAGCATATTAGTAAATAAACCAAATAATAAAAATATAATTGAATTTAAAAGTATTAAACAAAATATTAAAAAGAACCCACCTAAAAGATTGGAAAAATATAATTTGCATCTATTAATTGGTTTAGATAGATAAAAATCCACACTATTTTGTTTAAATAAATACTTATTCAGAGAATAAGCAATTATAATAGGGAGTATTAAAGCTCCAATATAATTTATTATATTAAATGGTATAAAGTTAACTATGTAATGATTTTGTTTTAAGTTCATAAATATAGTTATAATATTAAATACAGGTATAATAAAAACTAAGAATAAGAGCACTCCATTAGATTTCTTAATATTTTCTTTTAAAAACTTTAGATTAAAGAACTTCATTAAATTCATATCCAAGCACCTCCATTTTATAAATAAATATTTCTTCTAAAGTTAGTGGTAAATAATCCAAAATAATTGGTTTCATTTTAGATAGTTTATTTCGAACATCTTTATTATCTTCCATAATTATGGTAGCTATATTACCGAGTTTCTTATATGAAAGAATTTCAAAATCTTTAAAATCATCTTTAGAAAAGTCTTCTTTTAAAGAAATTTGCACTTTTATAATATTAGTTTTAAGACTATCAATATCACCTTCAAAGAGAATATTGCCTTTAAATAAAAGCCCAAGATTATCACAAATATCTTCAAGTTCTCTTAAATTATGACTAGTCATTATAATTGTAGTATCTTGTTTAGTCATTTGTTTTATGAGTAAATCTTTAAAATGTTTCCTAACTACAGGATCAAGTCCATCAAAGGTTTCATCAAAAAATAAGTATTTCGTATTACAAGCAATTGCACAAAGTAGGGCACATTGCCTTTTCATTCCTTTAGAAAAACTTGCCACTGGTTTATTGATATCAAGTTTTAATAATTTAGCTTCCTTTTTAACAAATTCTAAATCAAAATTTTCATAAAAACTTTGATAAAATATAGCTGTGTCAAGTAAGCTATACCCATTAAAGAAAAATAAATCATCAGGAACAAATACTATTTTCTTCTTTATTTCCTCATTATCATAAGATTTTTCTCCATCTATAAGTATTTCTCCATTATCAGCAGTATAAATACTACATATTAGACGAAGAAGGGTCGATTTACCAGAGCCATTAGCACCCACTAAACCATAAATTGCATTATCAGGGATGTGACAATCAAGATTTTCGATAACTCTCTTATCTTTCCCAAATGCCTTACTTAAATTCTTAAGTTCTATCATTTTTATCCTCCATTGTACTATATGTACTAGTACAACTAAAATATACCATATTAATTTTAATAAATCAAGGATAAAATTTTAATTTAATAAATTGACAATTATAATCATATTTAATATAATACACTTACAGGTGATAAAGATGCTTAAAAATATAAATAATAAACTAAAAGATAATAGAGGCTGGGGTTTGGTTGAAATGCTTGTCTTAAGTGGTATACTTCTACTTGCATTACTTTTTGCAGTTTACTTAATCTATAAATTATATAGCAGTTTTTAAATCTGCTTTTGATTTAAATGTGGGGTTAATTATGTCAAAAATATCAAATTGTTTATTAATACTTGAATATTTAGAAAATGGTTGAAAATACAATATAAAGGAACTAGCAGAAAAACTTGAAGTATCCGAAAGAATGGTTAGAAGTTACAAGGAAGAACTTGAAAAAAGTAAGGAAAACAATGAAAACAGTGTAATTAGTTTAAATTATGTTTGTAAAGATCCTGAAAAAAAGTTTTATATCTTTAGCAGCAACATTAATACCATGTGCAATATTATTAAATTATTATTTGGATAATGATTATCAAAGAATAATTGATAGTACGAAAGAATATGATTATAATTTTGATGTAAATTGTGATGTTTTTGAAATCTTTACAGGTTTTGAAACATTATCAGCAAGCAAATATTTAGAATCTACGATGGTTGAAGCTGGTATTGGCATTCCTGTAATTCATGATAAGTATTCATATTGTCATGGTAGAAGTACATTATCAAAAAATTACAATAACATAGCAATATATTTTAATTTAGGTACAGACTTAGATAAACTATTATTAAGTGAATTAACTAAATACTATAAAGAAGTAATTGTATTAGACAGCAAGCCAGCACTTTTATCGGAGTATAACTTATTAGTAAAGTGTATGTATCTAACAAAATACATTGCCTCCAAAAAAGAAAAGGATTTATCAGGTGTAGATTATAATCCAATTGTTAAAAAGCTTTATAGATTTAAAAGCAGTGTGTGATAAAAAGCACAACAAATTAACCCAAAAATCATTATTTTTTCTTGACAAACATATCATATTAATGTTATAGTATATTTGCATTTTGAAAAGACGGGTTCTGCTTAGGTAGAACCTAGTTTAAAACAATGTTCGATACACCAGGATGTGTGTTAATGGAAAGGAGCGAAAATAAATGCCTACGATCAATCAATTAGTAAAGAAAAATCGAAGCAAAAAAACAAGAAAGAGTAAAAGTCCAGTATTAAATGTTGGATTTAACACTCTAGAAAAGAAACAAACTGATGCAAAGAGTCCACAAAAAAGAGGAGTTTGTACTAAAGTTGGTACAAGAACACCTAAAAAACCGAACTCAGCATTAAGAAAATATGCTCGTGTTAGACTTTCTAATGGTAAAGAAATCGATGCTTATATTCCAGGAGAAGGACACAATTTACAAGAACACAGTGTTGTTTTAGTAAGAGGTGGCCGTGTTAAGGATTTAATCGGTGTTCGTTATCATATCGTAAGAGGTACACTTGATACTCACGGAGTTCAAGACCGTAAACAAGGACGTAGTAAATACGGAACTAAAAAAGACAAAAAATAATAGAATAGGAGGAAAATTAAATGCGTAAAAGACGTGCAGTTAAAAGAGATGTATTACCAGATCCTATATATAATTCTAAAGTAGTTACTAAATTAGTAAATCAAATTATGTTAGATGGTAAAAAAGGTACAGCTCAAAAGATATTATATGAAGCATTTGATATAGTTGCTGAAAAAACTGGAAAACCAGCTTTAGAAGTTTATAGTGCTGCATTAGAAAATATCAAACCAGCTCTTGAAGTTAAATCTCGTAGAGTTGGGGGCTCAAACTATCAAGTTCCAATGGAAGTTAATGATGAAAGAGCTCAAACACTAGCTTTAAGATGGTTAGTTAATTATGCAAAATTAAGAAATGGAAAGGGAATGGCCATTAATCTTGCAAACGAAATCATAGATGCCTCAAACGGTACTGGTGGAGCTTGCAAAAAACGTGAAGATACTCATAGAATGGCAGAAGCAAATAAAGCATTTGCTCATTATAGATGGTAATTGCTTATGGCTAGAGACGTTTCAATTGACAAATTAAGAAATATCGGTATCATGGCTCACATCGATGCCGGTAAAACAACTACAACAGAAAGAATTTTATTCTTAACTGGTATTACACACAAAATCGGAGAAACTCACGAAGGTGAATCTCAAATGGACTGGATGGAACAAGAAAAGGAAAGAGGTATTACAATTACTTCTGCCGCTACTACTTGTCACTGGAAAGGATATAGATTAAACATTATCGATACCCCAGGTCACGTAGACTTTACTATCGAAGTTCAAAGAAGTTTAAGAGTTCTAGATGGTGCTATAGCTCTAATTGATGCTCAAGCAGGTGTAGAACCTCAAACTGAAACTGTTTGGAGACAAGCAAATGAATATAAAGTACCAAGAATGATTTGTGCTAACAAAATGGAAAAGATGGGTGCTGACTTCTACTATTCACTTGATACAATTAAAAGTAGATTAGGTGCTAACGCTGCTCCAATTATGTTACCAATCGGTGCTGAACAATTCTTTGAAGGTTACATTGATTTAGTTACTAAAAAAGCATACAAATATGATGGAACTGAAAAACAAGAATTAACTGAAATGGAAATCCCAGCAGACATGGTACAAAAAACTGAAGAATATAGAACTAAATTAATTGAAGCAGTAGCTGATTTTGATGAAGAACTAATGATGAAATACCTAGATGGTGGAGAAATAACTGAAGAAGAACTTAAAGCTGCTATTAGAAAAGCTACATTATCTGTAGGATTCTTCCCAGTTTTATGTGCTGATGCTCTAGGAGACAAAGGAACACGTGCTTTACTTGATGCTGTTATTGATTACCTACCAGCACCAACTGATATTGAAGCCATTGAATGTACTGATGCAAAAGGAAACGATGTATTAAGACATCCAAGTGATTCTGAACCATTCACAGCACTAGCATTTAAGATTATGACTGACCCATATGTTGGTAGACTTTCATTCTTCCGTGTTTATTCAGGAGTTTTAAAAAGTGGTTCATACGTTTTAAACTCAACTAAAGACGAAAAAGAAAGAATTGGTCGTATCTTACAAATGCATGCTAACCAAAGAAAAGAAATAACTGAAGTATATGCAGGAGAAATCGCTGCAGCAGTTGGTCTAAAAAATACTACAACTGCAGATACATTATGTGATGAAAAAAACCCATGTATCATGAAGGGTATGGAATTCCCAGCTCCAGTTATTGATATAGCTATTGAACCAAAGAGTAAAAATGATCAAGATAAAATGGCAATTGCTATTCAAAAATTAGTTGAAGAAGACCCAACTCTAAGAGTTAAAACAGATACAGAAACTGGTCAAACAGTTTTATCTGGAATGGGTGAACTACACTTAGACATTATTGTTGACCGTATGCGTCGTGAATTTAATGTTGAATGTAATAAAGGTAAACCACAAGTTGCTTACCGTGAAACTCTAACTCAAGCTGCTGAATGTGAAGGTAAATATATCAAACAATCAGGAGGACGTGGACAATACGGACATGTTTGGGTTAAATTTGAACCAAATCCTGAAAAGGGATATGAATTCGTTGATGCTATCGTTGGTGGTGTAGTTCCTCGTGAATATATACCTGTAACAGATAAAGGATTACAAGAAGCTATGGCTGGTGGTATCCTTGCTGGTTATCCAATGGTAGATGTTAAAGCAACATTATTTGATGGATCATACCATGATGTAGACTCATCAGAAATGGCCTTCAAAATTGCTGCATCTATGGCTTTAAAAGAAGCTAAGAATAAGTGCAAACCTGTACTTCTAGAACCAATTATGAAAGTAGAAGTTGTTGTTCCAGAAGAATATATGGGTAATGTTATGGGAGATTTAACTAGTAGACGTGGTAAACCACTTGGAAATGAATCTCGTGGAAATGCTTTATCAATTAATGCAATGGTTCCACTAGCAGAAATGTTTGGTTATGCTACAAGTTTACGTTCAAACTCTCAAGGACGTGGTAACTTCACAATGACTTTAGACCATTATGAAGAAGTTCCAAAAAATATTGCTGAAGAAATTATAAAGAAAAACAGCATAAATTAAGAATAATACTTGAAAAATCTTCAAGCATTAGATAAAATATAATAGTAATATAAGAAAAGGAGGAAATTATTATATGGCAAGAGAAAAATTCGATCGTTCAAAAGAACACGTTAATATTGGTACCATTGGACACGTTGACCATGGTAAAACAACATTAACTGCTGCGATCACAAAATACTTTGGACAATTTGTTGATTATGCTGATATCGACAAAGCTCCAGAAGAAAGAGAAAGAGGTATAACTATCAACACTGCGCATGTTGAATATGAAACTGAAAAACGTCACTATGCACACGTTGACTGCCCAGGCCATGCTGACTATGTTAAAAACATGATCACTGGTGCTGCACAAATGGATGGAGCTATCCTAGTTGTATCTGCTGCAGATGGTCCTATGCCACAAACTAGAGAACACATTTTGTTATCTCGTCAAGTTGGTGTGCCTAAGATCGTGGTTTACATGAATAAATGTGACCAAGTTGATGATCCAGAACTACTTGATTTAGTAGAAATGGAAATCAGAGAATTATTAGGAGAATATGGATATGATTCTGAATGTCCTATTATCCGTGGTAGTGCTTTAAAAGCCCTTGAAGGTGATGAAGCTGCTGCTCAAAGTATCCGTGACTTAATGGCTGCTGTTGATTCTTATATCGATGCACCAGTTCGTGATACTGATAAACCATTCTTAATGAGTATTGAAGACGTATTCACTATCTCAGGACGTGGAACAGTTGTTACTGGACGTGTTGAACGTGGACAACTAAAACTTAACGACGAAGTTGAAATCGTTGGTCTAAGACCTACAACTAAAACAGTTGTTACTGGTATTGAAATGTTTAGAAAATCTCTAGACTATGCTCAAGCTGGTGACAATGCTGGATGCTTACTTCGTGGTATTGCTCGTGATGGCGTTGAACGTGGACAAGTTTTGGCTAAACCAGGAAGTGTTACACCTCATACAAAATTCAAAGCAAGCGTATACGTTCTATCTAAAGAAGAAGGAGGACGTCATACACCATTCTTCTCAAATTATCGTCCACAATTTTATTTCAGAACTACTGACGTAACAGGTGTTATTGAATTACCTGAAGGAGTAGAAATGGTTATGCCTGGTGATAACGTTGACATGACTGTTGAACTTATCGCTCCAGTTGCTCTAGAAAACGGAACTAAATTCTCTATCCGTGAAGGTGGAAGAACTGTTGGTGCCGGAGTTGTATCTGAAATTCTTAAATAATTGATGATATAAAATTAAAAATCTTAGGACTTATTGTCTTAAGATTTTTGTTTGTAAAAAACAATTAATTAATGACAGATACTAAAAAAAATGATAGAATATTACTAAAAGAAGGAGTGGTTTCCATGAATGAAATTAATTTTACAAATTGTAAAGAGATGATTTGTGAATATGGCGGCAGTGAAAAAAAGAAAAAAATAGAATATAATAACGATTTATATCTTTTAAAATTTCCAGACCCTATTCGTGAAAAAAATTTGCCACTATCATACATGAATAATGTTTTTTCAGAATATATCGGCTGTAAAATATTTTCAAGTATTGGCATTCCTACTCAAGAAGTAATTATTGGTACTTACGATGAAGAAAGTACAATAATGCCAATTAAGAAAAAAGTGGTAGTTGCATGTAAGGACTTTACTACCAATAACACAAGATTAGTAGAGTTTTCATCACTTGCTAATAGTATTACAGAAGTAGATAAAAAATTTACAACAGATATTGTGGATATTTATGAAGTTATAAACAGATTAAATTGTGATAAAAAAAATATGATAAACAAGTTCTGGGATATGTTTGTTGTTGATACCCTTATTGGTAATGTAGACAGACATTTATCAAATTTTGGTTTCATTATTACTTATAACAATGTTGACTTTGCACCGATATATGACTGTGGTTCAACACTTCATCCACTTTTAAGTGATGAAAAAATGAAAGAGATTATGAAATCAGAAACAGATTTTAAAAATACAGTATTTAGCATTTATCCAGTATATAAATATGACTCAAAGAAACTTACCTATAATGAATTTTATCTAAAAAATATCAATGACTTAAACGATGCATTACTTAGAATATATCCTAAAATTGATATGAGCAAAATAAACTCAATAATAGATGAAACTCCAAACATGAGTGGTATAAGGAAAGAATTCTTAAAAAAATCAATTTTATTTAGAAAAGAAAATATACTGGAAAAAGCATATAAGAAGTTAATAAAAACCAGTGATTAGTAAATCTAATTACTGGTTTTTTAACATTTTTATTTTGCTTTTGGATAAGGTTTTCTTTCATTTGTAAGTCCAAGTAAGTAATCAGTAGATACATTATAATAATTTGCAAGTATCACAAGTTTATCTATTGGTAGTAATCTTATACCCATTTCATATCTGCTATATTGAACTTGAGAAGTCCCTAGTATTTTTGCTATATCCTTTTGCGATAAATCTCTATCTTTCCTTATGTCTTTTAATCTAGTTACATTTATATACATTTCTATCACCATCTAAATATTGACATATAACCAATTGGTTATCTTGACTTTAATACCAAATAGTTATATAATTATTAAAAATAATACCAAACGGTAATAAAGAGGTGTGCATGAAATCAAAAACAAAAATTTTAATTGTTATAATTATATTACTACAACTAGTGGTAAACGTTTACCTAATAGCAGAAAAAGATTACTTTCAAGAGTTAAAAGAAGAAGCGACAATCCCAGTAAGAAAGCATGAGAATGCTATATCAATGATGCTTGAAACAGAAGCCGGCTCTGGAAACTATGAAATGACTACGCGTGATAGTTGGCCAACAGAAGGATACATTTTTAATTCGACACTATCAAAATGTGAAAATGGTGGGGAACTTTCCTGGGACGATATAAACAAAAAAGTTCTAATGAGTGGCAACATGTCAGATAAATGTTATGTTTATTTTGATAAAGAAGCCCCAAAAATATCCTTTACAATAGGTGGAACTACATATTATGCAGATCCTGATATGACGTGGGAAGAATGGGTTAATAGTTCATATAATACGGGCAATTACTATCAAATCGAAGAAGTTGATTTAGATGGTGATAGTTATTTAGAAAAAATAATAACTAATAGACAAAATGCTGTAGCTTTAAATGTTGGCGACTCTGATCCACTTGATGCATCAACCGCGATTATATCAGGACATAATTATCAACTCATTTGAAACAAAAAAACTATACCAAAATGACATGGTATAGTCTTTATTTTATTTATTAAATTCTTTAGCTAAAGCACCACTTTTAAGTAATTTATCATATAACTTTTCATCTATAACTAAATCAAATTCTCCGATATATTCATAAACATCTGGATTAAATCCCATTTTAAATCTATTTAAACCATAATAATGATTATCTTTTGATAAATCAGCAGTAATACCATTTAAATCTAAATATTTATAATTTTTTTGATAATATTTAATGATTGCATAATACAAATAATAATTAGCACTAAATCTAGATAAAGACTTATCAAAACCACTTATTTGTATAATAACTCTATTTTGATATTTTATAACAAGAGCTCCAGCAACATAAGTTTCTAATCCAGTATTTAAGTTTTTTGAAGCTTCTGCAATATCATTCTTATAAGCAAGAAGTGCTCTATCAGAATTCATTTTAGCATTTATAACATTAGCATTATTATTTGTTAGTAATTTGTTATTAAGTTCAGCATTTCTTCTAAGTTCCAAATTATAAGAATTCTGAGCATTAATTAAAAACTTTTTATAATCAACTTTAACAAGCAATAAATCAACATCTGCAGTTTTACTAAATACATTATAAAAATCATTATAATAATATTCATCTTTATTAATTTTATTTTTAATAAATTTATAAAAAATGCTTATTTTATCAGGTTCAGCTTTTTCAAGAATAAGCCCTTTTCTAAGTCCTTTTTTAACTTTATTTCTAGTATTTTTAGATAAATTAGTATGATTATAACCTTCCATATTAACAATGGCATTTACTCTAGGTAAAAGAGATTCAAAATTCATATTATTTTTAAGTTTTTTATATCCACATTTAGTTAAATTATCTATAATTCTATAATTTTCATTATACTCAAAGTTCATAGTTTTTTTATTTAACTTAGCTACAGCTATTTCAGGATTAATTTTAATAAAAGCAAAACCTCTTTTTTTATAATATTCTTTAACTTTTCTTGTAAATTCTTCAAGTAAGTATTCATTAGAATAATTAATTAAAAATCCACGAGGTGAGTAACCAAAATAAATATTACCAATTTTTTTATAAAGAATTAAAGCTGCTGCAACAACTTCATCAGCACCATAAGAGATAAATTCATATTCATAACCTTCTTCAGCTTTAATCAAAGCATAGTTAATAGACTCATGAAAATTACCAATAAAATGAGTACTAGCAAATTCTTTAAATTCTGCAAGTGACATTTCTTTTAAGTTCATATAAAAACCTCCCTCATAAGTAAGACAACATTATACCATAAATTGACGTTAAAATCTATAAAATTGTTGCTAAAACGTACTATTTTATGTATAATATAATTGGGTGATAAAAATGGCAAATGGCTTAAGAAATAGTATTGAAAATATGTACAAAAGAATGATTTGGTATTCGATTGGAACAGCATTAATAACAATTATCACAGGTATTGTTTTATTATTAGTTCCAGAATTAAGTGGAAAAGTACTTGGTATAATTGTTGGTATCATTTTCCTTATCGAAGGAATAAACTCAATTTATAAGTATTTTCATCGTGAAGGAGCTAAATTATATAATTTAAATCTAGTATTTGGTGTAATTTATGCAGTTCTAGGTGTAGTTATAATTTTAGTGCCATCAAGTGTAGTTGAATTCATAACAATATGTCTTGGTATCTACATGATAGTTAATGGCGCAAGTAAAGTAAATTATGCATTATGGTTAAAGAGAGGTAATGAAGACTCTTGGTTAATAACACTTGCAACAGGTATTTTAGTGGCTATTGTAGGTGTTCTTGTAATATTTAATCCTTTTGCAAGTTTAACTCTTACAAAACTTGCCGGAGCATTCTTAATTATCACAGGTATTTTAGATTTCATGGATACTATTTTATTTAAAAATCGTAGTAAAGAAATAATGGAAATATTTTGGTAAAGAAAAGTAAAATTAAAAGTAAAATTAATCGTTTTACTTTTTAATTTGTCAAAATTTTGATATACTAATATAGAGGAAGAAGGGGATAAAATGTTTATAAAAGACATTCACGCTAGAGAAATATTAGATAGTCGTGGAAATCCAACTATTGAAGTTGATATGACTTTAGATAATGGGGTGACTGCTACAGCATCTGTTCCAAGCGGGGCATCAACTGGTTCCAGAGAAGCTTTAGAACTTCGTGATAAAGACCCAAAAAGATTCGAAGGAAAAGGAGTACTTCAAGCTGTAAGTAATGTAAATACCATAATTAGACCAGCTTTAATAGGAAAAAAAGCAGACCAATTAAGTATAGATAATTATTTAATAAAATTAGATGGCACCGAAAACAAAAGCAACTTAGGTGCAAATGCCATATTGGCTGTATCACTTGCATGTTTAAAATGCTTAGCTAAAGCAAATGATAAAGAACTTTACGAATATGTATCAAACAAGAGTGTAACAATGCCTATACCAATGATTAACATTATAAATGGTGGTGCCCATGCTGTAAATAATATTGATATACAAGAATTCATGATTATGCCTGTTATGAAGAGTATTAAAGAAAGAATAAGGGCAGCATCTGAAGTATTTCATGCGTTAAAAAAACTATTAAGTATCAATGGCTTTGCTGTAGGTGTTGGTGATGAAGGAGGCTTTGCTCCGAATTTAAATAATAATACAATGGCTTTAGACTTTATTATGGAAGCTATTAGAAAAGCTGGATTTAAACCAGGTGAAGATATTTTTATTGCTTTAGATGTTGCAGCTAGTGAACTTTATGATAAAGAAACTAATACCTATAAACTAGATGGAAAATCATTTACTAGTGAAGAATTAATAACATTTTATGAAAAATTAATAGATACATACCCAATTTTAAGTATTGAAGACCCATTCTATGAAAATGATTTTGAAACACTTGCTAAATTTACATCTCTAGTAGGTAGTCGTATTATGATAGTAGGTGATGACTACTTTGTAACTAATGAAAAATATTTAGAAAAAGGTATAGAAATGCATGCTGGTAATGCCATTTTACTAAAAGCTAACCAAATAGGTACAGTAAGTGAAATGATTAAAACTATCATGCTTGCTAAGAAAAATAATTATAAAACAATTATCTCACATCGAAGTGGTGAAACCGAAGATACATTTATTGCGGATTTAGCTGTAGGCTTAGCAATACCATTTATAAAAACTGGTTCAATGTGTCGTGGTGAACGAATTGCAAAATACAATAGACTAATGAGAATTGAAGAAAAATTAAAAAGAGACTAGTTATTTAGTCTTTTTTATTTTATAATAATAATGGTGATAAAATGAAAAAAATAGTAGATGGCAATAATGCTTGTAGTAAAGTAGCATATTACTTTAGTGAAGTATGCAGTATATATCCAATAACACCATCAAGTCCGATGGCATCAAATATTGATGCTTTAACAAGCACTAATTTGCTTAATATATTTAATGATAAACCTAAAGTATTAGAAATGGAGTCAGAAGCTGGAGCTGCTGGTGCCTTACATGGAGCTCTTTTATCAGGTTCTTTAGCATCGACATTTACAGCTAGTCAAGGGCTTCTTTTAATGATACCAAACATGTATAAAATAGCTGGGGAAATGTTACCTGCAGTAATACATGTAGCATCACGTTCTTTAGCAACGCATGCTTTATCAATATTTGGTGACCATCAAGATATTTACGCAGTGCGTCAAACTGGATTTTGTCTTCTTGCATCATCTAGTGTATTTGATGCTCAAAACTTAGCAGCGGTAGCACATTTATCAGCTATAAAAGGAAGCCTTCCATTTGTACACTTTTTTGATGGATTTAGAACAAGTCATGAACTAAATACAATTGAAGAACTACCAGAAGATAAAATTCTATCTTTAGTGGATCACGATGCAATCAATAAATTTAAGGATAGATGTCTAAATGTTGGTAAGAAATATCAATATGGAATGGCTCAAAATGAAGATATTTATTTTCAATGTATGGAAGCAAGAAATAAATATTATGATGCTATGCCAGATATTGTAAATGACTATATGGAGAAGATTAATGAAATAATGGCGACAGATTATAAACCATTTAATTATTATGGAGCAAGCGATGCTGAGAACATTATAATTGCCATGGGCAGTGTCACTGATACAATTAAAGAAGTAGTAGATAAACTAGGCAATGTTGGTTTAATTGAAGTTCATTTATATCGACCATTTAGTAAAGAATATTTCTTAAATGTTTTACCTGAGTCTGTTAAAATTATTGCAGTTTTAGATAGAACTAAAGAAGCAGGCTCAACTGGTGAACCTTTATATTTAGATGTATGCAGCATTCTAAAAGGTAAAGATATAAACATTTATGGTGGAAGATATGGTTTATCAAGTAAGAATACAACTCCAAGTGAAATATATAGTGTTTATAAAATGTTAGAAACAAGTCCAAGAAACAACTTTACGATTGGCATAAATGATGATGTAACAAAATTAAGTTTAAAAGAAGAACATATCGAAATAGAAAATGATAACAAAGAAATAAAAATAGTTGGTTTTGGTAGTGATGGAATGGTAAGCACCAGCAAAGATTTACTAAAAATATTACATGCTAGCAAAGACTTATACGTTCAAGGTTATTTTGAATATGATTCTAAAAAAAGTGGTGGTGTAACTATCTCTCATTTAAGATATGGAGATAACAAAATAAATGAACCATACTATGTAACACACCCAGAAATAACTGTTGTTACCAAAGATATTTACTTTAGAATGTTTGATATTATAGAAAGTTTAAAAGAAAACGGAACACTACTTATTAACACTATAAAAAATGAAGAAGAGTTACTAAAATTACTTCCAACTAAAGTAAAAAATACTATTTTTAAGAAAAATATTAAAGTATATTATATAGATGCTGAAAATATTGCAAGTAAAAATCATCTAAAAGGCAAAATAAGTAAAATAATGGAGGTATTAATTCTTAATTTACTTAATGTTGAAGATGCAACATCAATGCTTGAAGATTCAATTAAAAAAGCTTTTGCCACAAAAGGTGAAGATATAGTTAACAATAACATTTTAGCAATGCATGAAGCTTTATCAAATTTAAAAGAACTTAAAATAACACATGAATATGACGAAACAATAAGCATAATTGATGATAATGTTATAAATATGATAAATGAACGAAGAGGTAATGAAATACCTGTAAGTATGCTAATGGATTATGCCTTTGGTCGTTTTCCAGGTGCAACCACAAACAATGAAAAGAGAAATATTTCAAACATTGTACCAAAATGGATATCTGAAAATTGTATAGAGTGTGGAATGTGTGCTTTAGCTTGTCCACATGCTGTCATCAGGGCCATAGCAAATGATGAAGATGTTGATGGCATCCCATTTATTGGTCAAGATGGGCTTAAATATTCTATAAAAATAAGTGAAAAAGATTGTACAGGCTGCGGAGTATGTGCAAGTGTTTGCCCAGGAAAAATGGGTAAAAAAGCTTTAAAAATGGTTGAAAAAGTAGAAAAAACAAGTATAGACTTTGATGGAGTAAAAAGTGTAAATCCACTTCCAAAAACTACAATTAAGGGAGTAGCATTAGAAAAACCATTATTTGCGTTTTCTGGTGCTTGTGCTGGATGCGGAGAAACACCATATATTAAAATGCTAACTCAAATTCTTGGTGAAAAATTAGTTATTGCTAATGCCACAGGTTGTTCAAGTATTTATGGAGGTTCAACTCCATCAACACCATATAGCATTCCATGGGCAAACTCATTATTCGAAGATAATGCTGAATTTGCTTTAGGTATTCATATTTCTTACAAGCAAAAAAGAGAAAGAATAAAGCATATTATGGAAGAAACAATTAATTCTGTTGAAATAGATGTAAAAGATTTATTTACAAAGTGGCTAGAAAATGAAAATGATTTTGAAATTACTAACAAAATTAAATCCGAATTAAAAGGAAAAACACTTCCAAAAGAATTAAATGATTTAATAGATTATGTGCCTGCAAGGACAGTCTGGGCAATCGGTGGTGATGGCTGGGCTTATGACATTGGTTATGGAGGACTTGATCATGTACTTCATTCAAATGAAAACATTAAAGTATTGGTTTTAGACACTGAAGTTTATTCAAATACTGGTGGCCAAGCAAGTAAATCAACAAAACTTGGAGCAGTCGCAGAATTTGCTAACTTTGGTAAAAAAACTGCTAAAAAAGATTTATTTAGAATTGCATCATGCATACCAAATTGTTATGTCGCAAGCATATCACTCGGAGCCAATATGATGCAAGCAATAAAAGCCTTTAATGAAGCCGAAGCTCATAATGGTCCTGCAATAATAATAGCTTACTCACCATGTATTGAACACGGAATTAAAACAGGTATGACCCATTCTAGCGAAGAACAAAAACTAGCAGTAGAATGCGGATATACAATTTTAATGCGACATGATGGAGAAACTCATATTGACTCTAAAGAACCTAATTTTGATAAATATGAAACTTTCTTAGATAATGAAGTAAGATTTAATGCCTTAAAAATTAAAGATAAAGATTTAGCAAATAAAGTTCTTGAAGAGCAAAAAGAAAATGCCATTAAAAGATATGAATATTACAAAAAAATAACCACAAAATAAAGGAAAATAATATGAATACAAAAAGAAGTAAAAAGTACACTATACCAAAATTAATCCTAGTAACTATTCTAGGATTAATTGGTATAATACTTATAAAAAAATCAAATATTTTAAGTGTAAACGATTACGATGCATTATTTGCATGTATAAAAAAATATACTATAGAAATATTACTAGGTTTAATATGTATTATTTTCTTTTTTTATTATGCTTTAACGTATCTAATTTGGTTAATATATAAGCCTAAAAAAGAAATAGTTTATCTTTCAAAAATCGAAGATAATATATGTACATTTATTTCTAAAAATGGTAAAGAATACAAATACAAGAACTGTAATAAAACAGAAAACAAGCATTACTATGTAATAAAAAATCAATTTTTTATATACGAAGTTTTAGAAGAATGTACAGACACAAATTTAACAATACCAAATTTAAAAGAAAGGTACTGGTCTACATATTATTTTCCTTATAATAAATATGAAAATACAATTATTTTACCTTTTATTTATATCCTTATGATACCCGGAATATTAACTATATTATTTGATAAATCAAATAATAAAATATTTGGTTTTATTTGGTGTCTAATTCCCTTTGTATTAATTATGTATGACTTATTCTTAAAGATTAAAAACAAAAAGAATTTAGGGAATGAAGAACATATAAGTACTAAAGAAAATTTAAGAAATTTAATAATAATTATTGGGGCTTTAATACCAAGTTTGTTTCTAACTTACACCATTTATCAAGTGCATGACCTCCTTTCAAAATTTATATTCTTTGGATTATTATGTGAAAGTATAAGTTTTCTTGGTTATGCAATATCAAAAGTTATAAATAATAAAAAAATAGAAAAAATCTTCAAAATTTTAATTATAATTTTTGCTTTAATTTATTTTATTGGCTTGTTAACCTTTTGTTTTTATCTTTTTCTAAAAAAATAACCAACAAAAAAAGCGGAGATTTCCGAAGAAATCTCCTAAAAGAATAAAAAGGGGTTGACTAGTGTGATACTAGCACCAATTCGCCTTCTTTAAGTGAATTGGTGATTACTATCTTAATCGAAAAAGTACAATTTGTCAAGCTATTTTTGCAAAAATTTGTTATAATTATGACGGAGGTACAAATGAACTTAGAATTATTACCCAAAATAGGTCCTAAAACTATAAATATACTAAATAAAATTAATATAAATACTGTGGAAGAGTTACTTACATACTATCCATATCGTTATAATGTTATTAAATTTATTAATATTAATGATGCCGATGAAACAATGACTTATTATATTAAGGCAAAAGTTTTGAATGTGCCAAAAGTAGCCTATATCAAAAGAAACTTTAATCGTTTAGACTTTTTAGCAAGTAACAATAATCATGATTTTAAAGTAGTTATTTTTAACAGAGCTTTTTTAAAGAAAAATTTAACATCAGATAGAGAAATAGTTTTAATAGGTAAATATTCTAAGATAAAAAATACTTTTACTGCCAATGATATTAAATTTAAAGCTGAAGCTGAAAAAATAGAACCAATTTATCATTTAACTGAAGGACTTAAAAACTCTAGCTTAGAAAGTATGATAGAAACAGCTTTGAGTAAAAAGATAAATATTGATGATAATATTCCAACATATTTAAATGAAAAATATAAATTATTAAGTAAAGATGATACAATAAGAAAAATACATAAACCAGAAAATATAAATGATATAAAACAAAGTGAGTTAAAACTAATTTATGAAGAATTATTTATTTACATGTTTAAAATAAATTACTTAAAAAATATTAATAAAATAACTAAAGGCTTACCAAAGAATTTTGATGAAAATGAAGTTCAAGAATTTTTATCAAGTTTAAATTTTGAATTAACAACAGATCAATTAAAAACAATTGAAGAAATACTTAAAGATATGAAAGAAAATAAAAGAATGAATAGACTTGTTCTAGGTGATGTAGGTTCAGGGAAAACAATCGTAGCAATTGCTTCAATACTTGCAAATTTTCTAAGTGGATATCAATCAACATTTATGGCACCAACAGAAATACTAGCAAAACAACACTATGAGTCCATCAAAGAATATTTTAAAGAATATGATATAAACATAACTTTATTAACTGGAAGTCTTACCAAAAAACAAAAAGAAAAGTTATATACTCAAATTGAAAATGGTGAAATTGATATTGTAATTGGTACACATGCATTATTAAATGATAATTTGAATTTTAAAAATTTAGGTTTAGTAATTACTGACGAACAACATCGCTTCGGAGTTAACCAACGTAACTTACTTCAAAACAAAGGACTAAACGGAGATGCAGATGTACTATATTTATCAGCAACCCCAATACCAAGAACTTATGCATTAACAATTTATGGTGATTTAGATTTATCTCAAATTAAAACGAAACCAAATATTAGAAAAGAAATAATAACAAAGATAGAAGAAGAAAAAAACATCAAGGAAGTTTTAATTAAAATGTATGATGAGTTAAAACAAAATCATCAAATATTCGTAGTTTCTCCTTTAATTGAACAAAATGATGAACTTAATTTAAATAGTGTTATTGAATTAAAAGAAAAGCTAAATAAAGCCTTTAATAACAAAGTTAGAATTGAAATCTTACATGGAAAATTAAAGCAAAAAGAAAAAGATAATCTTATGAAAGAATTCGGGGAAAACAAAATAAATATTTTAATATCAACCACAGTTATTGAAGTAGGAATAGATATACCAAATGCATCGATGATGGTTATTTATAATGCTGAAAGATTTGGTCTTGCAACACTTCACCAACTTCGAGGCAGGGTAGGAAGAAGCAATATTCAGAGTTATTGTTATTTAGTAACTAATTCAAGTAATAATGAAAGACTCAAAGTAATGGAAGAATCTTCAGATGGTTTTTATATTGCAGAAAAAGATTTTGAACAACGTGGTCAAGGTGATCTTTTCGGAGTAAAACAAAGTGGAGATATGTCATTTAAAATTGCAAATTTAAAAAGAGATTTTAATATATTAACTCAAGCAAACATTGATGCCAAAGAATTTTTAGATAATAAATCTTATCAAGATTATGATTATTACAAAAATATAATAAAAGAAATAGATTTTCTAGATTGATTATCTATTTCTTTTATTATACTAATAAAAAAGTGTTTTGTAATTTTTAACTATTTTAAAATTTTGCCACATAAACTGCCACATAGAGCATTTTTAGTTATTAAAAAAGTCCCTAAAATAAACAAAAACGAGAGCTTTCGCTCTCTTCAGGGGGTTTTGGTTGATCTCTTCACATTGAGATTCGTAAGAGAGATCAGGTTATTAGCATGACTTGTATCATGCTAGTATAATCTTAATATTTTTTTTGAAGTTTGTCAATAACTTTTTCAAAATTTGACAAATTATTCTTATAATAATATAATCATAACGAAGAAAGAACTCAAAAATTGATAAAAAAGTAGATAAGGAGATTAGTCATGATATTAAATGTAAGTGGTAGAACAGATATAGTAGCATTTTATTCAAAATGGTTTTTAAATAGATTAAAAGAAGGATATGTAGATGTTAGAAATCCATTTAATCCAAATTTAGTAAGTAGAATTGATTTTGATGATGTTGATTTAATATTGTTTTGCACTAAAAATCCTATACCTATCGTAGATAAACTTGGTGATATTAAAATACCATATATATTTCATGTAACAATAACTCCATATAAAGATGATATAGAACCAAATTTACCATCTAAAAGTAAAATAATCGAAGCAGTCAAAAAGATATCAACAAGGGTTGGTATAGATAATATTTATGTAAGATATGACCCAATTTTTATAAGTGAAAAATACAATATAGAATACCACATAAAAGCATTTACAAAGTTATGTAGTCTTTTAAAAGGTTATGTTAAGACTATAATTGTATCATTTATAGATAATTATAAAAATGTAAGAAAAAATCTACCATACTTAAAGTATCGTTCATTTACTGAAGAAGATTATAAGTTAATTGGTGAAAATTTTAGCAAAATTGCCAAAGATAACAATATGGTGATACAAACATGTTTTGAGGAAAGAAATTTAACAGAATATGGATTTATCAAAGGCGAATGCATGTCAAAAGAACTTGCTTTTAAACTAACGGGTAAAACATATAAAAAGTGGCAAGCGCGTAAAGGTAATGCTTGTAATTGTGTAGAGTTAGTGGATATTGGTGTGTATAATTCGTGTAATCATTTATGTAAATACTGTTATGCAAATTATGATGAAAGTAAAGTTAAAGAAAATATTAACAACCATGATATAAATTCATCACTATTAATAGGTCACATAAATAGTGATGATATTATAAAACCAAGAAAAAAGTAAAGTTTACATAAAATTTACAAGTTTAATATACAATATAATTATTAATTTTAAGAAAAGAATGTTATAATAAACATATGAAGGAGGCTTAATTTGTGGAACAAACTATTGATATTAAAAATATATATGATGTTATGAATTGTATAAATATGGTAGTAATAAATGCCAAGAATCCAAAGAGTATAAGTAGTCCAAAATATCAAAAGGCCCAAGATATTGTTAGTGAAGTGAAAAATTCATGGAAAAAATACATGGAAGCAGTTGTTTTAGAAAGTATTTTATCAAAAATAACTTTTAAAGATAGTTTAAGTGAAAACGGACAAAAAATATACAATGAATTAAAACAAATAGCAAACAAAAAGAATACTTATCTTGAAAATTTTAAAAGATTAATAACAAAACAAAAATTAGGTTTATTTGAAGAAAAGAATGTAGTATCAACATACTTTGTTAGATACGAAATTAACTTGGATAATGAAAAAGAATATGTTTTACATGAGTCTAAGGATCGTAAAAATCTAACAAGTATTAATAATTCACTAAGCAATCAAGGCATCGGACTACTTAGTATATTTGAAAAACTAGAAAGACAAAGAGAATTTAGTAAAGAAAGTCCTTTAGAAATTGAAGCAAAATTAAATGAATTTGTAGAAAAATCAAAAGATTTAGATTATACATCATTAAGTAGTGTTATGAAAAATGAATTAGGAATGAAACTAGATGTAACAAAATTAGATGCATTAAAATTAGAACAAGGACGAGTTATAAGACAAATGCAAAGCCTTAATAATGTTACATCTTTATTAGAAAAATATCGAAGCTACATATCTTCTGAGACATATTTAAAAATTGCAGCTTTAAGTAATGATTTTGCTTTTCTAAAATCAAGTTTAACTGCTAGAGAAAATGAAATAACTAAAAGCTTTGATGATGAAATAAATTCCATAAGTGAAAAATTATTTGGTAGTGAAAAAGCAAACAGAATAACAGCTTTACTTGCTATGCTTACTCGTGGACATGATGGAGAAGGTAAAGAACTAACAACAGAAAAAAAAGCTATTTTAACTGAAGAACTAGAAAAAATGCAAAAAGAAAATCCAGAATTATATAAAATTACAACAAGTAAGTATTTAGCAGAAGAAAACGTTAAAAGACAAGCATTAGAACATGAATATAGTGAACAATCTAAAAATAAATTAGATGATTCTTTATTATCATCAAAAGAAAAATCTGAAAGAGCATATTATTATGAATTACTAGTAGTAAATAGAGATTTAGATAAATTTATTTCCATGAGTAATTTCTCAGATCTATATGATAAATATTTAAAATTAGAACAAAATGATTCTTTATTGCTAAGTCAAATAGTTCATTATTACTTAGCATATTTAGATTATTTAGACAAAGTTAAAGAAAGAAACCAAGAGCCAGAATTTATAAATTGGGAAAAATATGTTGATAATATGCTTATACAAAATGGATATATTAAAAAGGAAGGGAGATAGACTATGTTAAGTGATGTAAATGTATTTTTATTATTTTTACTAATTTTAGTTATATGTTTACTAGTTTACTTTTTAATAAAGTGGGCAGTAAGAGATGGTATTAAAGAAGCATATCATGAAATAACTGGTAAAATAACTTATGAAGATAAGAAAAATCAAGAACTAACTAAAGAAATAGAAGAAGGTATTAAAAAAGTTCCTAAAAAACGTGCTAGCAAGAAAAAATAATATCTTTTTTCTTTGGCATAAAATTTGACATAAAACCACTATTGTGGTAAAATATAGCCCATCAATGGGGGAAAATTATGGATACTGAAACATTAAAAACACTTTATAGTGGAATAAAAGGATATGCAATTATTTTAACAAATATATTAGATGAAAAAGTTCAAGATTTTGAGTATATAATTGATAGCAAATACTTAAGTATAGCAAGTTTTAGCTTAGTAAGTTGTGTTTTATTAGCTATTAAGGAAGATGTTGTTGAAGGAACAAAAGAAAACTATGGAACAAAGATTTTTTATGATGAATTACTAAGTTCTGTAGATATGATAGCTACTAAAAAAAGTGATGGATTTTATATAGATAATCATAAGTTTAAAGATGCTGCATCTGTTGTAGGTGAATTAAGAAATAAAATAGCACACGGCAGTTTTAAATTAAATGCAGAAGAAAATAAAGTTATTTTTAATATTGATGGGGATGAAGTTATAGTTAACATAAGTGACTTATCTAAAATGATAGTTTCATGTTTAAAAGCAAGTTTGAAGAATCCAGATAAAAATATTTACAAAAGAGAATTATTAATTTCAAATAAAGAAGAAAGAAAAAGAACAAAACCATTTAAAAATAAGGATGAACTATTAAGATTTGCTAAAACATTTAGGGTTAAAAATATTACACTTAAAAGTCGTGATAATTCGAGTATAGATAAGCTTTTAAGAGATAGATTTGAATTAATGTTGGATGATTACAAAAGCTCGCAATCAAATCAAACAGTAATGGATTTTGAAAAGCAAATTAAAGAAAAGTATATAGTAGAAGTTAAACAAGAAAGAATACCATATCAAATACTTAAGCAAGCTGTAGATGAAACATTTATGAATTTAACTGATGATATGGGGTATAAAGAACAAGTAAATTTACTTTCCAAAATAATAGAAATAAAAAGAAAAGAGAATTTTAATTTATTGAATTCTTTATTAAAAAATTTGTTATTAATTTCTGACCTACAGAAGATTGAAATAAAAGATAAGAAAACCACTATAGAAGAATTGAAGAAAAAACAAAGTGTAGACTTAATAAGTTATAATGAACTTGTAGGGGTTGAAATTGCTTTATTTCAAAGTTTATTTTCATATGGAAATGATACACTTTTTAAAAATGATAATGAGTATAGTAAAAATGAAAATACGGGTTTAGATTATGGCAATCTAGATTTAAGTAGCATAAATGTTTTATATTTTGAACCAGATGAAACTATCAAAAATGAAGTTTTAATTCAAATTGCTAGTAAAAATAAACAAATTGCAGAAATATCAAGTAAAATTGCTAAAGATAACCAAAATTTAGAAAATGTTAAGCAAAAAGGTAATATGAGTGCTATAAGAAGAATAGCTGCCATTTTAACAAAAACTGAAACTCAAAAACAAATTTTAGAGGCTCAAGTTGCTTTGTTGAATATAAGATTAAATGAAATTATTTCTTATGAACAAGAAAATAGTGAACACTTAAAAAACAAAGTAATAATAAATGGTATTAGAAATAGCATAGCACATGGAAATTATAGACTTGAAACATCTAAAAATAATGAAATTAAAATAGTTTTTGAAGATATTTATGAAGGAAAATTAACTTTTAAATGTGAAATAGATATAATTGATTTTATAAACATGATATATGAAAATCAAAATATAATAATAGCGTTCCTAAATAAAAATGAACTAAAATTAGTAAGAGCAAAAAAATCATAAAGTATTTAAATAAAACCAAAATCGTAGTATAATAAATAGAGAAAAAGAGGTGAAAAAATGGAAGAAAAAGAAAAATGCAGTTGCGGTTGTGAATGTGAAGAATGTAATTGCGATGAAACTTGTGAATGTGGATGCAATTGTGAAGAATGTAACTGTGAAGATGATTGCAATTGCCAAGAATGTGATTGTGAAAACTGCAGTTGCTAGTTATAGATAAATTGAAGAAATCTTAAAAAAGGTTTCTTTTTTTTGTAATTATAAATTAGAACATTATATTGCTTTTTTATCGTAACTAATATATAATAAAAAACAATTAGGAAAGAGGTTATGTAATGGAGTGGTTATTTAATCCATGGTTATGGATAATTATAGCAGTAGATATTTTGTTAAGTGTTAATTATAAAAAGTGGATAGGTAAAGCCGGAGAATTTTGGGTTAAAAGAGAATTGAAAAAATTGCCAAGTGAGTATTTAGTAATTAATGATGTAATGATTAAAACAAATGATAAAAGTACACATCAAATAGATCATGTTGTTGTTTCGAAATATGGTGTGTTTGTTATTGAAACAAAACAATATAACGGTTACATAAAGGGAAACGAATATGATAAAAGATGGTTAATAAAAAGTGGAAACAAAAATTTTTATATAAATAATCCATTGCATCAAAATTATGGTCATGTTAAATCCCTACATGAAGTATTAAATATGCCAGAAGAGAAGTTTATATCACTAGTATGTATTCCAAGTAGAGCAAAAGTATCAGTTAAATCAAATAATGTAACTAGAATATATGACTTGCTAGAGAAAATACTTTCTTATCAAGAAGTAATTGGTGAAAACTCAATTGAACTATACGAAATTATAAATAATCTAAATATAAAAGATAAAAATGAAAGAAAAAATCATGTAAGGAATGCTAAATTAATCAAAAATAATAAAGATGAAGAGTTTAAAGATAGATGCCCAAGGTGTGGTGGAAAGCTTATAAAGAGAAATGGAAAATATGGAGAATTTATGGGATGCTCTAATTTTCCAAAGTGTAGGTTTGTAAAACGAGGATAGAAGACTATAATGATTTAGATAAAGCACATACTACTGGAGATTATACAGATTTTGTTAAATTAGTTAATGAATTAGAAATTGAAATGTTAAATAAATATTTAGAATTGTTATAAAATATTTTATTGAAGTAAAGGATGTGAAATAATGTCAAGAATCTCACCAGAAAAGGAAATTTCATATATATCAAAAGTAATTGAAAAAAATATATTTTATTATGATTTTTGTCTTAAAGATAAAGGCTTTTTATCAGAAAATATTTTATCTCAATTAAGAAATTTAGTTGAAGATGTAGCAATACTTTTAAATAATAAGTTAAATAACCTTAATCTTGATACACACTATGACAATATTCATGGATCTTTTGATGCAATAAAAGGAAAAAAAGATTATAAATTTCTTTGTGATTTTTATGAATATTTAAAGGGAACTGCATCGCATTATACTCCAAGTGAAGATGGTGCAGAAAGATTAGTAAAATACTATTTTAGATATATTTGTTTAATAAAAAAATTGTTAAAGGAAGAATTTGATATAGAAATAATTAATAATATTGATTTATTTCCAATTTATGATGATAAATCGATGAAAGAAAACTATGACATAATATGTGATAAAGTCAAGAATGTTGATAATGAAAAAAAGAAATTAATTAAAGGTAAATTTTATGTTGAAAAGTGCACTACAATATATTCAAAAGGTGATATTTATTATGAATTAACACTTTCTAAAGCATCAGATTTTAATAATAAATTTGAGAGATTGACATTTTATTCGAAACAATTTATTCCAGATAATTATTCGGTAAACATTACATCCGTTGATGATATTGTTGATTTAAATGTTGGAACTGTAAAGATTAAAATATTAATATCGTATAAAGTTGCCATACGAGTTTGTGAATTACAAAACTTATTTAAAATTTTTGGTGAAACAAAGAATTTTGGTGATACATATAGAGAATATCGAAATTTAATGGATTATTTAACAAATAATGAATCTACAATAAAGGAAATATTATGTTTAGATAATGTTAATTTTAGTGATACATTAAAATATATACAAGATGGAGCAGAAAATCATTATATTAGTTTAATGCTAAATAAGATGAGAAACATCGTTAAAAATAATAAAAGTGGATGCAATATAATTAGATACTTAACTACTAAGATGGTAAATACTGTAATTAGAGATCAATTATCGGATAATCAACATCCATATTTAAGCAATTTATATTTGCATAAAAAAAGTGGAATGTTTGATGCAATGCCATATGCAATGTCATTACATAATCATAATCCTAATTTTTATGATTTAATCAAGGCGATTGATATAAATGATAGGGATGATGAATTGCTAGCTTCCTATATAAAAAACAATACTGAGAATAAGTATCAATTATATACACCGATAGACGAAATAGGTTATTTTGATAATATTCCACATCTAGTAGAATTATATAATAGTAAAATAAAGTCAAAACTAAAAAATGATAACAGCTTATTGGTATTAGATAATAATTTTTTATATATTAATGAATATGAAAAAAATTCTATTAATATTATAAAAAAATTGGATGAATATGCTTCTAGTATTGATTCATCATTAACTAGTGTTATTGATTTTTATATGGAATTGATATATGATAATTCTGTATCTGAAGATAAAGAAAAAATACTAAAAGATATTTTCAAAAAAGGTTCAATTGCATTTATATATGGACCAGCAGGAACAGGTAAAACTAAAATGATAGAATTATTATCAGAAGCATTTGATAATTATAATAAATGTCTTATTTCACAAACTAATACTGCTGTTGCAAACTTGAATTCTAGATTACAACAAGATGAAAAGTTAAAAATAATGACGGTAAGTAATTTTATAAAAAACTATAAAGAAGCATGCAATTTGTTGATAATAGATGAAAGCAGTATGGTTAGCAATATAGATATGTTAAATATATTAGACAAGTCACATTACAAGGCAATTGTGATGGTTGGTGATATATATCAAATTGAATCAATTAAATATGGTAATTGGTTTCAAATATGTAGTAGATATTTTAAAAAGGGAATATCTTATGAACTAGAAATGACACATAGAACATCAGATAAAGATTTATTAGATTTTTGGAATTGCGTTAGAAAAAATGACAATCGTGCCATTTCTATTATGAGCAATAAAGAGTATTCAGAAGAATTATCAAAAGATGTATTTAAGAAAACAACAGAAGAGGAAATAATACTATGTTTAAATTATGATGGAATGTATGGCATTAATAATATAAATAGGGTTATGCAAGGATCAAATCCAAATGAAGAGCGTAATTTTGGAGTTGATATTTTTAAAGTTGATGATCCTGTACTATTTAATAATTGTCCAAGATTTAATGGTTTTCTACATAATAATTTAAAGGGAATAATCAAAAATATTGAAGATGGTGAAAATTGTATATATTTTTCTATAGAAGTTGATAGAAATGTGATAAATACACCTTTTATTCCTGGTGATGTAGAACTAATAAATAGTGATAAAGCTGATAAGATTATAATAAAATTTAAAGTAAATGAATTTAGAGATAGAGATGATGACGAAAATCAGTATGATCATATAATACCATTTAATTTATCATATGCTATATCAATTCATAAAGCACAAGGTCTTGAGTATGATAGCGTAAAAATAGTTATAACTCAAAATATTGAAGATAGAATAACAAAAAATATATTTTATACTGCTATTACTAGAGCAAAGAAATTTTTGAAAATATATTGGAGTTCTGATAGTCAAGAAAAAATATTTGATAGTTTTAGTGAAAAAGAAAGTAAAAGGGATTTAGGAATACTAAACCAAAAAATAAAAAACTCATAAAAAACAATCATATATAGCTACATATTCTATATATGATTTTTATATTGTCTACACAATAATATAGTAAAAAATGCCGTGTATGATTAATCTTTTAAAAAAAATCTAAAGTTTTATTGAAAAAGTTTTAATAAGTAGTATAATATTATATAGACAATAAGAGTGTATTTCATTTTAATAATGAAATATGCTCTTTTTTAATACTTGAATAAGGAGGTAAATATATGAAAAGTTGGAAAATAATTATAAAAAAAAGTTTATATTATTCTTTTGCAATAGTTACCGGTATTAGTACTATTGCTAGTATATTGGGATATTCTTTAAAAGATTTATTTAAGAATCATGAAATAATGAAAAGTTCTTTAACTCTTATCATTGCATTTTTAATAGTATCTAGCATTATAATTTTAATTCAGTTTGTTTTGAACCATAAGGGTTTTACTACTATTATAAATGGTAAAGAGATAACAATCAGAAATGCTAATATATTTACAGTACCAGGTTTAAAAGTCATTCCCTTTAACGAAAGATTTGATACAAAGGTTGATGATGTTGTTATATCACATGATTCCTTAAATGGAATTATGATTGATAATTATGTTACTAACATAGATGATTTAAACAATGAAATTAAATTAGCTTTTGATGAAAAGGTAGAATTAGCACCAATAAAAAAGAAAAATACTATAATATATCCATTAGGAAGAATAATTAAGTATAATGATTTTTTGATGCTAGCAATGTCTCATTTTGATAAGCAAAATCAAGCATATATACATATCAACGAATATGAATCAATGTTAACAAATATGTGGTATGAGATTAGAAGAGTGTATGCTGGAAAGAAAATCGTAATACCACTTATTGGAAGTGGTATTACAACAATGACGGGCATAAAAGAAAAGAATAATACAATGTTGTTAAAATGTATGCTATGTACATTAAAAAGAAGTGGATTTCAACCAAAAAATGGAATAACTATAGTATTAACAGATGAGGCAATGAATAGTATTGAAATGGTTAAGATTAAGGAGGAGTTTAAAAGTGATATATAGAACAAAAACATATATTGCAGGTGATTGGACAGGAGATAAGAATGCAATTAATAAACTATATTCTTGGAAAGATAGTGATTTTAATACATTAGATTTTGTTGATGCACACGAATTGCATAATTCAAGTGATAGTAGTTTATATTGTTCAATAAAAGAGAATTTAAAAATAAGACTTGATGGTAGCAAAAAATTCATTTTAATTGTTGGTGAAAAAACAAATACTATTACTAAAGGAAACTGTAGCTATTGTTCTAGATATAGTAGTTGGTATAATAAATGCCTAAATAATAATACAACTAGCCATAAAAGTTATATTCAATATGAATGTGATTATGCAAAAAGAAATATAGATGGAAATAATATTATTGTTTTATACAATTACAAAACAGTACATAAAGATAAGTGCCCAGAATCACTTAGATATATTGGCAAACATATTCCAATGATGTATACTGCAGCTGATGGTAAGACTTATTGGAACTATAGTGAAATTAAGAATGCAATAATGAACTAAAAAGAGCATATATAGCTACGTAACCCATATATGCTTTTCTTATGTCTGCACAGTTTTTGCACAACAATTTGATTAAATTTTGCTGTGCAAGATTAAACATTTTTAAACTATGTGCCTTGAAAACGTTGATTTTAAAGTGATTAAACAGGTATGATTTACCCATGGCGCTATGCCCCCCTGAAGGTCGGCATATTAAAATGTGCCGGCCACTTTTTTTAAGAAATATAAGGATTTGTGAGAATTTACTATTTTAAAAATATGCTTTTAGGTAGCAAATAGGTAGCATTTTTATAAAAAGAGTTAATAAATATATAAGAAAAAACTCAATTGTGATATAATATATGTCAACAGGAGGTTTCTATTTATGGATGGAGAAAATAAAAGAAGTCATTTAAATATGATACAACAAGTTATAACTAGAATGGGTAGCAATTCATTTTCGTTAAAAGGATGGACGGTAGGAATGATTGTTGCTATTTATGCATTTGCAGGGAACAATGCACATAAAGCCGTAATAATTACATTAATTCCACTAATAGTTTTTTGGATATTAGATTCTTACTATTTGACTTTAGAAAGAAAATTTAGAGCATTATATAATAATGTAAGATTAAAAAATGATAATGATATAAACTTTGATATGAATTTCAATAATATAGATATCAATATGAAAGAATTAAAAAAGTATGGTTTTGCCAATGTTTTTGTATCAAAAACCATATTACCATTTTATTTAGTTTGTATTATTACTACCCTTATTATATATTTTGTAAAATTTTAGGAGGTGTTATTAATGGGGAAAAAGATTTTTGTTTCTTATAAATATGCAGATTCAAATGTAAAAAACCTTAATTATTATTTAAATTCTACAGTTAGAAATTATGTTGATTATTTAGAAAATTTATTAGGTAGAAATAATATATACAAAGGAGAACATGATGGAGAAGATTTATCCAAATTTACTGAAGAATGGACTTGGACAACCTTAAAAGAAAAAATTTTTGATAGTTCTGTAACAATAGTTTTAATCTCTCCAAATATGAAAATATATAACATGGATGAAACCGATCAATGGATACCCCAAGAAATATCTTATTCTTTAAAAGAAATAGCTCATAATGGTTATTATAGTAGAACTAATGCATTGCTATATGTTGTTTTACCAGATAGTTACGGAAATTATGATTATTATATTACACATAACTATTTAAATAATACAATAACTTATAACACTAGTGTTATTTTTGAGATTATGTCTAAAAATATTTTTAACAAAAATCCAAAATACGGAAATGGTAGTTATGCCGTTACTGTAAAATGGGATGACTTTGTTAAAGATCATAGTAGATACATCAATAAGGCTGTAGAACATCAAAATAATATTGAGCAGTATATTATAACAAAAGGTATAAAAAAACAACAATGGACTTGGTAGCAGCCAATACCATTGTTTTTTAATTATAAACTTATATCAAAATCCTCTTTATTGTTGATTTCTTCTAACTCATTTTCATAGTCATAATCCTGTTTATTATCATTTAGACTATCTATAATACCAATTATATTTGTTAATTTATTTTGAAACATATGAGCGTAGGTATTTAGAGTTTCGTCTATTTTAGAATGACCCAAAAATTTAGCAACAAGTGTTATGTCAAAATCATGAGTTCTTATTTGTGGTTATCAACTACCAGCAAAACTATATTTCTTTTCCTACTCTGCAATCTTCAATCTTATGAAAGCGAGACTATCAATGGCAAGAACATTTTTGGTGTATTTTGTCAACATCTAAAATTATTTAATTTTTTTCATAGAAAAATAGACAAATTGCACCATCCGTGATATAATTAATTACGAAAGGACGGCATTATGAATGAAAAATATAGAAAAAGATACAATTAATACTGTTATTGGTAAACACATGGCAGAACTAAGAAGTCAATTTAGTTTATCTCAAAAGGAAATATGTGGAGTAATTGGTGTTAATAGAAATACCTACAAAGACTATGAACTTGGAAATAGAACAATACCTTTACAAGTGTTAAGGGATTTATCAAAATTTTATAAAGTATCTTCTGATTATTTTTTTGAAGATATGCCAGAGTTAACTTTTAAAGAACAACATCAATTATTTATGTATTCTACTGCTGTTAAGAATAATAAAGAACAATATATAGCAATAGATGTTCATATTCCAAATGCTATGAAAGAACACTTTGAAAATGAAGAAAAGAAAATTCAAAGTAAAGTAAGACTTAGAGTAAAAAAACTAAGAATAGATAACAATAAAACTCAAGAAGAAATAGCAAAATATTTAGGTGTAGATAAATCTACATACAACAAATATGAAAACGGTAAAAGAAAATTTAATAATGATGTAGTTAAAGCGTTAGCAGAATATTATAATATTAAAGTTAGTGACATTGTTAATTAGTATTGACACGTGTGACACGAAAAAACATGGGTACCTTACCTAAAAATACCTGTCATTGCTGTCACTTAACTAAATTGGTCAGTCACGACTGACCAATTGGAAAGGAAACGTTATGTTAGAAGAAAATAATAAAATGATTCATGAAATAACTGAATTAGTAAATGAAGTAAAATATAATTTATCAAAAGAAATTAACAATAAAATAATTTATGTTTATTGGAATATTGGTAGAATAATTGTTTCAAATGAGAATGAGTATAATAATCGTTTAGAATATGGTAAAGAAATAATAAAAGGGCTTTCTAAAGAATTGACAAAATATTTAGGTAAAGGTTATTCTTACACTAATCTTAAATATATGAGAATCTTTTATAAGACATATCCTGATTTTGAAAAAATAAGTTCTGATTTAACTTGGACTCATTATAGTGAGCTGATAATAATAAAAGATGATGCTAAAAGAAATTTCTATGAAAAAGAATGTATCAATGCTCATTGGAGTGTAAGAGAATTACAAAGGCAACTAGATACATCACTATATGAAAGATTATTACTATCTGATGGTAAACCAAATAAAGAAAAAGTTTTAAAATTATCTAAACAAGGACAAGTATTAGCAAAGCCAAGTGATTTAATAAAAGAACCTTATGTATTTGAATTCTTAGGAATAAAAGAACAAAAGCCATTACTAGAAAAAGATTTGGAGAGTAAGTTAATTAAACATATAGAGGATTTCTTACTAGAGTTAGGCAAAGGTTTTATGTTCGTTGGAAGTCAGCAAAGAATAACTCTTAATAATACTAATTATTATGTAGATATGGTTTTCTATAATAAATTTTTAAAGTCATATGTTTTAATAGATTTAAAAATGAGTAATTTGAAAGCAGAGAATTTGGGACAAATGAATTTATATTTAAATTATTATGAACAAGTAGTAAATGATGAATATGATAATAAACCTATTGGAATTATACTATGTACCGAAAAAGATAAGGTAATGATGGAATTTGCTTTAAATGGTATTTCAAATAACTTATTTACTTCAACATATACGTATTATATTCCTAATAAAGAGCAATTAATAAACGAAGTAGAAAAAGTATTAAAAGATAATGAAGATTAGTCAAAAAAATAATTTAAGTAGTGAAATGGAAGTGATAAAAGTGGCTAATAAAAATGAAGATTTAAGAAAAGCTAATAAAGCAAAAAAAGATGAATTTTACACACAACTATCTGACATAGAAAAAGAATTAAATAATTATAGGAAAGAATTTAAAGATAAGGTAGTATTTTGTAATTGTGATGACCCATTTGAATCAAATTTTTTCAAATATTTTGCAATTAACTTTAATTTTTTAGGTTTAAAAAAACTAATTGCTACTTGTTATGCTACATCTCCTGTAGCTTATACTCAATTATCTTTATTTGATGTAGAAGGTTTAAAAATACAAAGAAAGAGTACACATAAAGCATATAAAATAGAAATTACTGAAGTTCCTGATTCAAATGGCGATGGAGCAATAGATTTGTCAGATGTTGAATATTTGATTAAAAACAAAAAAAATACATTATCATTGTTAAAAGGTGATGGTGATTTTAGAAGTCAAGAGTGCATTAAACTCTTAAAAGAGGCAGATATAGTGGTTACTAATCCACCATTTAGTTTGTTTAGAGAATATGTAGCACAGTTAGTAGAATATAATAAGCAGTTTATAATAATGGGTAATACAAATGCATTGTCATACAAAGAAATATTTAAATTATTTAAAGATGATAATATTAGAACAGGTTATACCAATTTTAATGTCGGAATGTATTTCTTTGTTCCAGATGATACAAAAAAATACCATAAGATAGAGAATGGAAAAAAGATGGTAAGAGTTGCAACATCGTGTTGGTTTACTAATTTACCAGTTAAAAGGCATAATGAAAAACTTATCTTATATAAGAAATATACACCTAGTGAATATCCAAAATTTGATAATTACGATGCAATAAATATTAATAAATATACAGATATTCCTATTGATTATTTTAATTACATGGGAGTTCCTATTACATTTTTAGATAAATATAATCCACTTCAATTTAAAATAATAGACGGATTGAATAGATACTCGCTATATGATATATGTGGTACAAATGACTTCATTCAAAAACATCATTTAGAAGCAACTGATGTCAATGGAAAGTCAATGTATTTCAGAGTGATTATTCAAAGAAATGATATGGAGGTAGATGAATAATGGAAATTAAGTTAAAAGAAATATCAGTTAGAGATGTTGCTAAAGGATATGTTAATGATGAAGAAAATGGCGTTGTTGGATATGATGGTAAATTAAATATTAGACCAAAATATCAAAGAGAATTTGTTTATAATGAAAAACAAAGAAATGAGGTTATTAATAGTATTAATAATGATTTCCCATTAAATGTTATGTATTGGATATGTAATGAAGATGGTACTTATGAAGTTTTAGATGGTCAACAAAGAACTATAAGTATATGTGAATATGTTGATGGTGCATATTCTATTAATTCAAAGGCATTTCATAATCTTACCGAAACTGAAAAGGAACATATTTTAAATTACAAATTATTAATATATTTTTGCAAAGGAAATGATAAAGAGATACAAGATTGGTTTAAAATTATTAATATAGCCGGTGAAAAATTGACAGATCAAGAATTAAGAAATGCTATCTATACTGGTGAATGGTTAACAGATGCAAAAAGACATTTTAGTAAGACTTCTTGTCCAGCATATCAAATTGGTGAAAAATATATGGCTGGAACTACTATTAGACAAGATTATCTAGAAAAAACTTTATATTGGATTGCTTCAAAGGATAATAAAACAATAGAAGATTATATGTCAGAACATCAACATGATGAAGATGCTAATGAACTATGGATGTATTATCAAGATGTTGTAGATTGGGTTAAAAGATTATTTCCAAATTACAGAAAAGAAATGAAAGGATTAGATTGGGGACTTTTATTTAATGAATACAAAGATCAAAGATTTAATTCGGACAAACTAGAAGAAAAAGTCAATGAATTAATGCAAGATGATGATGTTACTAGTAAAAGAGGAATATATTTATATTTAATTACAGGAAAAGAAAAGTATTTAAGTATAAGAACATTTACAGATAATCAAAAAAGAGAAGCATATGAAAGGCAAAAAGGAATCTGTGTTAATTGTAAGGAACATTTTGAAATTGAAGAAATGGAAGCAGATCATATAACACCATGGCATGCCGGCGGTAAAACAACATCAGAAAATTGTCAAATGTTATGTAGAGAGTGTAATAGAAGAAAATCAGGGATATAGGAAGTGAAATTTTGAAAACAAAATTATATAATCGAACACTACTTGTGATGACGGGGTCGTTTTTTATGGTAGTAGGAAGCATTTTTAGTTTTATTGCATTATTTAATGGAAAAATAATAAGTGATAATAAAGAAATAATATTATTGGTGTGGTGTGGGGTTACAATTATTTATTATTTATATTCTTATTTTAAAATGAATAATATTAAAAATATTACTTTATCGATTCAAGGTTCAACTTTTGAGATAAGGTCTGGAAATATCTTTAATTGTTCAGATTTGAAAGTGATAAATTTTAATGAATATTTTGATACACTTGTTGATAATAAAATAATTGCAAAAAATTCTTTAAATGGCAAGTTTATTACAGATGTATTAAAAAGCAATACAAAAAATCTTGATGATGAAATAGAAAAACAACTCTCTGATAAAATAATAGAAATCAATAATAAAAGGAAATCTGGCAAAAAGAAAAAATATAAATTAGGTGAGATAGTAGAATATAAAGACTATTTATTAACATCACTAACTAAGTTTACTATTGATAATAGAGCTGTATTATCTTTAAAAGAATATTTAAGTTTCTTAATGAATTTTTGGGATAATTTAGATAAAATATATGCTGATAGATGTGTAAATATTACTTTATTTGGCAGTAGCTCATTGACAAGATTTACTGATGCCTACGAAATAAGCGATCAAGATTTGATAGAAATAATTATTTGGTCATTTAAAATCAGTAAAATCAAATTTAAGTATCCTACTAAAATAACTATGATTTTATCTAACGATATAATTAAAAAAATAAATTTATATAAAATAAAGGAGATGTATAAAAATGGCTTATAGAAACAAAACTTATGTGTGTTTTGATGGTGATAGTGATATGAAATATTATAATTTGATGAAAGCATGGAAACAAAGTGATAATACTAACTTTAATTTCTATGATGCTCACGAATTGAACACTGCTTATGATTCTAGTAAAGAAGAATCAATAAAAAAGCAATTAAGAGAACGATTATTAAATACTAAAATGTTTGTAATATTACTAGGAGAACATACAAAGTATTTAACAAAGTTTGTTAAGTGGGAAATGGAACAAGCAAAATCTTTAAATTTACCAATAATAGTAGTAAATTTAAATAAAAAGGAAGATGTAGATTTTGATAGATATCCAAAATCAACATTGGGTGATTACTTAACAATAAATATTCCTTTTAATTCAAAGATTATGCAATATGCACTAGAAAATTGGGAAGAACAATTTAATACTCATAAAAAAAATGGTGATACAGGGGCTTATAAATATGAAGAGTCTGTTTATGAGAAACTTGGTATACATGAGCTAGTTTAGTAAATTGAAAAATTAAGTATTTTGGTGGTGATTGAATGCAAAACATTTTATACTTATACGAGGTGTTGTTGGGAATAGAGGAATCTCTTGATTATCAAGATGAAGTCATTGACGTAGTATTTATTCAACAATATAACAAAATAATTGACGATATAATTGAGTGTACTAAAGATGATTTTATTAATAGATATAAAATTGAACAAAATATGATTAATACATATTCATATTGCTTTACTGGATGCTTAAAGAAAGAAGTCATAATGTTTATAAAACCATTGAAAAGATATATAGAAAAAAAATATATACCTAAAAAAATTGATGACATACAATTAAATAATTTGTATGAATCTTTAAATAATAAAGAATTAAAAGAACGTTGTGTTGATTTAATAAATGCAGATAATTGTTATGATAGAGTATTTAATCAGGCAACTCAAGTTCTTGAAAACTACATAAAAGAAAAAGCCAATCTTGTAAATACTAAGTTGATAGGCATGAGTTTAGTATCTAAAGCAATTCATTCAAAATTAAACCAAACGATATTAGTTTTTAGTGATGATGAAGCAGAACAAGAAGCATGGGCATCATTATTTAAGGGAATTATAGGAGTGTATAGAAATCCGACTCATCATGGTTTGAAGTTTGAATGTACAAGAGAGGATGCGATAAAGTTTTGTTCTTATATTGATTTATTAATAAAAGAATTAAGCAAATGTTCAATAAACGAAAATAAAGTCAGGTAGCATTTAGGTAGCAAAATTTTCAATTTTTAATTTTATACTTTAAATTTTATTAAGTATTATTATTAAAAAGTATTGAAAAATAAGCAAATAATACATTAATAGTGGTATTAAGTAAGATATTTTTAATGCCCCCTGAAGAGAGCAATTAACTTATATCAACTCCTTACTTATTATGAGATAATACAGTTATATCAGAAATACAAAGAAAAGAACATATAATATTTCTCTTTTTGTACGTTCTTATCACATCATTAACAAAGAGCCATATTTGATTAATAAATATAACAGTTTCCTATATTGGAAACTGTTTTTACTTCTTATTTTTTTCTATAATCAAAGAATTCCCAGATTATATAAGCAATAAATTTAAAAAAATTTACCATTTACAAATTTTTGATAATGTCCAACTAACGAGTTATACAATTTTGAATTTGATGTTGTATCCAGAAATGATGGGGAAAATCATTATAGGGTTCAGAGATACTTGAAAAAAAGCAGATATTGCCGTCCGAAAGTGTCATTAATGACACCGCTTCGAATTTAGCAACATCTGCTTCTTATGACAATAAGATACCACAATTTAAACAAAATGTCAAATCAGATATATCTAATAATAAATACGCAAAGATAATGATGTTATTCCATTAAAAAAAGATGTTGATAAAAGTACTAATATCACATTAACAAAAAGGAATGACACCCTTAAAATAAGAGCAGAAAAGATAACTAAATCTATAAATGGAGAAAAGCCAATAGAGTTTTAAGATACTGAAAATTTTTGATAATGTTGTAAATGCTAATATTTTTTGACCAATCTAATAAAAAATTATGTTTTTTCATTAATTTTGTTAAAGATATAAAACCTAAGAAATTTTACTTTAAATTATTTTATTTTATTTGAATAATACTGACAAATAGAAACTTTTTTGTTATTATATTATTAGCGGAGGTACTAAAATGACTGAAAAAGAATTAGATTCAAGTATAAATGATTATATAGAAACGGAAACACATAAAAACTATGTAAAACAACAAGAATGGGATATGGCCATTGGACTTCAAGAAATAGATAACTTAAAACCATCTAAGTACTTAAAAAAATTGTTACAAGAAAATATAATCGGTGAAAAAACAATTTATGAAGTAGAACATGAATTGAAAAAGTACTATATAGAAAAAGATAAAAAAGATAAAACAATTCAAGATGAATTTGAGTGTGACATAGTTTCTACAAGAATAGTAGAGTTATTAGAAGAAGATAATTTTGAATTATCAGTAGATTATATAAAATACATCCATGAATATTTATTTAAAGATATTTACGAATTTGCAGGAGAGTTTAGAAAAGTGGATATTTCTAAACAAGAGAGAATATTAAATAATGATTCAGTTGCTTATGGTGATTGCAAACTATTAGAACAATCATTAGATTATGATATATCACTAGAAAAAAATAAAAACTATAGTGAAATGAATATAGTTGATGTGATTAATAATATAACTAACTTTTCTTCAAGTATATGGCAAATACATCCATTTAGAGAAGGTAATACTAGAACTACAGCATTATTTATAGAAAAGTATTTAGTATCACTTGGATATGATCTAGATAATACTATGTTCAAAGAAAAAGCAGTTTATTATAGAAATGCAATGGTAAGAAGTAATTATTTTAATAATTATTTAAATATAAAACAAGATAATAGTTACTTAACTAAATTTTATGAAAATTTATTATTAGGTAAAAATAATAATTTACACTCAAGAGATTTAATTGTAAAAGAATTATTTAATGACAATTAAAACACATACTATAATTTAACCATTATGAAGGAAATAAATTATTTGTAAAGTTATCTAGACAACAATTCAAAATTGTATTATCATAAATACATGAAAGGATTGATACGATGAAAAGTAAAGTATATTTTACAAAAGAAATAACAAGTGAAAGTTTAGTTAAAATTTATGAAAGTTTAAATCACGAACTAAAAGGTAAAGTTGCAGTTAAAATTTCTACCGGAGAACCTGGCGGTCATAACTTTTTAAATCCCAACCTAATTAAAGATTTAGTAAGTAAATTAAATGGTACAATCGTAGAATGTTGCACTGCTTATGCTGGAAAAAGAATGAATCCAAGTGACCACTGGCAAGCTATCAAATACCATGGTTTTTATGATATTGCTCCGTGTGATATTATGGACGAAGATGGTGAAATTGATATTCCTATAAATGGTGGAAAACACTTAAATGGCATAAACTACGTTGGAAGTCATATTAAAAATTATGATTCAATGTTAATGTTATCACACTTCAAAGGACATATAATAGGTGGCTTCGGCGGAGCTTTAAAAAATATGTCAATCGGAGTTGCTTCAAAAAATGGTAAAGCATGGATACATTCAGCAGGAAAGACAACTGTACTAGATGAATGCTGTAAATTAGAAACTAAACAAGATGATTTTCTAGAAAGTATGGCTGAAGCGGATAAATCTGTCGTGGACTATTTCAAACCAGAAAATATAGTTTATATAAACGTTGCCAATAATATTTCCATAGATTGTGATTGTGATAACAATCCAAAAGCCCCTGAAATTGCTGATATTGGTATATTTGCATCTCTAGACCCAGTTGCTATAGATAAATGTTATTACGATACTATAATGAATTTAACAGAAGAAGGAGCGAACTCACTAAAGAAGCGAATGCTTGATAAACACGCAATTCATATCGTTAATGAAGCAGAAAAACTGGGCTTAGGAACAACAGAATACGAACTAGTGAGCATAGATAGATAATTATGAAATTAGAGAAAATTGTAGAAATATTAACAAAACAAAATAAGACAATATCAACAATGGAATCCTGTACCGGCGGAGGTCTAGCAAATGCCATAACCAACATACCTGGTGCAAGTGAAATACTAAAATTTAGCGCAGTAACATATTCAAATGAATTTAAAATCAAAATGGGTGTACCTAAAGAAATAATAGATGAATATTCAGTTTATAGCATGGCAACAGCTACAGAAATGTCTAAGAAAATCTCTCAGTTTACTAGTTCAAATTATGCCATAGGTATAACGGGTAAACTAAATAGGGTAGATCCACATAACTTATCTGGTGATGATAATATAGTTTACTTTAGTATCTATAATAAAGATGAAGATATTGTTTATAGTGACTTTTTAAAAGTAACAAAATCATCAAGAAAAGAAAATAAAGAAGAAGTAATAGATAAAATTATTGACAACTTATATGAAATATTAAAAAAAGAGAACTAAAATAGGTCCCCTTGATAAATATTTCTTTTAACCATCTCTTGATCAATTCCGTTTAAAACCATAAACTTCTTTATGAGCCATTCTGGTGCCACTAATTCATTTAATTCAGGATCCCCAGTAATCCTCATCACCACAACATCTTCATTTAAAAGTCTAAGTTGACAACAAACGATATCAATGTACTCCTCTCTAGTTAAAATATGAAATTTATTTGTTTCATAGTAACTTGCCAGCGGAGTATTTTTTGCTATATAAAGCATATGTATTTTAATTCCATCAACCTTGCAATCATTAACAAATTTAATGGTATTAATCATATCTTCCTTAGTTTCATAAGGAAGCCCATTTATAATGTGAGCAACCACAAAAATATTTCTTTCATGAAGTTTATCAACAGCATCTTTAAATGTTTTACTATCATGCCCACGATTTATAAATCTTAAAGTATTATCATTACTACTTTGAAGTCCAAGTTCCACGATTAAAAATGTTTTTTTATTTAAATCCTCCAAATAATCTAACCATTCATCTGATAAACAATCTGGTCTTGTTGCAATATCAATTCCTACAACTTTAGGTATCATAAGTAATTTATCAACATAACCTTTAACTAAATTTTTATCATTATAAGTATTCGTACCAGATTGAAAATAAGGAATATACAAACTATCTGGCCATTTTTGTTCCATAATTTTTCTTCCATTTTCAAATTGCTCTAAAATATCTAAACTATTATCACTAATACTAGCAACAGACTTATTAGAACAATATATACAACCACCATTAATTTGATTCGGACATGTACTATTTATATCTAGAGGCACTTTAAAAACTTTTTGCCCAAACTTTTTCTTAAAAAAGTAATTCAAAGTATGATATCTTTTATTATCTAATGTATTTTTAAACATATAACCACCTGTTAGTATTTTAACACGTAAACTTTCAAAATAAAAGTTGTTATTTTTAAGATTTGTGGTATACTAGTATTAGTTGCTGGAATAGCTCAGTTGGTAGAGCAATGCCCTCGTAACGCATAGGTCATAGGTTCAAGTCCCATTTCCAGCACCATTTAGAAATAATCCCCGAATTTACGGGGTTTTATTATGAAATAAAATTATTTTAAATAAATAATAAATTTTATATATACAAAAAGTATACGATATGTTATAATGAACTTATCAGAAAAAGGAGGCATAAAAATGCGTGTATATGGAATGAATGTTTTAAAGGAACTAGACAAGAAAAAAATCAAAAAAGTATTCACATCACGTAAAGAAGTTTGTAAGTATTGCAGTGAAAACAAAATAAAATATGAGTTTGTAGATAACCACTTATTAAACAAAATGTGTGAGTATAATCACCAAGGGGTAGTAATAGATGCTTTTGATTATGATTATTATAGTCTAAAAGATGTTGAAGGCAATCTAGTTTTAATACTTGACCACTTAGAAGACCCACATAACTTTGGAGCAATCATCAGAACTTGTGCAGCAGCAGGAATAAAATCAATAATCATCCCAAAAGATAGAAGTGTCGGAGTAACAGATGTTGTTGTTAAAACAAGTGTAGGTACAATAAATTATGTAAAGATAATCATGGTTAATAACTTAGTAGCCACAATAAAATCTTTACAAAAAGATGGCTTCTTTGTTTATGCGGCATCAATGGAAGGCGAAGACTTTAGGAAAGTAGATTATAGCACAAAAAGAGCATTAGTAATTGGTAATGAAGGAGCTGGAGTAAGTAGACTTGTTAAAGAAAATAGTGATGTATTAGTAAGCATCCCAATGAATAAAAATGTAGAGAGCTTAAATGCATCCGTTGCCGCAAGCATTCTTATCTACCACATGGGTGAAAATGTTTGATATTAGTGATTCTGAACTAATAATGCTATACCGTGAAAACAATGAAGAAGCCTTAGATATATTAAATCAAAAATACAATATAGTAACAAAAAGAATAATTAATAAGTATTATCCATTTTTAAGAAAATTAAATATCAATTTTGATGAACTAACATTAAGTTGTCATGAGTTAATAAATGAAGCGCTAGATACATATAACTCATTATATAAAGCCTCATTAAATACTTACATAAGCTTAATTATAGATAGAAAAGTAAAAAAGACAATTATTAATGCAATTAGATATAATAAAAAAAATATTGAAGTTTCCAATATAAATTTTGATAATACCGCAAGTTATATTTCAAGTAATTCACTAGATCCATTAGAAGCTATCTGTGCAAGTGAAAGTCAAAAAAATCTAAATGAAATAATATTGAACAAGCTAAATAACAATGAACTAGCAATATTTTCATTATTACTAGATGGCTTAAGCTATAAAGATATAGCATTTACATTAATGCAAAGTTATAAGCAAATATATAAAAAAGTTCAAAATATAAGAAAAAAATTAATACCAGAATTACAAAAAATACTTGATTAAAGCTTGCAATTACCTTTTATTTATGCTATATTATAAATGAACACGAAAGTGTTTTTTTAAATGGAGGTTTTTAAAACTATGGCAAAAGAAGCTAAAGAAACAAAAAAAGTAACAAAAGTTACTAAAGACACCAAAAAGAAAAATATTAAAACAAGTAAGAAAGGTCCTAAAGAAAGTTATTTCAAAAAAGTTGGCAAAGAACTTAAGTTAGTTAAATGGCCAACAGCTAAAGATGTATTAAAATACACAATTTCAACAATTGTATTTTGTATAATCTTATGTGCATTATTTATGGCACTTAACTTAATATTATCAGTAGTTAAAGGATGGTTTGCATAATGGAAAAACTTTGGTACGTAGTAAATACTTATTCAGGACATGAAAATAAAGTAAAAGAAAAATTAGAAGCAAGAACAGAATCAATGGGTATGCAAGATTACATTTTCCGTGTAATTGTTCCCGAAACAACAGAAGTTGAAGTAAAAGACGGAGTAAAAAAAGAAAAAGTAAAGAAAATGTTCCCAGGATATGTACTAGTTGAAATGATAATGACAGATGAAGCGTGGTACATTGTAAGAAATACACCAGGTGTTACAGGATTTATCGGTTCAAGTGGAAAAGGAGCAAAACCAACTCCATTATTACCACAAGAAATTGATAGAATTCTAGCTAACATGGGTATGAGTAGGGTAGATGTTGAATCTGAACTTAAAGTCGGAGACACAGTTAATATTGTTGATGGACCATTCAGTGGTATGACTGGTAAAGTTGATAACATTGACCTTGAAAATAATAGATTAAATATTATAATTGACTTATTTGGTCAAGAAACAAATGTTGATGTTGAAGTCTTCCAAGTTAGTAAAATGTAATTTAAAATTCGAAGTTTAATCTTCGGATTTTTTTTCATCTTCAAATACATCTAGATTCTTTTTAATTCTTTCATTATTAGGATTTATTTTTAAAGCCTCTTTAGCATTTTTAATAGCATTTTCATAATCACCTAAATAAAAGTATGAGATAGATAATAAATCATTTAATGTTTCATCATAACTAAATAGTTCATTAATATACGATTTAGGATTATACTTAATTTCCAAAGCTTTATTACCATATTTACAAACATTTTCATAATCTTCTAAAATGAAGTATAAAATAGCAAGTTCAACATATGGATCTCTAAGATAGGGAGCTTCATTTATAGCTTTATAAAGCCACATAAGTGATTCATCATATCTATTTAAAGCTTTATAACATCTAGCAATAAACCTCATAGATGCACATCTTTCATCTTTCCAAGTAGCGTTTTTCATTTTCAAATGTTTAATTAATGTATCAATTGCATCGTTCCATCTTCCATAATACATATACTCTCTACCTAAATAATGCATATTTCTATCATCATCTGGTTTTTCTTTCACAGCAAGCTCTAAAAGTGGCAAATAATTAGAGCGTGATTTTTCTCTATCTGGATAATGATTTACAATAACATCATCACTAACTACAACATTCTCATCATGATCGAATTCTAATATTTCATGCACTGGATTTACCCATTTACATCCACTTCTTTTATGTATTTTTTCAGCATAATAAGTAATTTTAGGAATGCCTCCTTCTATATACCAATTATAAACATACCTAAGTCTATCTGTATCATTTTTCCAAGCTTTCAAAATATTTTCTTTCCAACCATCAATCATTACTTCATCTAAATCTAAAGAAATACAAATATCAAAGTCTTCAGGTATCATTTTTAGGGACTCATTTCGAGCTACATCAAATCTCCATGGTTTAATTTCCATTTCTTTTACAGTTATTCCATGATTCTTTAATTTTTTTACAGTATCATCAGTTGAACCAGTATCTAAAACAAATATTCCATCAGCATCTTTAATTGATTCATACCATTTATCCACAAATTTTTCTTCATTTTTACATATTGCATAAACACATATCTTTTTAATAAAATTCAAATCCTTTCTATATTCCTATATATTCAAATAAAATACTAACTGGTGAATTAACAAAATAAGAATCACTATTTATATTATTTAAATCCGGGGTTTTTAAATAAATACTTTTTTTACCTAGATTAACTAAACTATACAAAATACTTGGATCAACAACTGCTACAATCCCATCTCCACTTATTTCTTTAGGCATTTCATCACTTATAAAATTACTTGCACCCACATATATATTATCACTATCATTAGGTTTAAAACCTATAGCAACAAAATCTTTCGAAGGATCAAATACATTATCCTTTTTTACATAAGCATTTACTTTAAAAGATATTTTATAATGCCCAGCTTTATTAAATTTAATCTTATTATTATTTAATGTAACAATATTCTTATTATCTATTTCTTTTCTGCTTATTGGAATATCTTCCATTATTTTAATTTCAATTCCATCATCTGTAAAATTATCAATAAATTTAGCTACATATGCCATTTCAATTAAGTATGGTCCTTCTGGTCCAGTTGGCCCTATATCACCTTTTTCACCCTTTACTCCATCAAACCCTTGAGGTATATAAAAATCTAGTTTATGAGTATTTCCATCAAATGTATCAACAACTTTTGCTCTAGCATTAGCATCCAAAGTTTCAGTTTTTCCAATTATTATTTTTTCACCATTTCCATCATTACCTTTAGGTATATAAAAATCCAGTATTACATTATCATTAGTTCCACTATTTTGAACTTTAGCATTTTCATTAGAATTAATAGTATAAGTATTTCCTACATTAACAGTAGTAGGACCGGCAGGTCCAGTTGGTCCAGGAATAGGAAGACAATTATATATTGGTCCATCTAATTTAGCACACTTAACTTTCTTTAAAGCTTTTTCCATATTATTCATGACTTTACAACTCCTTAGTATAATAGTATGTAAAATAAAAGTGCATAATTAATAATGAAGCCTAAAAAAGTTGTATAGAATAGTATTTTATACTATAATATTAATGCGGAGAAAAAATAATGAAAGAGGATAAAGTCTATATTAAATACAAAGAATTTGCTAAATATTATAAATTATCAAACTATGATACAAAAAAACTATGGCGTATAATAGAGCCAATTGCAACTCACAAAGAGTTTTCTAAAAGATGTAGTGACCCTTATTTTCATCATGATATAAAATCACTCGGAGATCATATACTTTGTGATGCAATCGTGACTTATAAACTTGCAACTAAATTAAAAAGAAATAGTCAAAATATGAAAGATATAAACATAGATAATGCTGTTGTAATAGCTATGTTCCATGATTTATATGAACTTCCTTGGCAAAATATTGGTGTAAAGAAAATAATGCGTAATAAACATGGTTTTGTTCATCCGATTGAAGCTATAACTAATGCTATTACTTGGTATCCAGAATACTTTAAAAGTAAAGAAAGAGCTATGATTATTATTGATGGAGTTATTCATCATATGTTTCCTCTTGCAGTACGCCGTATAGATAATACTGATATGGAGCTAAATAATAAAGAAAAGTACGATAAATTACCGCAAAAATACAAAGATATGATTAAATTATCAACAGATATTGGTAAAATAGGACATTATTCATTAAGAAAATCATTTTTTATTGAAGGAAGAATAATGTCAAGAGCAGATAAAATTGTTGCACTAAAAAAAGATATTGGTTCATTTAATGGGTACTTAGCTTTAATAAGTGGTAAGAATAAAAATATCAAGAAAAAACATAATAAAAATGATGATAAAAATGAAGCTAGAAATAGTAAATGAAATAAAACTAATGTAGAAAATGTCAAAAAAGTACTAAAAATAATCAAAAAAAATCATCCATATGAAACACTAGGAATTGACATTATACCACTTATGGATGAAAACTTATTTAATTAATATATTTTATCAGGAAGTAGGGTATCCAAATACTTAAGGATATCCTCTTTTCCATATTTATTAGGAAACTTAATATATTCTAAACACACATTAATAACAGCACTTACATAAAATTTAGAAATAATTTCCACAGGAATTTCTGTTTTTAATATCTTATTACTTTTTCTAATATGATTTTCTACATCTCTATAAATAGCATCACTAGCCATATCCATAACAATACTATTATTATTTTTCTTAAGGACTGAAGAATAAACATTAATATTATTACTTATATGATCAAAAAATATTTCTATCATTTGCATATAATATTCTTTAGCATTACTATAATTTTGATTAGCTTCAAGTTTAGAAACTAAATCTTCTTCCAAATCATTAATTAAAGAATCTAGAAGTTCATACTTATCAGAAAAATGATCATAAAATGTAGACCTATTAGTTAAAGCTGCACTACATATATCAGATACTTTTATTTCTTCAAAAGTTCTTTCTTTCATAAGTGTAAGTAAACCTTCATAAAGGTTCTTTTTAGTCTTTATTATTCTTAAATCTATCTTTTTTGCCATTATCCTTCACCTACCAACATTATACACCAAAAACTACTTTTGTAAACATAAACAACAAATGTAGGCGTAATTATTATACAATAAGCAACATTTTGTTGGATAATATACAAATAGGACGTTTTGTTTTTGAAAAAAAAGCATAATTAGCATAGTATATATAGCGTGGTGAGAAAAATATGAAAAAATTTGCAAAGTTTATAGCAACTCATAGTGTGCTTATATTAGTAATAAGTTTTCTATTATTAGTACCAGCTATCTATGGTTATGTAAACACGAGGATTAACTATGATATCTTAGTTTATCTTCCAGACTCAGTAGATACCATAAAAGGTGAAAACATTCTAACAGATGATTTTGGTCTTGGGGCATATGCCTTTGTTATGGTAGATAGTTCTAATAACAAAAAAATATTAGACTTAGAAAAAGATATCAAAAAAATTGAAGGAGTAAATGCAGTACTTAGTATCGCTGATGTAACAGATACAGTTATTCCTGTAGATATGTTACCAACACAAGTAGTTGAAAAACTAAATAAAGATAATGAAACAATTATCATGGTAACATTTGATGGTGGGGCTAGTGAAGATGTAACAATCGAAGCTGTAAGAACCCTTCGTGAAGTAGTGGGTGATGCAACAAAAGTAAGCAGTATGACAAGTATGGTAATTGATACAATGGATTTATCAAATAAAGAAATATTTGCTTACGTAACAATTGCAGTTATCCTATGTTTAGCAGTATTATTTATAGCAACAGACTCATATGTAATTCCATTCTTCTTACTTGGAAATATTGGTTTTGCTATTATTTACAACATGGGAACAAATATATTTCTTGGACAAATTTCTTATATAACACAGGCAATAACCGCAGTTCTTCAACTTGGTGTTACAATGGACTTCTCAATATTCTTGTATCATAAATATGAACAAGCTAAAATGGACAATACAAAGATGCCAAAAGCCGAGGCAATGGCTAGTGCAATCGTAGCAACATTCCAATCAGTACTTGGTTCATCTCTTACAACATTCGCTGGTTTCCTAGCATTATGTACAATGGACTTAACACTTGGTACTGATATCGGTATTGTTATGGCTAAAGGTGTTCTGTGGGGCTTAATTTGTGTTCTTACATTATTCCCAGCACTACTTATGGTTGGTGATAAATTAATAGATAAAACAAAACACAAAGTACTACTTCCAGAATTCAAAAAATTACAAGAGTTTTCAACAAAACATTATAAAGCCGTTATTGTAGCATTTTTAATTTTATTAGTGCCAGCATTCTATGGAAATAACAATTACAAAGTTTATTACAAACTAGATGAATCACTTCCAAAAGATTTAGCATTTAATGTTGCAAATTCTAAGTTAGCAGACAAATTCAGTATTGTTTCTCCAGAAATAATATTAATTGACAAAAATGTTAAGACAAATGATGTCAAAGAAATTGTAAATAAACTAGAAAATATCGAAGGCATTGACTTAGTTCTTGCTCCATCTACACTTATGGACCCCGCAGTTGCAATGTTACTACCAAGTGACTTAAGTAAAATGATGGATAATGACCAATATCAACTTATTATTGTAAACTCAACATATGAAATAGCATCCGATGAACTTGCAAGTCAAATTAAAGAAATTGATAGCTTAGTTAAATCTTATGATAAAAATAGTATCATCGCTGGTGAAGGACCATTAATGAATGACTTAGTAACCATCGCTGACCATGACTTTAGAATGGTTAACTACACATCAATTATTGTAATATTTATAATTATGGTATTAGTTTTAAAACAAATAAATTTACCAATAATTTTAATACTTACCATAGAATTTGCTATATTCTGTAATATGTCCGTAGCATTCTATACAAACACAACCCTTCCATTTATAGCATCAATCGTCGTAGGTACTATCCAACTTGGTGCAACAATCGACTATGCAATTTTAATGTCAACAAAATATATGGAAGAAAGAGCATCTATCAAGGATAAAAAAGAAGCAATGCTTAAAACATTAAGTTTAACAGTTCCATCAATTATAACATCAGCATTATGTTTTTTTGCTGCTACATTCGGAGTTGCAGCTTATACAAAAATAGACATGATAGGTAGTATATGTGAACTTCTATCAAGAGGTGCAATCATATCAATGTTAGTTGTTATTCTTATATTGCCATCACTATTAATGGTATGTGACAAATTTATCATAAAAAATAAGAAAGAAGGAAAAAATATGAAAAAAATGAAAACTGTAGCTGCAGCCTTTACAATCGTGGCATTATCATTAATTCCATTTAGTGCTAGTGCAGCTAAAACAGAAACCATTTATACAAATATGGATTACTCAGGTAATGTTAAAAAAACAACAGTAAGTAATCACATCGAAAACACAAAAGAAGGAGATGTTTCTGACAATTCACTACTTACAAACATTTTAAATGTAAACGGAAGTGAAAACTTTACACAAGATGATACACATGTTACATGGTATGCTAAAGGAAAAGATATTTTTTACACAGGAAATACTAAGGAATCACAACCTATTAATATTGTTACAAAATATTATTTAGATGGTAAAGAAGCCAAAGCAGAAGACATAATAGGCAAAAGTGGTAAAGTAAAAATAGAAATATCACTAATTAACAATTCTTTACTTCGTACCAACAATACATTTACACCATATGTTGTTGCTTTAGGCACAATGATGGATAGTGATACAAATAAAAATATCATAGTTACAAATGGTAAAGTAACAGATACTGGAACACATAGTATGCTACTTGCGATAAGTGCTCCAGGATTATATGAATACACAGATATAAATGAATTTAAAAATTTAAATAAAGTAACGATTATCTATGAAACAACAGATTTTGAAATAAATGATATCTATATGGTAGCATCTCCTAAAATTTTATCAGAACTTGACTTAGGAATTTTCGATAAATTAGATGAATTATCATCATCAATGAATACTTTAAGTTCTAGTATGGATGCTCTAGAAGAGGGAGCTAAAAAATTATCTGATGGTACAAGTAGCTTACTTACAAATTCAAGTGTATTTAATGAAAAACTAGCAACTGCATCAAATGCTTTAGCACAAATTGCAAATGGAACAACTAAACTTGTAGATGGTGTTGATGAAATGTTTGAAACTTTAAATAGTGCCAAAGCAATGATGGAAGACAAAGATATTGCTGGTTCACTTGCTAACCTAAAAGTTTTGAAAGCAGCCAACGAAAATACAATTGAAAAATTAACAAAACCAGAAGTTGAAGCAGCTTATAAAGGATATCAAATGAAAGCTACTGAAACGGAAGATGAAATGAAAGCTAGACTTACTGAAATGGGAATTTCAACAGAACAAATAGAAGTATTAAAAACTGCAAAATCAACTTATGAATTAAAATTACTTCTTACATCAAATAATGAAGCAGTTAAAGAAATGATAACTAATCTTGAAGATTTTAGTAAATTAATGGATACATTAACAACTAAACTTGAAGAAGTAAAAGAAATGAAAGCAAAAGTTGAATACTTAAATGCTAGTTTAAATGAAGTAAGTATTGGACTTACAAAACTATCTAAGGCATCTTCTCAAATTAATACTGGTATAGCTTCACTAAATGACGGAGCAATAAAAGTATCACAAGGTACTTCAGAATTAAATGCTCAAGGTATTAAAACTTTAGCAAATTATACAAATAAAATAGTTACTTATGGTAACAAATTAGAAAACTTAGTAAACTTATCAAAATCTTATAATGGCTTTGCATCAAATAATGCTGATAATACATTATTTGTTTATAAACTAAGTAAATAAAATAAAGCTCGCAACATGCGAACTTTATTTTAATAACTCATCTATTTATAACCACCAAATAAGGAGCATCCTCATTTGGTGTATTTTTATATATTTTATAGCCTATATTATTTTGTTTCAAATAATCCAAAACAACTTGTGCTTCCAATTTTCCTTCTGGATGTGGATAAAAAACTATTAAAATAAGTCCATTATTATCTAACATATCTAAACTATTTATAACAGCTTTTAAAGTACTTTCATGATTCGTAGTAATAGATTTATCTCCACAAGGAAGATAACCTAAATTAAATAAAATCAACTTAATATTATGTTTATATTCCCATAAAACTTCATTAATCCTATCGTGACTAACACAAAATAATTCATAGTTATAAACATTATTTTTATCAAGTAATTTTATAGTATTTTCTACAGCAATACTTTGAATATCAAAACCAAAAACCTTCTTAGAAATATCAGCTAAAAATAATGTATCATGACCATTACCAACAGTCATATCTACCACTATATCATTTTTATTAATATTTTCATTACATATTTTCTTAACCATATTTAATATACTTCTATTAAATCCTTGAAATGTTTTTCTTTTTTTAAACTCTCTTTTAATTTCATCATAATATTTACTATTTATTATAATATTTTCTTTAACATCTTCCAAAATATCACAAAATAAATGAGTATCTATATTATCTCCATAAATATTAACTTCCTTAACGCCTTTAGGTAAATTAATAATTTTTTCTTTAAAATCAATATCATTATAATTTAAATCTATCTTCATAAAATCACTTCAACTATATTTTATCACAGATTACTTATTTTTAATATTTTTTAATTGTTTATTTAATTTTTTAATTTTTTTCTCATTTTCTTTAATAATATCAATGTTATTTTTAGTTTCATCATTTAACATATTACACCATTTATCATAATTAACATCATTATTTTCATTTTTACAAATAGAATATATTATTACCAAACTTATAATTATAATCATAATAACAACTATTTTAATCATTAACATTTTCCCACTTTCTAAATTTCTTTTTTAAATATAAATTAACTTTTTTCTTTAATATCATCTTTTTTTGTAATTTAATTATTTTTCTATGCTTTTCTAAATTAGTATCAAAGTATATATCTTCACCATGATATTTTGTATGTTCTTTACTACTATTTTCACTAAGTAAAAAAATCATAATTATAGATAAAACTCCAACTAAAACAAAGAAAATTAAAGATAAAACCTCCATGTATGTATCCTCCTTTTTTATGGGTGCTCATCGATTATAGCAAAATAATATAATCAAAACAAGTAAGTATTAATATAAATTATTTTTCTTTACACAAACTTTAAAAATATTAAAGAACTCTATCACTAGAATTCTTTAATAAGCTTTTTTTCAATTAAAGTAATAATTTTATATAGCAAGAAAGAAATAATTAAAAGAATTAATATACCAGCCATAACAAGACTTAAATTAAATACTTGTGTTCCATAAATGATTAGATAACCAATACCAGCACGACTTACAAGAAATTCTCCCATGATTACACCTATAAGGCTCATGGATATGCACAATTTCATACTAGAAATAATCGTATTATACGAACAAGGCACCACAAGTTTAAAAAGTATTTGTCTTCTAGTTGCACCAAATGACTTAATTAATTTAAGTTTTACTTTATCAGTATTCATAAATCCATTATATATTGTAATAATACTAATAATTAAATTAATAAGCAGGGCCATAACAATAACACTTTTCATATTAGCACCAGCAATTATTATAATGAGTGGTCCAAGTGCAACTTTAGGAAGTGAATTAATCATAGTTAAAAACGGGTCAAGAATGCTAGAAAGTAGTGGAACTTCATAAAGAATAACAGCAATTATAAACCCTAGTAAAGTACCAAGTACAAATGCAATTAAAACTTCTTCCAACGTAACAAAGATATGATTGAACAAATTATTTTGCACTGCCAGATTAATAATTGTATTTATAATTTTACTAGGTTTTGAAAAGACAAAACTATTTATAATATTTTTATTTGCTAAGTATTCCCAAATTCCAAAGAAAGCTACAATAATTAATATTTGTGATATAACCACAATTAATTTTCTTCTTTTAATACTTTTTAAAAATTTCTTTTGTTCATTAGACATTTTTATCTAAATCCTTCCAAAGTAAGTCATAATAGTAACTAAATTCTTTTGCTTTTCTATTTTCAATTGGTGTAGATTTATTAGTTAAATTTATTTCATAAACACTTTTAATTCTCGCCGGTCTTTTAGATAAAACAATGACTCTATCTGCAACACTTATAGCTTCTGCTAAGTCATGAGTAATCATAATAACAGATTTTTTTTCTAGTTTAATAATTTTTAAAACATCATCACTAACAGATAGTCTTGAAACATAGTCTAAGGCCGAAAATGGTTCATCAAGCATTAAAATATCTGGTTTTAAAGCAAGAGTTCTAATAAGTGCCACTCTCTGACGCATACCGCCGGATAACTCATGTGGATATTTTTCTAAAAAATCACCAAGACCATATTTAATAAGTAATCCTTTTACAAATTCAATATTATCTTTAGTTTTTTTCTTTTCAATATCAAGTCCTAAACAAGCATTATCTAAAATATTAAGCCAAGGAAACAAAGCATCTTCCTGAAGCATATAGCCAAGTTTAGCACCATCTTTAATTTTTATTTCACCACTAGTTTTAGTATCTAAACCCGCCAAAATATTTAAAAGTGTAGATTTACCACAACCACTTGAACCCACAATACACAAAACTTCTTCATTTTCTAAAGCAAAAGAAATGTCATCTATAGCTTTTATTTCTCCTTTAATAGTTTGATAATTTTTACTTAAATTTTTTATTTCCAGTATTTTATTCATAGAAATTATTAACTAAATCTTCATAAGGAACATATTCATCAAGTAAATCAAAATCTATTAAAAAGTCCTCTAAGTTAGTAAATAATCCTTCACTTATATATGGATTAGATAGCCAGCAGTCATATTCTTTATATCTTTTTATCATTTCTGTTAAATCTTTAACGCTAGTATCTGGAAATTGTCCAATTACATCTTTAGCAACCACATCTGCATCATTATCCATTGTATACTTAATACCTTTATTTATAGCATCAGTAAATTTTTTGATAATATTTTCATTATCTTTTATATAACTTTTACGTGCATAAAAAGCAGTATATGGAACTTCCCCAGAAAGCATCCCAACTGAAGCAACAACATTTCCATAGCCTTGTTTAACTAAAGCTGTTGCATTTGGTTCAAAAAGATTAACAAAATCACCAACACCCCCAATAAATGAACCAGATAAAGCTGAAAACTCAACAGATGTATTAACATTTATTTTACTAGTATCAATATTATTTTTCTTAAGGGCATTTAAGAAGTTTAAAGCTGGCATACCAGTACTTCTTCCTACTAAAATTTCTTTATTATATAAATCTTCTAATTTAAAATCTTTTATTTCTTTTCTAGAAACAATAAATTGTCCATCTCTTTTAGTAAGACCTGCAAAAAGTGTTAAGTAATCACTTTCACCTTGTTTATAAACATATATTGCAGACTCAGCACCAGCAAAACCTATTTCCACATCACCAGATAAAACTGCAGCGCTTACCTTATCAGCACCAGGTGTTAGAATAAGTTCTAAATCTATACCATTTTCTTTAAAATAACCTTTTTCTAATGCAACATAAAGTGGACTGTAAAATGAACTATGAGTAACCTCTGCCAATTTTACTTTAGTTAAGGATTTATCATTATCTTTTCTAAAGCCAAGTAAAAGGCCTAAAACTCCAAGAAAAATCACCACGCATACTAATCCAATTATAATTCTTTTTTTCAAAAATAATTCCTCCCTCTAAAGTAATATATGAATAAAAACAACATTATGTTATAAAGAAAATAACTATATAATTTATTGCTTAATTTAATTAATCATGGTAAAATAATCCCATAAGGAGAAACGTTATGAAAAATGAATTAATAATAAAAAAGTGTTTAAAATGTGGTGCATTATTCGAAGTAATTAATGATTGCAAATGTGATGAATGTCAAATAAAATGTTGTGAGGAACCAGTCATAAAACTAATTCCAAATAGTATTGATGCGTCATTTGAAAAACACGTACCAACATATGAAATAATAAATGATGAAATATATGTAAAAGTAAATCATGTCATGGAAGATGATCATTTTATTATGTGGATAGCTTTAGTAAATGAAAAAGTAACTGAAAAAGTTAAATTATTAGTAAATGAGCCTGCTGAATGTAAGTTTAAATACATAAAGGGATCAAAATTATATGCATATTGCAATAAACATGGTCTTTGGACTTGCGATGTAAAATAAAATTCTTGGAGCTAAGATGAAAAAGCGTAAAATACGAGTTATAATCGGAGTAATATTATCTTTAATAATATTAGTTATCTTAGTAGCTTTAATATTAAACACTAGTCCAATAATAAAAAATACAAATAATAAAAATGATGAATATCCTAAAGAAAAAAATAATACCATTGAAATTATTGATTTAACTAAAAATAACTCTGATATTTCTTGTTTAAATGAAGAAGAATTTTACAAAGATGAAAAATATATTTACTATCTACCATGTAATAGCAAATATATAAGTGTTATTTATAATGAAGAAAAATTTGATATTAAAACAGCATTAACTAATAAAATAATTAAATTAACAGACTTAGATAAATATAATATTAAATATATAAAAAAAGAAATTTCCAAAGAAGAAACAAATAAAATAATAACAATTTCATTTGATACCAAAGGTGGAAGTAAAGTAGATAGTATCTCATTAGACAATAATCAAACTTTTAGATTACCAGAAAATCCAACATATAATGGCTATATTTTTAAAGGTTGGATAGATAAAAACAACAATAAAATTACAAATGAGACTATATTTAAAGAAGACACTACTCTTTATGCTATCTGGGAAAAAGTAGACAAAAAGAACAATGCAGAAACAGAAAAACCAACAAATAATAATAGTGTGAATAATAATCAAAATAATGAAAATACTAGTAAAGAGCCAGATAAAGTTGATAAACCACAAGAAGAACCCCCTAAAGAAACAGAAAAAACTCAAGCTCAAAAAAATAATGAATATCGAAATCAAATTCAAAACAAATATTCAATTAAAATAGCATATCAAGATGAAATGGACTATTATTCGATGAATGGCTATACAAGACAAATAATCGAGGATGATAATGAAATAAATAAGTATCTTATAGAAATAGATAAAGCACTTGCCAAATATCCTGAAGGCTTTTTCAAAGAAATGAAAAACTTTAATATGCCAGCAACTATATATTTAGTTAAAAGTATAAGTGGTAATGTATCCGGGGTTACAGATGCTCATATAAAAACAAATATCATAATAATGATAGAACCATCACTATTATTTGAATACGTACTTCATCACGAAATAATGCATTATATAGATTCATATATTAGTGTTAAAGGTTATCCAATCGATATAAATAAAAGCATGAATGAAGTAAACCCAGATGGCTTCATATATGGAGATGAAAGTAACGATTATGTCTATAATTTCACAGAAGTAAAAAATGCTTATTTTGTATCAAAATATGGAAAAACAAACTATTTAGAAGATAGAGCAGTAATTTTTGCAGAATTAATGTTTAGAACCTACACAAAAGATTGTTATGCAAAAAATACACCTATAAATAAAAAAGCAAACTTTATAAGTTCACAAATAAAAGAACATTTTTCCATTTTAAAAAGTACCGAAAAATATTATTGGGATAGATTTATTAAATGATAAAAAAGAAAGGAGGTCAAATGAAAAATAATTTATTATTAAAAATAATTGCTGTAGTAATTGTTTTAATAGGAGTTGGATTTGGAATATACAAAAGCGTAACCAAAGAAAAAGATCTTGTTTTTGAAGCTACAATTAAAGATGTTGTACCTTCAGATAATAAATATACTATTTTAGTTGAAAAAAAAGACAAAGATAATGTTATAGAATACGAATTCGAAATAGATAACAAAACTAAAATAATATATGAAAATAAAGAAGTTACATTAGATAAATTAAAAGTAAATCAACAAGTATCTATAACAGCAGAAGATGTAATGATGCCAAGTGATCCTGCAAAGTTAGCTAATGTTAAAAAGATAGTTATCTTAAAGGACTAAAGAGAAAATAAGAAATTATTTTCTTTTTTTTAAAAGTCTGTTATAATTAAATTGTGATTTATATGAATATAGAAATAAAAAAATATGACCAAGAAAATGCTAGTGTTTGTAATGATTTATTAACAAAACTAATAAATGATGAAACAAAATATGATGAAAATTTAAAAATTAACATTATAATTAATGATTATTATAATAAATTAAATGAAAACTCAGTTATATATATAGCATTTATAAATAATAAAGTAGTAGGATATATATATGGATATGTAGCTGAAGATATTCTTGTTAAAGAAAAAACAGCTAAACTAGATGCATTATACGTTATAGAAGAATATCGTGGTAATAAAATTGCTAGTAAATTAATTGAAGAATATAAAAATTGGTGTTTTAGTAAAGAAGTAAAATACATCGAAGTAACAGCATGGAACGATAATATTGATGCTACTAAAATATATTTAAAACAAGACTTTATACCAAAGAAAACAACCTATATTTATGGATGCCCAAAAAAACAATATCAAAAATTAGTAAGAGATAAAATACCTGAAAAAATAAAAAATAATAATGAAGAACCAATAACTAGAATTCTAGATGAAAAAGAATTTAAAGAGGAATTAGAAAAGAAATTATATGAAGAATATATTGAAGTAATAAGTGCTAAAGGTGAAGAAAAATTAGAAGAACTTGCAGATATGCTTGAAGTTATATCAGCCCTTGCAAATTCTGAAAATAAAACGTTAGATGACATTATAAACATTGCAAATAATAAAAAGAATAAACGTGGAGCATTTAATGATAAAATATTTTTAGAAGGCATAAAATGAGCAAATACAAAATAGATTATGAGATATTAACTTTAGAAAAACTTCAAAAAAGATTAGAAAAAATAATTTCCAATCCAGAAAATAAATTTAAAGTAACAAAATTAGAAAATATAGGATATACAACATGTGGATTTCCAATTGAACATTATTCTATAGGTAATGGCCCATTTCATGTTACTTATATGGGTGGAGCACATGGTAATGAAATAATAAGTGTAGATTTTGTTACACAACTTATGCAAAATTTAGCACTTGGAAACAATTTTGATAATTTTGACCCAGAGATATTTACAATTGATTTTATACCAGTCCAAAATCCTGAAGGATTTGCAGTCACAACATATGCTTTAGATAGCGTCATGAAAAATATGACTGAAGAAGAGATTGAAAAATTTAGTAAAACGTATTGGACAGTATTTCGTGAAGATGATCAAAATGTATTAAAAATAGATAAACTTCTTAAGACAATTAGTGAAGAATTTAACACTTTTGTTGATATTAATTCTTTTTGGATAAATTTTCAAAACAAAGTAATAACAAGAAATTCAGTATATGATTATTTAATTCAAGAATATCATTTTAATAACTCAAAATTATATTTAGTAATTTCAAATGTCTTAAAAGATACATTATTTATTGAAAGAAAACACACTAATTTCTTTAATAGTGTTACTCCAGAATGCATACCGGAAATTACAAAAGATCATCAAACTTTAAAATCTAAGATAATTAATATGTATCGAAATAATTTATTTCCAAATGGTTCTTTAGCAAATTTTTATTCAAATTCAAATGGTGTAAACTTAAATGATAATAATCCTATTTACTACAAAATAATGAAAGAACAAATATCCAAATATGGGAAAACATTAGGTAACATGAGAGATAATCATATTACTAAAAGCATCAAAGGACCAATTGGTATGGCAAATTATGATATGAGTGAAGAATTTAGATTTGAACCAGAAAATACAGCATTACTTAACTATTTGCATAAATTAGAAAGTAAAGGGGAAAACATAGCTTTTTTCAACTGCCACGGAACAGGTGGTTTATTATACACATATCCAATATTTATTTATGATTACAACATCAAAGAAAATGAAGTGAGAGATTTTACTTTCTATATTAATAATAGAATAGCAACTGAATATACAAAAGCAATCGGAGAAATTTATCAAAAAGAAACTGGAAAATATGACACATATAAAATGATGGGACATCCAGAAAGAATAACAGGAGTGGGAGATCTACTTCGTCAAAAATATATTGCTTCGTTCATGTTAGAACTATCAAAAATGGGAGGTAATCCAATATCTCCATACGGAGATAAAAATGGTAATTTCTATTTAACTATGACTAGCAACTTTAATGCATTTAACAAAACTTTAGAAACAATATTAAGTATAAAGCATCTTTATAAGAGTAGTTATATAATGACTTATGATGAATTTGGAATGGTTCATTATGAAGAAAGTTCTAGGTCAAGATAAGCTCGCACAACTTGCGAGTTTTAATGTGCCCTAAAAAATAGCTTTACAACTTAAAAATAATTTGCTATAATTTATTCATAATAAAGGGCGTGATTAAATGAAGATATCAAATGAAGTAAAAGCATTACTAGACAAATTATATAATCTTCGTGGTGAAGATAGTGTAATACTAGCTAAAATGAATAAAGAAAGAGAAGAAGCTATTGAAACTGGTGAAAGAACTAAAAATGAAAAAGAAGTTCTACTTGAAAAAATAGCTAAATTAACTAAAGAAGAAGAAACACTTCAAGAAGAAGGAAATAAACTAATATCTCTACTTAGTAATATAAATAGAGATGATTTTGCTAATGTATTAGATCGTTTGCAAATAGATTTTGATCCTGCATCAATAAATGAAAAAGTAAATAATATGCTACCATCAACAATTGAAAAGGTAGTAGCAGAAAATAAATTAGCTAGTGAAGAACTTGAAAATGTTGAAACAGAAATGAACAATGCTATAACAAAAGTTGAAGAATTAGGCATTAGAAAAGATGAAGCATTAAGTAATCAAGCAAAGCTTAATGAATACTTTAATTTAGCTTTAGAAGGTAACATCAATATAACCAGAGATGCAATTACAAGTTTACTTGAAAAATTTGAATTTAATGAAGATGAACAAAGAGAAGCTGCAAAAATCCTAATGTTCCCAGAAGATGCACTTTATGAATATGATGGCATTTACAAAAGTAGAGATAAAGCAAGTAGAAAAACAATAACTGATGTTTTGGTTGAAGCTAAAAAAGAATCTCGTGCTGAAAATAAGGAAGTAGTAAACGAAGTTAAAGAAACTGCTCCAGAAGTAGAAGCAAGTCTAGAAGCTCCATCAGCATTGGAAGATATTTTTGATAAAGTAATAACTGAAAATAACATCCCAGAAGTAGAAAAACAAAAAGAAGAAACACCAGTGTTAAGTGAAGAAACTTCTGAAATGGTAACTGAAGTAGTTAGTGAAAAAAATGAAAAAGAAAAATTAATTACATTATTAACATCTCTAGAAGTAAATGCTAATATATTAACAAATGAACAATTAGAAAAGATTCTTGCTAATTATGATGAAGAATTAATAAAAACAAATATTAGTGTATTAAAAGAATACAAAATATCTCTTGATGTTATAAAAGAAAATCCAGAAATTCTTTATGACAAAGAATTAAAAGAAAAATTAGAAAAGTTAATAAATATTGGTAAAGAAGCTCGTGATATTAGTTTAATGCCAAGTATTTTAGTAAAATATGATTTAAAAGGTTTAAATAACACCATAAATGTATTACAAATAAGTGGATTAGATCCTAAAAAGGTTCCGTTAATGGCTTATTAGAAAGGAGTATATAATGAAATCATTTGAAGAAGTAAAAAGTATATACGAAGAAGAAAAAGTTGGGTTTGACGTAAATAAAGAACATCCTGAAAAGTTCTTATTATCATTAGAACTAGCAAATGATGGAAATAAAGAATTTCTAAAAAAATATGGTATAGAATTAAAACCAAGTGAATGGATAGTTTTGACAATAGAACCTGAAATTCTAAAAAAAGCAGTATTAAGAGCTAAAGATTTAGGATTTCTAGAAGCTTATGTTCAATCACCATCATTTTTAAAACAAGATGTTGATAAAGTCATAAAAAGAATAGGTGAACTTGAACATTTAGGTATTCCATATAGAAGTGAAAAAGGAAAATATCAATCATTTCTATTTAGTGAAAGAGGATATAACTATGTTTTACAAAATAGTGGGAAAGAAGTTGATAAAACTCCCAGTGTGATTGATGCAGAATTAAAAGAACTAGCGGATAGAGTTATGGAAACTTTTGCTATGGAAGATAAAAAAAATGAAATATATGAAAATCTAGCGAAAATTGAAAAACAAGGTTTAGGAATTAGGGAATCATTAATAAAAGCTTTTGAAGTATATAATGATAGTGGTAATTTAGACTATTTAATATCAAGCATAGATGAAATTCTAGAAGCAAATAAAGAAGAAGTAAAAGGGAGAGTAGCATGAGTTTTTTAAAAGAATATGGTTTTTTAGATAGTGATATTAGTGAGTATGAAAATAACACTCCAGAAAAGATGAAAAAAGTAATCGAAGAACATGAAAATCTAGTAAAGGTAAATTTAGAATATTTAAAAAACTTAGGTATTGAAACTTATAAAGAAATATTTATAAATTATCCAGATATGTTCTTAATGGATGCTAGTAATTTTGAAGAAAGTTTTTCTAAATATGATAAAGAAGAATTAATTACCAAACTAAATGCTAATTTCAAAATGGTAAAATATCTATAAAAAATAATCGCAAAAGCGATTATTTTTTTTGTAAGCTATATAAATTTATTTCAGGTTTATTAAATAATCTAAATTCTATTTTAGGAGTACCAATACCACCAGAAATAAATAATTTAGAATTATTTTCTTCATAACTACCATATTTATATTTTTTAGACCAATCTGTTGATATTATACCGCCATAAAAAGGTAAAACAACAAGACCATTTAGAGAATGTCCAGCAAGCATAACATCAATATCATCATTTTTCAAAGTTTCAAAGTAGTCTGGATAATGAGTAATAACTAAATTAAAAGTAGTATCTAAATTATCATCAATACTTATAGCTTTACTAACATTATCCAAATTAGTTAAACCAGTTATTTTGATAGGGTTTACATCCTTATAAAAAATATAATTTGATTCATTATCTAGTATTTTAAACTGAGCATCATTCATTATTTCACTATATTTATTTATCTCATCATTATCCCCGATAACAGCATATTTATACAAAGTACAATCCATATTCTTTAATAATTCTTTTAATTTATTAATATCATCATTATTTAAATTATTATTCTTATATAATAAATCTCCGGTAAAAACTATAATATCTGGTTTTAAGTCATTTACCTTTGCAGAAATATTTTGAATTCTGTTTAAATCATTTTTGTCCTTTATTAAAAAGTCGGATAATTGAAGTATTTTAAAACCATCAAAAGAGTCAGAAAGATTTTGAACTTCTATATTTTTAGATACGATTTTAAAACCTTTTGGGTTAATAAAAAATCCGTATAAAACTAAACAAATTATAAAAATAAATATCACTAAAAAAATTTTTTTCATTATTTACCCCGATTTCTACAATATAAATATATCATATTTATAAATTATTATCAATTTAGAATTGAAAAAACTCAAATAATATGGTAAACTAAATCATAGGTAGGTGGGCAAAATGCATAGTTTTAAAAAATCTGCAATAATTGCTTTTTCATCACTATTTTTACTAACAAATGTAAACGCAGCTACATGTGGTTATGAAGAAAAAGCAAAGTTAAATAATGAAATAACAAATGTAAAGGCAAATTATGAAATTAAAGAAAGGGTAATGAATAAAGACGAATATACAATTTCCGATGCTTTAATTGGAACTGAATACGAAGATACGTATGAAGCCACAACAGAATATATTCAAGTAAATATTTTGAATTTAACTGAAAATATGTATGTTGAAGTAACAAATGATTATAACGATGATAAAGCTATATATCAATATAGTGACACAAAAAACGGGAACATATCATTTGATTGGCATGAAATTGATGAACTGGTAACATATACTATTAAGGTTTATGCCTCAAGCGCTACAGGATGTGAAGGAACGATACTAAAAACATTGTATCAAGCTTTACCAAGGTATAATGATTACTCAACATATGATATTTGTAAAAATATTCCTGATTCGTATTTATGTCAAAGGTATGTAACATATGAAAATATCGGTTTTGATGTTTTTACTGGTAGAATATATAAAGAAGTAGAAAAGAAAATTCAAAAAGAAGAAGAAACTAAAGAAAATGAAAAATGGTATAAAAAGGTTCAAAACTTTATTGTTAAACATAAAGTGCCATTTATCATCGGGGGAACAATATTGGTTGTCGCAGTTGGAAGTACAACATATATAATAATAAAGAAACGTAGGAGAAGTATAATATGAAAAAAAATTTGAAAATATTAATAATTTTATTAACAATTTTTATTGGTTTTGCTAGCGCTGATGTTAAAGCTAGAACCATTGAAGAAAAAGAACAATTTACAAAACAAGCTAGTGGAAAACATAGTATCAGTGGTTTGAGCATTTTTGATGGTACTACATTTGGTATGTGGAAATATTCATTTGTTGATACTTCCAGTGAAAATTTTGTGGGATACTGTATGGACCCACATAAAGACGCATCTAATGGATATAAAGTCGATCGTATTCTCGGAGATACAGCGTATACAAAAAGAATAAATGCTTTTGACCTAGGTGTCCTAGAAATTATTAAAAATGGTAAAAACCAATATAATGATAGTTTAACCTTTACAGTTGATGGCAGTTCAAAAACAATTAGTGGAGATTCACTTTATGCTGCAACAAGTATAGCGGTACGTGCTTTTGCTTTAGGTGTCTTTGGATATGGCGGAGATGTTGAAAGTGCTAAATCAAGTCTAGTTCCATATTATACAGGTGTTGCATCAGCACATATAACTAGGGGAATTCAATGGGCATCATACAACATAGATAAAATAAATACAATAACTGATACAAAATGTACAGGTTCTGTTGAAGATTTCAGAAAATGTTATGAAAAAACTTTTATTAAAGGATTTTTAAAGAATAATTGGTATAAAAATAGTTATAATTTCAAAATAAGCAGCAGTAGCTCTGAAGGCTATTTAGTAATGTATGCGGCTCAAAGTTTATTTATGAAAGGTTTTAACAGAGCATATGAAGTAATAACTGGTGATGTAACGACTGCTACAGTTACAGCAACTGCCAACCCTTCAACAACAGATAAAACAACAACAGATAATACTATTGAAGAATATTATCATCAAACAATAGAGTTTGCTCAATTTGATGCTCAAGATGGAAAAATAGATAATTTTACATTAACATGTCAAGACTGTGCAAAAAATAATATAACTTTAGGAAATCTTGAATTTTTTAATCCACAAATAAATGATTGGCAAGTTGTTTCAAATATTAACGTTTTAACAGCATTTGATGCTGATGGTAAAACAAAAAGTGGAAAAATAGAATTGAGATTTAAAGTTACTAGGATAAAAGATGATGAAAATTGCAAATCAGTAAATTATAAAATATCATATAGATACGATGACCCAAGTTTAAAATACATCGGAGCATTATTGAAAACTAGTGATACAAGTAAACAAAGATTCTTTATTATTCAAAAAAATGATGGAAATTTAAAAAGTGAAATAACTGGAACGATAAAATGTTCAGCTTCTTGTGATACAGAATTAGAATTACCAGTATGTAGCTATGAAGAAGATGATGCTGTTGCAAAAATCAATGGCCCAACAAAAATTAAAACCTGTATAATAAACAATCAAGATGATGCAGGAAACACATATCAATTTACATCAGATATAGGTGGAGTTGACAATTCTTACTGTAAAATCTATTGTAAAGAAGACTATGCAGAAATTAAATTAAACCCAATAGTTAAAAATGTAAAATGCGGTGGATATTTCAAATTAACAAGTAAAATAAATGGTACAAAAACTTGTTATACAGGAAGTCCAAATACAACAGAAAACTCAACAAATGGTAAAAACAGTATAGATAAAGAAAAGTATTTACAAGATATAATTGCTGCTCAAAATAAAATGATTGAAGGCAGAGATTGGATATTAAAGGCTGAAGCGGCTTGGAAAACTATTCATGAACATACTGTTTCTTGTAGTTGTAATGGTTCTTATGATTATAATCACTCTCATGGTTCATATGCAGGAATTGAAGCTGGAACTCCAACTGCAGAAGGATATGTACCAATAAAAAATGCCACACATAGCTACAGCATCGGCGGTGGCGGTGCATGCAATGTTGATTGGGATGAATGTCCAAATGCTAACGGAAATGGTACTCATCGTTGTTGCGGAAGTGCAAATCCTACAGATGGAGATAGTTATAGTGATGTTTCTAACAAAATTCAATCTCAATATTACAACCACGGAAAACAATTAATAGAAGAAGGTTTCAGAGCTTATGAAAAGGCTTTGAGAGATTACAATGCTTGTACAACAGCATGGACAAACGAATTTGCTTTTGCTCAAGAAGTAAGATATTATTATGATGAAAATCGTGGAAAAGATAATACAAACTATGCTCCATACTTTGATTTATTAACTGGTAAAGATGAATTACAAAAATTAGAAAAATATGGAAATGAAAAAGTTGATACAAAAATTACAGTATGCACTGGGGCAACAAATGACAAGTATGAATGCTTAAATAAAAATAATGAAAAAACATTTGACTTATCAATAGATAGCAACAGAAAAGTTGATTATAATTATAATTCATCATATGGAAATGTCTTTGCAACAAAACCATATACAACTTGTACAGTAAATGGTTGCGAAACAAAGAACCCATACGTTTCACAAGCAGCGTTTATAAAAAAAGAAGTAACAAAAGAACAAAAATACATTACACCAACAGCTTTCTATCAAATAGCGGCTAATGGTAAAATAATAGCTTACGACAATTATTCAATTGATAAGGTTCAACTAGAACCATTAGTTAATAAATTACCAATATCAACAAGTTCAGTTGGTGGTGGAGTATTCAAACTACTAGTTGAAAATCTTGGTGAATTCTATGATAAAAAAGATACTTATGGTAGATTAATTGATTACAATGGAGTTAATGAAACTAAGAGTGTAGCTTATGCAGTAGGTGTAAACGCATTTGATGGCGAATATGTATGCTACTATGAAAATACATGTAGACCAAAAGATTGTCCTAACTGTGAATTTGTTTGTGAAGGTGATGGATGTGAATGGAAAGATTGTCCTTCATGTAAGATATCATGCGAAAACTGTATATTCAACTTAGATGATTTAAATATAATCGTTAAAACAATTACTACAACAGATGTAAATGCGGCAAATAGAACACATGGTTATAACTGGATTACATCAAGTAGTATGGAAGCATTACAATTATTAACTAAAAAAGCTTCAATGACAATTAGTGAAATTGAAGAAATAAATGAAATGATATATGATGATAAGACAACAGATGGATCAACACTTGGATTTAGTATTAAATTAACACCTGAAATAATAAATAAAATTACAGCATATAACAAAGACAATGAAGATAATGGTGGTTATATAAATAACTCATTAACATGTTATGATGCCACAATTGATGGTGAAACATATAAAAACATTTATTGTTATAGCGAACTAATTGACAAGTTAGTTACTGAAAATGGTGATAATGTTACAGTACTTCCGAGTAGAGTAAATGATGAAGCAAGACGTGCTAATGACACTGGAACTAGTGGTTATTGGACATTATGGTCAAATTATAGAATAGATAAAACAAGTGAATCCGTAATCGGCGGACCATCTTGGAAATAAGGGGTGACTAAATGAAGAATGCATTCTGGGCATACTGGTTGATACTATTAGGTATAGTAATCGTAGTAATAATGCTACTTGTTCAAAATCTTACAACAAGTAGCACTCAAGATTACTATCTAATTAAAGAAATAACTGAAGCATCTATGATTGATGCAGTAGATTATTCTTATTATAGAACCTATGGTGAAGTAAAAATAAACAAAGAAAAATTTTATGAAAGTTTTATACGTCGTTTTTCAGAAAATGCCGCATTAAACACAACTTACACAGTAAGCTTTTATGGAGTTTATGAAGCTCCCCCAAAAGCTAGTGTAGAAATTAAAAGTAAATCTAATACATTCAATGTTGTAGGTGATTCAACTACATTTGATATGGTAGAAAGAATAGATGCAATACTTGAAGGTAATACACTTGATGAATAACATAAGGAGGAATAAAAATGGGTGGTAAGAAAAATGTATTTACAAAGTTTTTAACAAATAAAACAACAGTTACGTTAGTAGGTATTGTTCTAGGACTAGGAGTTTTAGTGGGATTTTACATATATCGTGTTAATAAACAAGTAAATCCCACCCGTATTCCTGTTGCTAAAAGAGCTATAAGTGCTACTGAAGAAATAACAAAAGATGACATCGAATATGTCAAAGTTAGTAAAAGTTTCTTAAAAAAAAGAGATGTTTATCAATCAGTAACAAATTTAGTTGGTAAATATGTTTCAACTGGAACATCTATTCCTAAGGGAGGAATGTTCTATACAGCTCAAGTTGTTGAAAAAAAGGAATTACCAAATGCTATATTTGATGAAATACCTGAAGGATATACAATCTATCAATTAAAAGTAGATAATAACACAACATATGCTAATTCAATATATCCTGGTGATAAAATAGATTTATGGCTTAAAACAACTGAAAATGGTATTTTAGTTTTTGGTGAATTTATATCAAATATTGAGGTCTTAGCAGTTCGTGATAATGCTGGTCAAAATGTTTTTGATGTTACAAGTGGAAGAACACCAGCATGGTTATTATTTGCTGTAAAGACTGATTTATATCGTTATTTAAAACTAGCTGAAAGCATATCTGGGATGACTATTATTCCGGTTCCAAAAAATAATTTGGCAAATCCAGATGTTGGGTCAACTGAATATACAAGTCAAGAACTTATAGATATTCTAGATAGACAAACTCTTAGAATGGAGGCCCAATAATGAATAATATCTTAGCAAAAATTAAAAATTTATTTCTTAATAGAAATACTGTTACAATATTGGGTGTTATAGCTGGTGTTATAGCATTATGGTTTGCTTATAGTATAACTTTAGACAAAGCTGTAAAACCTCAAAAAGTGCCAGTTGCAGCCAAAGATTTAACTGCAGGAACAATTATAACAAAAGAAGATATTGAATATGTTGAAGTAAATTCTGATGTATTAAAAAAGGCAAGTGTAGTAACTAGTTCTTCACAACTTATTGGTTATTATGTAACAAATAATACATCAGTAGTTCGTGGTTCAATGTTTTACAAAAGTCAAGTTGTAACAAAAGATAAATTAATTGAAAGAGATTTGGAAACAGTTCCAGAAGGTTATAGACTTTACTGGCTAAAAGTAGACAATGCTTCAACATATGCTAACTCAATATATCCTGGTGATAAAATAGATTTATGGCTTAAAACTAAGAATGAAGGCAAATATGTATACGAAGAATTTATAACAAATATTGAAGTTCTTAGTGTTAAAGATTCAAAAGGACAAAATGTTTTTGATGTATCAAGCGGAAGAACTCCAGCAGTACTTGTATTTGCAGTAACAGATGAAATGTTCTCATATTTAAGTAAAATAGGTTATTTAAGTGGTATGGATTTATATCCAGTTCCAATTAATAAAAAGAATTCAGATAAAGATGCTACTACAGAAATAACAAATGATGCTTTAAGAACATTAATCGATAGCCAAGCTAGAAATGTTACACCAGATACAAATGAATCAAATAATGATAATAATACAAATAATGAATAAAAGAGGGTGTTACTAGTGAATGATGCTGTATTTTCACAAATAGATTTTGGACCTTTAAAAGAGTTTTTAGAAGAAGATAACATAACTGACGTATCATATTCTAATGGTGGTCAAGTTTGGCTAAAAACTCTTGATAAAGGTATATATAGGGTTGAAAGACCAGAAATAAATAATGCTTTAATGGAAAAGCTAGCTTTTCAATGTTCAAATGTTATGGGTAAAACATTTAATATGGCCCATCCATTTTTGGATGCTGAATCTGCAGAACTTCGTTTAAACTTTGTTCATGAATCTATAGCCACAAATGGTATTTGTTGCGTTATAAGAAAGACGCCTGCCAAAATCCGTCTAAACAAAGATAAACTGATAAATGAAAAATATGTAACAGAGGATTTACATGACTTTTTAATGACTTGTGTTGAAGGACACTGTAATATTATTGTAAGTGGGGAAACTGGATCAGGTAAAACAGAACTTGTTAAATACTTAGCCGCTCATACAAAAGAAAATGAAAAAATAATAACAATTGAAGATACTCTAGAACTTCACTTAGATAAAATATTTCCACATCGTGATATTGTTGCTATGAAAACAAATAATATTGCATCTTACTCAGATGTACTAGTAACATGTATGCGACAAAACCCAAGATGGATTTTACTATCCGAAGTTCGTTCAGCAGAAGCAGTTACAGCAGTACGTAACTCAATATCATCTGGACACAACATTATATCAACAATTCACTCAGATAGAGCTTTAAACATACCAATGCGTTTATATAGTTTGCTAGAAAACAGTCAAGATATAGACCAATTCTTAAAGTCAATTCACAGATATGTTCAAATTGGTGTTCATGTTAAAGGTTACATGAGTAAAGAATTAGGTAGATTCCAACGTGAAATAATCGAAGTCGTAGAATTTTATGTTGATGAAAATAACGAAGCAAAATCCAATATTATCTTTAAAAAAAGTTTAGATGGCAAGTTCAGTTTTAATAACCCAAGTAAATATTTAATTGACTATTTAGGTGTTCAAGGTGTAACATTAAAACCAGATTATTTTGTCAAATCAAAAAATGACACAAATTCAGAAGCTGAAATAGAAAGCTTATAACAGAAAGGAGCGTTTAATATGTTTACAGTTAATTTAACAAGTTATTTACCAGAATTGTTAATACTATTAGCAATTGCTACAGTGGTTTTAATAGCTCGTCGAAATCCTGGCGAAAACGTATATAAATATGTAACAAATAAAGCAACTGATATGTATGATAAATACGCTCCATACTCATTTAAAATGGTAAGAGAAAAAGCAGTTGAATTAGGACAAGAATATACTCCAAGACAATATTTAACACAAGTTATAATTCTTGGTGGTATAGCAGCTTTAGTAGGATATTTTTACTTTTATAGTATTGTCATTGCTGTAATATATGCAATTGTAGCCATAGCATTTATACCATATCTTGCTTATTTAAGACTACAAAGAGTGTATAGTGAATATATATTTGAACAAATACAAACATATACAACAAATGTTATAATGGAATTTAATACAACTCAAAGTTTTGTTAAAGCTCTTGAAGGTGTTAGAGATTCAGGGATTCTTGAAGAACCAGTTGTTAGTGATGTCAAAAAGATGATTGAAATGTCATATCAAAATGGTACCATAGATGAATCAATAACTTATTTTAATAGCAAATACCCATTTTACATGGTAAAAAATATGCATCAATTATTCCTACAAATAACCAAAGAAGGTGCCAGAGATTCAGGACAAGCATTAGAAAATATGTCACTTGATATTGATGCCTTAGTAGAAGGTGTATATCGTGACCAAATGGACAGAAATAATTTCCATGGCAGATTCCTAAGATTCGGTTTAATTTTATATTTACTCGTTATAGTTTTAAGATTCATGTTAGGTGAAGACAATTATATTAAATTACTAGATATATGGTATGTACAAATTATTTTACATGCTATTGTCATTATAAATGCTTTCTTTATGTTAAGTGGAGAAAAATACTATAATGAAGATGTAGGAGGAGAATAATGCAAATAGAAGTTATTATTGTCGCTGTAATCGTATTTGGTATAATGACTATAACTGGTCAAATAAGTATTAATCAGCTTATAAGTGATAATCAAATGCTTTTTATGAAGCTAAAAGAAAAAGATTGGGATTTTCTAGTCAGAGCCAAGTATGGAAATAATGTTAATCCAGATATTCTCTTTAATAAAAGAATAAAAAATGCTTTAATTACTATGGCTATAGCATTTGCCTTTTTAATCAAAGATTTAAATGCTGTTAAAGTATTATTAATATTTGTTCTAGGAGTGTTTATCTTTAAAACATCTTATAATGATATAAAAAAATATTATCAACGACATATGTCTGAAATAGACTCGATGTTACCACATTATTTAAAAAACCTAGAAATATTAATTCAACATTATACTGTACCAGTTGCTATTGGTAAATCAATGGCTGAATCACCAGAAATATTTAAAGATGGATTACAAGAAATGATTGACTCTATAAATTCTGGGGATGATACGATCGAACCATATATGGAATTTGCTAGAAAGTATCCAGTACGTGATTCAATGCGTATGATGCGTTTATTATATCGTCTAAGTTTAGGACGTCAAGAAAGAAAACAAGAACAAATACTAACATTTTCAAGATCAATATCTTCACTTCAACAAAAAGCTCGTGAAACAAGATACAAAAATAGACTAGAAAAAATGGAAGGCAAAACCATGAGTATGCTTATAACAACTGGGGTAGGATTAATGATATTACTAGTTTTAGCTGTTATACAACTTATGGACATATAAATTTACAAAAAGTTTAAAATATAATTGATATTTTAAGGAAATTAAGTTATAATAAAAATATATTAAAAGGAGGATAACAAATGAAAGAAGCTACTGGAGAATTAAATATGACTGTAGTTACTGTAGTTGCAATTGCTGCTGTTGGTGCTTTCTTCTATTTCTTTATCTGGCCTGGTATTCAAGCTGGACTTTCAAGAAATACTTGCCTAAATCTATGTCCAGGCGGAGAATTGGACACAGCACAAGGACGTGGTGGTGTAGATGTTAATAACAGAACTTGTTTTTGTGCAGATGGAACACAAATAGATTTTGGCGACGAAGAATAAGACAAAACATAAGAGGTGAAAAATGAAAGAGGCTACAGGAGAATTAAATATGACGATAATAGTTTCTATATCGATCGGTATCTTGGCAGCCTTTTTTTTCGGCTTTTTATGGCCAATGATTAATGGAAATTTTCAAAAAAATTCACAATGTAGCAAAGCTATATGTGATTGTAGTACTGAAGTAAGAAATACAATAGAAAACGAAACTGGTCAAAAAAATCATTGTTTATGCAGAAATAGTGCAACAGATGAAAACACTTTTTATTGCCCATTCAAAGGTTAGGAGGAAATTATGAAAGAATCGATGAGTGTAACATATATATTTCAAATAGTAATACTATTTATTCTATTATTTACAGCAATAATGGCTTTAACAATAAATAATTCCAACGCCTTTGGAATTAAAGACCAAATAGTAAATATATTAGAAGCAAATGGTGGAAATTACTTAGAAGACGGAAATTTAGATGAAGAAATAATAAATTTAATAGAAAGCACATCATATCGTACAACTGGAAAATGCGATGAAGATTATCAAGGTTTTGATAGAACTGGAGCTGCTGTTTCATCTAATCAAGATGCATCAATATGCATAAAAGAAGTAAATGCAACAGATGGTGTAGATAATTATCTATCGGATATTTTTGGCACTGGTAAAGTTGCAACAGGTGATTTTATGCCAGGCAAATATTATCAAATAGTAGTATTTTTCCAATTAGATTTACCAGTTATAAAACAAGTTTATAATTTTAAATCTAAAGCTGAAACAAAAGTTATATACCAAAAATAAGGAGAGAAATTAAATGAAAACAGTAAGTGAATCAACATGGACATTTCAAATGATTATCTTCTTCATTCTAATATTTGCTTGTTTTCTAACTTTAGTTTTAAGTTATAATAAAGCTTATACAATAAAGAATCGTATGCTTAATATTATTGAAAAATATGAAGGTGTAACACCAACATCAGCTGAGCTAATAAATGACTACATATATAATAAAGGATATACCAATACTGGTAAATGTCCAGAAAACTGGATGGGAGCAATAAATATAGATGGAGAATTTGAGTTATCAAAAAGTGATAACAGATATTTATATTGCTTTAAAAAAAGTTATAAAAATAATTTAGTATATTATGATGTAAAAGTTTTTTTTAGATTTAATTTACCTGTTATAGGTAGTATAGCAAACTATGAAATAGATGGAACAACAAAGACTTTTATAGGTGCAGAAGATCAAATAGAGGAGTATTAATATGAATGTAATAGTATCAAATAAATATCAATCATTATTATCAAGTTTAAATATTGATGTAATTAAAAGTATAAATGGAGAATTTACAGTAGAAGAATTAGTAAGTCAATTTCAAAGTTTTTACTTTAATAAAATGATTATAGACATAACAGCAATAAAAGGTTATGAAGAAATAACAGTAATGCAAAATTTATCTGTAAATTTTGATATGTCTAAAGTTATTTTATTACTAGATGATTCAGAAAAAGTTAATTCTCCAGTATATATATCACAATTAATATCTATGGGAATATACAATTTCACCAGTGATATAAATACAGTAAAATACCTAATAGATAATCCCAATCAATACAAAGATGTAGCAAACTATCATAATATAAGTGGATTTAAGAAACCAGTATTAAATGAAAGATCTGTTGATAATACTCGTGGTAAAATGGGGCAAAAGATTATTGGCTTTAAAAACATTACAGAACATGCTGGTGCAACAACACTAATATATTTGCTTAAATTACACTTAGAAAAGGCATATAATGTTAAAGCTGTAGAAATAGATAAAAATGACTTTATATATTTTAATGATAATACACTTGAAAGTGTATCAAGTTTAGGTTTTAATGATTTTTTAAGTAATAATACCAATTATGATATAATTTTAGTTGATTTAAATGATGGAAACGTATCTGAGTACTGTCATGATATAATTTATTTAATTGAACCAGGTCTTATTAAATTAAATAAGTTAATTAGAGAAGACAATGCTATATTTACTAAATTAAATGAAAAAAAGATAGTTCTTAACAGAAGTGTACTTGACACAAAAGATGTACAAGACTTTGAAAAAGAAAGTGGAAGTAAAGTTTTTTTCAATATGCCTTGTTTAGATGATAAGTTAGATGATCAAATGGTAGTTAATGCTTTTTTAACAGCCTTAGGTTTTAGTAGAATAGATGCAAATGGAAGTTCAGGAATATTTAGTATATTCAAATAGGGAGGTAATGGAATATGAATTTTTGTTATAAGACTGCAAGTGTATGGTTATTTATTGGTAAATTATTATTCATTTTAAAGATATTAATACCAATAGCTATTATAGTATTAGGAAGCATAGATTTAGGAAAAGCAGTAATTTCAAGTGATGATAAATCAATAAAAACAGCTAGTACCAAGCTATTAAAAAGAATAGTAGCTGGAATATGCATTTTTTTCATACCAGTTATTATAAAAGTGTTATTTTCTATGATTGGCATTATAAGTGATGAAATAAAAAATGACTATATAAATTGTATAAACTGCATTACAGATCCGTATAACAATTGTGATGCATCGTATGAAGGCGATATATACAAAAAATAATTGACTTTAATGTAAAATTAGGGTAAAATAAATATATACAGAAGGAGGAAAGTTTTATGAATTTTTGTGAAGATGCTGGTTCAGTTTGGTATACTCTTGGAATGTTTATGTTAGTATTCAAAGTTGTTATTCCAGTACTATTGATTGTTTTTGGAATGGTAGACTTAGGAAAAGCTGTAATATCAAGTGATGACAAAGCTGTATCAAAGGCTGCTAAAACATTATTAAATCGTGTTATAGCTGGGGTATGTATTTTCTTTATTCCAACTATTGTAGGATTAGTATTTAAAATGGTTGGGGCATTTGGTGAGGTTAAAAATCAATATGATTATTGTGCTGCATGCGTAAGTAATCCAACCGGTGATAAATGTTCAGGTATAAAAAATAATGGCTAAAAAAAATTAATAATTTAAACTTAACAAATGAGAAATTATTATTTCTCATTTGTTTTTTATTTATAAAATATTTGATAAAAGATAAAGTATTACAGAATGTCAATATATCATTTTAAATAATATTATACAAAATGTGTAGATATAACAAATTAAAATTAATTCATAAAAAATAGAGCTTATTCAGCTCTATCTTCATATTCTCCAGTATAAGTATATCCTGCAAGTGATTTTTCTTTGCTCCATTTATATTCAAATGTTCTATGTGTCCAAGTATATTCAGTGTCAGTATCTATAATAGCATAGTCTTCATACTTAGATGCATTAGAAGCTAAATCCCATTTACATTTGCTTTCTCTTGTATAACTAACATCAAATTTCAATGGTACAAAATATACATTTTGACTTAAATTGTTAGCATAATATGGTGATACACCATTTAAATTTTTATAATTAATTGTAATTGTTGTAGCATAATTTCCTTCAGCTCTATTATAATAAGCTCCAGAAACTTCAAATGTAAAGTTATTTTTCTTTAATGAAGTATTTCTAAATGTTGAGGCATTATTTATTGCAACATTATATTTTCCTGTATTACCAGTCATATATAGGTTACCACGATTGTTAATATAAGCTTGATAGTCAGTATTTGAATTACTGAAATAAGATTTACTATTGCCTACAATAGCAACACTATTAACATCACTAGGTAAATCTAGGAATTGAACTTCATAGTTATATTTACCAACTTTAGTAGTATCAGTAACATATCCAGTTGAATAATAAGTTTTTTCATATTCTTTACAATAATTATTAGTTTCTACCAATTGTTTTTTATTTTCAGCATTAGAAGCATTAGAGTAACCATTTTCCCAATCACTATATTTTACATATTTATAATATCTAACCTTGGTAGGTGTAGGATTAGGTTTGTTGTTATCGTTATTATTATTATTATTGTTGTTATTATTATTGTTATTGTTGCAATTTGTTTGACAACAACCATTTGAACAAGTTATTTTTATTGTAACCTTAGTAGTAACTGTTGTTTTAGTACTTGTACTAGTGCTTGAACTATTTCCTTTACTAGTATTAGTATTATTTGAACTATTGTTACTATTTGTATTATTGTTAGTATTACTATTATTCTTATTTGTATTAGAATTTGTATTATTAGAGTTATTATTGTTGTTATTGTTATTATCAACAACATCAGTATTAGTTTTTGTATTATCTACTGTACAAGTTCCATTATCACATGAAGTCTTTTCAATAGTAGTAACAATAAAGTCTGATTGTTTTCCACAAGTTAAACTAACTTTTAATGCATAATTACCATCAGCAGTTTTAGTAGTTTGAATGTAACTTGAATTATTATCACAAGTTTTACCATCGTTAGTAAAATCGATTAATAACTTTTGGTTAATCATTTGTGCTAGTGTTACTTTTTCAGTTGCACCAACTTTTTCAGGTAATTTTGATTTTGTGAAATATTCAAATGCTGCAGTTTTCATAGTGTTTATATTATTAATATATTCACTATTACTATCAGCTAATGTGTTACTAGATTTAGTTGAACTATTGCCGGTTACTTTAACAAATATCCAACCAGCTATAAACACAATAACTGCAAGAATCACAAGTTTAATTGCAAGTGATCCCCAATTTAAACTTAAACTTTTCTTTCCATCTTCGTACATATAACGTACCCCCTTCATTTGGAAAATCCTCTTTTCCTTTAAGTCGCCATTATTTTACCATAAAATATTCATTTTGTCAAATTTTATGCAATAAAAATTGTGGTATTTACAATAATTATATACTTTTGAAAAACTAATATTAAATATCTTTCTTAAAAAGTATATTTTGAAAGAATATTACTTGACTACAAATATATGTTTGTGATATATTATTTCTGCATGAAAATTATCTTTTTGTGTCAAAATATGAAAAAGAGGTGTTTACTTATGAATAATGATAAAATAATAATAAAAGGAGCTAGAGAAAACAATTTAAAAAATGTAGATTTAGAAATTCCTAAAAATAAGTTAGTTGTTATGACCGGAGTATCAGGTTCAGGAAAAAGTAGTTTAGCATTCGATACTATTTATGCGGAAGGACAACGAAGATATGTAGAAAGTTTATCTGCTTATGCCCGTCAATTTATTGGTGTAAATGAAAAACCAGATGTAGACTCTATTGAAGGATTATCACCATCAATATCAATTGACCAAAAATCTACAAACAAAAATCCACGTTCAACTGTAGGTACTATAACTGAAATCTATGATTATTTACGTCTTTTATTTGCTAGAATTGGTAGACCTTACTGTCCAACACATCATACACCAATTAAAAGTCAAAGTATTGAAGAAATGACTAATAAAGTAATGGAATACAAAGGAAAAACAGTTACTATATTAGCACCTGTAGTTCATGGCGAAAAGGGAACACATAAAGATTTATTTGATGAACTTCGTAAAGAAGGTTTTACACGTGTTCGCGTAAATGGCAAAAATATGAGTTTAAATGAAGAAATAACTCTAGAAAAAAATATTAAAGACAATATAGATATTATAATAGATAAAATTACTGTAGATAATGAAGAATATAGCAGAATATTTGAAGCCGTAGAAACAAGCACCAAGAAAGCTGATGGTAAAGTAGTATTACTAGTTGATGATGAAGAAATATTCATGAGTGAAAAATATGCTTGTGAAATATGTAATTATTCAATACCAGAACTAGAACCAAGATTATTTTCATTTAATGCCCCATACGGAGCTTGTGAAGAATGTAAAGGCTTAGGTACAAAGCTTCATATCAGTAAAGATTTACTAATACCAGATCCTAATAAATCTTTAGTGGAAGGTGCCATATCTGCTTTAAGTATGGATTCAAATATGTACTTTACACAAATAGAAACAGTATGTAAAAGGTATGATATCAATATGTTTGCGCCTGTAAAAGATATTCCTGAAGAAAAATTAAACTATATATTATATGGTACAAATGAAATTCTTGAATTTAAATATGTATCCAAAAATGGTAGTACCAGAAATACAAAAGGTACATATGAAGGTGTAATTCCAACACTAGAAAGAAGATATGTTGAAACAAAAAGTGGATGGATCAGGGAATGGCTTCAAGGGTATATGATTGAAACAGAGTGTCCAGTTTGTAAAGGAAAAAGATTACAAAAATCAGTATTATCTATATATATTAATGATAAGAATATTTTTGATATGTGTGATATGTCTATAAGTGACTTACTTGATTTTGTTAAAAAGTTAAAACTAAATAACGAAGAAAAAGAAATAAGTAACCTTATATTAAAAGAAATAATTTCTAGACTAGAGTTTTTAAATAACGTTGGTTTATCATATTTAACTTTAACAAGAAGTGCAGGAACATTATCTGGTGGGGAAGCACAAAGAATAAGACTTGCAACCCAAATTGGTTCAAAATTATCAGGTGTTTTATATGTTCTTGATGAACCTAGTATTGGCCTTCATCAAAAAGATAACGAAAGATTAATTAATTCATTAAAAGAAATGCGTGATTTAGGTAATTCACTAATTGTTGTTGAGCATGATACAGATACTATGCTAGCATCAGACTATTTAGTAGATGTAGGACCTGGCGCAGGTGAATATGGTGGACAAATTATGGCAGCAGGAACACCTGAAGAAGTTATGAAAAATCCAAATAGTTTAACAGGAAAATATCTAAGCGGAGAGTTAAAAATAGAAGTTCCAGAAAAACGAAGAAAAGGTAATGGTTTAAAAATTAGTATTAAAGGTGCCAAAGAAAATAATTTGAAAAATGTAAATGTAGATATTCCTCTTAATAAATTAGTTGTTGTAACTGGTGTATCAGGTTCAGGTAAATCTTCACTCATCAATGAGGTATTATATAAAAAACTAGCATCAGAAATTTATAAAAGCAAAGTAGTTCCTGGAGCATGTAAAGAAATAACTGGTCTTGAAAATATTGATAAAGTAATTCAAATAACTCAAGATGCTATAGGTAGAACCCCAAGAAGTAATCCAGCAACCTACGTTGGAGTATTTGATGATATTAGAGATTTATTTTCTCAAACAAAAGAAGCCAAAATGCGAGGCTATGACAAAGGACGTTTCTCATTTAATGTAAAAGGCGGAAGATGTGAAAATTGTTGGGGAGACGGTGTTAAAAAAATTGAAATGCATTTCCTAGCAGATGTTTATGTTCCATGTGATGTATGTAAAGGTAAAAGATATAATAGAGAAACTCTGGAAATAAAGTATAAAGGCAAAAACATAAGTGAAGTTTTAGATATGAGAGTAAGTGAAGCACTAGAATTTTTTGAAAATGTTCCGAAAATTTACAATAAATTAAAAGTAATGATGGATGTTGGACTTTCATACATTAAATTAGGACAATCAGCACCTACATTATCAGGTGGGGAAGCTGGTCGTGTAAAACTTGCTAAAGAACTTCAAAAAAAAGCAACAGGAAAATCAATATTTATACTTGATGAACCAACAACAGGACTTCATTCTGATGATATCAAAAAACTATTAGTTATCCTAAATAGAATTGTGGATAACGGAGATACAGTTATAGTAATTGAACACAACCTAGATGTTATAAAAGTGGCAGATCACATTATAGATTTAGGCCCAGATGGTGGTAAATATGGAGGAAAAATCATTGCAACAGGAACACCAGAACAAGTTGCAAAATGCAAGGGTTCATATACAGGTGAATTTTTAGCCAAAATACTATAGTAATGAAATTTTCTAAAATATGATATTTTTATTAAGCACTACACTTCTATTAAAATGTGTAGTGTTTTTTCTAGAATAAAGTTTTATTAATAAGAAACAACTTTAAAATGTAAAATTTTACATAAAATTATAAATACGATATTAATAATAGATAAATTTAAAAAAATTTGTTACAATATTAATGGAGAGTGAATTTATGAATAAATATATTTTTGAAATTGGCAATTTTAAATTAGAATGGTATTCAGCCTTAATAATAGTTGCAGCTATGATTGGTATAACAATGGTTTTAAAAGAAGCCAAAAGATACAAATATCCAACTGAATTTGTTTTTAACATGATATTCTGGGCCATAATATTTGGTATTATCGGGGCTAGAGCATATTATGTATTATTCAATTTGGAATTATATGATAGTTTTTGGGAAGCTTGTAAAATCTGGGAAGGTGGACTTGCTATTCATGGAGGTATAATTGCTGGAGTTTTGGTTATTCTATTATATTGTAAGAAATATAAAGTAAGAAGTATCAGAATGTTTGACTTTTTAGCCCCAGCTATGCTTCTTGCACAAGCAATAGGTAGATGGGGAAATTTCTTTAATGGTGAAGCTCATGGACCTGCAACAACACTAGCCCATCTACAAAATTTACATATTCCAGAATTTATTATAAATGGTATGAATATTGATGGAATATACTATACCCCAACATTTTTATATGAATCAATTTGGTGTCTAGTAGGACTTTTACTACTTCTTATAATAAGAAGATTAAAGATTACCAAAGTTGGTCAACCATTTGCGTTATACTTAATGTGGTACGGACTAGGTCGCTTTATAATTGAGTCAATGCGAACTGACTCTTTAATGTTAGGTGGTTTCAAAATGGCACAAATAGTATCTGTAATAATGATTTTTATAGGATTAATAATTATTATGATTACTGGTAGAAAAGGTCGATATGAAGATTTATATGATCAAGATGAAAATGAGGTAATAAGGTTCTAAGGAGGAATTTTATGTACGATATAATTATAATTGGCATGGGTATAAGTGGTATAACTGCAGGTATTTATGCTAAACGCAGTAATAAAAAGGTATTACTTATTGATAAAGGTATGCCCGGAGGCCTTTTGAATAACATAGATAAAGTTAGTAATTATCCAGGAGTTCCTGAAATAACTGGCCCAGATTTTGCTGAAATTCTTGAAAAACAAGTAGAACATTTAGATATTCCGTATGTTTTGGAAGAAGTAAAGAGTTTAGAATTAAACGAAGAAACTAAAAAAGTAATAACCGAAAACAATACATATGAGGCTAAAAGAGTAATATTAGCAATGGGAAGAAAACCAAAATATTTAGGCTTAGATAATGAAAAATCTTTACTTGGAAAAGGCTTGTCGACATGTGCAGTATGTGATGCATTCTTTTACAAAAATGAGAATATAGCAATCGTAGGTACTGGCAATAGTGCTCTTCAAGAAGCGTTATATCTAGCAAATATCGTTGGCCATATTTATATTATCAATCGAAGAGATGATTTTCGTGGAGAAGAAATTCTTGTAGAAAATATAAAGAAAAATCCTAAGATAGAAATAATTTACAATGCTAATATCGAAAGTATGAATGAAGAAAATAACAAATTATCCAGTATAACTCTAGATAATGGTACCACATTAAATGTTAAGGGTGTATTTATCTATGTCGGATATAGACCCGTAACAGATTTTATACCAAAAGAAATACTTGATGAAAATGGTTATGTAAAAGTAAATGAAAAATTAGAAACAGAAATAAATGGAGTATATGCTATCGGCGATATCATTAATAAAGATACATATCAACTAGTAACAGCAGCAGCAGATGGGGCTAGAGTAATAACAAATATGAAATAAGATGAAAATTCTTATTTTTCTTTGATAAAAATTGCTATGCGACGTAATAAATTTTTTATCTACTTTTGTAAAGTTTTTACATATTTTGTAACTCAAAAATGTAAAGAAAAGTTAATTCATGCAAAATGGTGTGTCGAACCATGAGAGGTTTTGTCGAAAGCCTTGAAAGTGGTAAAAAGGTGTGTATAATAGCTTGGCAAGAAAGGAGGTTTCCACTTATGTAAAGATTAGAAATCAAGAAAATCAATGCCAGAGATAGTATTGTCAAAAAGATATTCACCTCAACTGAAGATGGGCTTAAATATTTAAGTAAAATTGTATGTAAAGTTTTAGATATTTCTGAAGAAGATGTAACATTTTCTTTAATTCATCCAGATGTTAGTGTAAATGAAAATTCTGTAAATAGTGAAGTTGATGTAGCATTAGAAAGTAATGAAATGCTTGTAAATGTTGAAGTAAATAGTGTAAGAAGCAGAAAAAATGAACGTAAGAACAATATGTATATTTGTCATTTAGTTTTAAGGCAGACTCGAAATGCTGAAGATTATAGTAAGAAGTTTAAGAAGGTTTACCAAATAAATCTAAACACATATAGTGTTACAAATGATGATAGATTTATAGTTAGAAGTAGACTTTTAGATGATAAAGCATATGAAGAAATACACTCATTTTTTGAAATCTACGACATAAATCTTGCAAAAATTCTTGATATGGATTATACTAAAATTATGAAAGACGATGAGTCTTTAGAAAAATTATTATATCTTTTAATCAGTGATGATGAAAGATTAATAAAAAAGGTATATGATGGTGATGATTTTATGGCTAAAATAATACGTGAAGTAAAAAATAATTCAGATGACTTTGATAATCTACTTAGATATAATAGAGATGTTATATTTGATGGTAATGAAAAAGAAGAAGCTTTTGAAGATGGTTTAGAACGTGGAGTTAAAAAAGGCTATAAGCTTGGTGTTGAGCAAACAGCCAAAGAAATGCTTCAAGAAAATTGTGATGTAAATTTAATTTGTAGAGTTACCAAATTATCACTTGATGAAGTTGAAAGATTAAAAGAAGAATTGAAATAAAATTCTTCTTTTTTAGTTAAAATAACAAGCTTTTATATAAATTTTATGGTAAAATATATTTACATGGAGTTGACCTGTATGAAGAAAAATACTACTCTTACATTGCTTTTACTTTTAATAATAATGCTTCTTGTCATACTTGGATTTAAAATGTACGAAGATTATAATTCTGATGATGTCACCAAAAGTATTTATTCCTTCGAAGCCTATCCTTTATATATAGATAATTATATCTTTATAAATAGTGAAATAAACAATAATAAAATGTACTTATTATACGAAAATAATAATGACTATTTACTTAAAGAAATAGATACTATAAGTAAAAAAGAAAATATTTATAGTAAAAATATTAATATGTCTTGTAACTTAAAAAATGATAATAACAATCCGTATATAGTTTGTAAAGATGAAAGTAAAATAAGTGTATATAATATATACCTAGAGCTTCTAGAAGAAAGAGAGCTAATCACTGAAAATGACTATACAGTAAAATCTAGTATATATGAAAATAATTTTAATGAATATTCTGAAGTAATTGACAGCATTTGTAATTTAAAATGTTTACTTATAAGAAAAGATAGTATTACAGAAAAAATAAATTTATACAAAGAAACTATTTTAAAAGAAGAAAACATTAAAAATTATGATATTTTTGAAAAAGGAGTATTTACATATAGTAATGATAAAATAAAAATATATAATACAAATAATGATTACAAGGAATTCAAAAGCCCTACTGAAAATTTAACAAGTAAAATAGTACACCTAAGTAAAAATGAATACAATTTATATGTATTAGAAAACAAAGAAATAGATGTTTATAATCTATATGAAAAAAGTAAAACCACCAGAATAGATATATATAAGGTTAAAGAAAATGTCAAAAGCATTAAAGTTTATGAAAATAAACTATATGTGTTAACAGATAAAACGATATATGTTTATGATGTTTTTGATATTGAAGAAAGTATAAATAAAGACAATTTAATTGAAAATAATTATATAAGCAATAAAGTTACAGAAATAAAAGAAAATTATGGTATAAATGTAAATCTAAAAGAAAGTGTTAATATCATGCATAAAGACTACAACATAACTGAAGTAAATAACTATAATGATATTATAGATGCTTTAAGTTATCTTGAAGATTATCTTCTTATTTTTAACAAAGAATTTTTTCAAAGATTTTATGAGTATGATATGAAAGGCTTAAATATATATTTTGCTTATGACATAACTGGTGGAGAACTGGAAAGTAGTCAAACAGATGTAGTGGGTTTATCATTTGTTAAAAATAGTGAATATGTAATAATAATTAAACTTAATTCCAAAGATAATTTACTTAATATACTAGCACATGAAACTATGCATATTATAGATGCTTATCTTAAACTTAAAGATTTTTCATATGACTGGAATAATTTGAACCCAGAATATTTTACATATCAAAATGTATATTATCCAAATGTACTATATAAAGATGTTTTAGGAACTGGTAAATTTAAAGATGAAATATATTTTGTGGATAACTATGCTAGAACGAATGAAGGGGAAGATAGAGCACGTCTTTTTGAAAGTATTTGTTCATGTAAAAATTATGAAGAATATCCAAACTTAAATAACAAAATGAATTATCTAAAAAAAGTCTTAACTACTAATTTTCCTGAAATAAGTTATATAAAAGCTTTTGAATAAAATTTTTTTCACAAATTAACAAATTTTACTTGACTTTGATATAGACTATGTATATATTAGAGATGGAGGGATAAGTTATGGCATATAAAGTACAAAAATGGGGAAATTCTAATGGAATAAGAATACCCAAAGTTTATTTAGAGGCTTTAAATTTAAAATCAGGAGATGCAGTAAACATTACAAGAGAGGGGGAACAAATCATTGTTACTAAAGCTCTTAGAAAGCCAGAAACACTAAAATCAAGAATTAAAAAATACAAAGGGCCTGAAAAAGTAGAAGACTTTACATGGGACGAAGCGAGGGGAAAAGAGTTATGGTAAAATATATTCCACAAGAAAGAGATATCGTATATATTAATTTTAACCCTATAAAAGGGCATGAACAAAAAGGAGAAAGACCAGCCTTGGTAATAAGTAGTAGATTATTTAATCAGTTTACGAATATGGCAATAGTTTGTCCAATTACAACAAATACTAAAGGCTTTCCAACTCATTATGAGCTTACTGGTTTAAAAAAAATAAAGGGGTCAGTTTTGTGTGAGCACATCAGAAGCATTGATTATGCTGAGCGAAACATTGAGTTTATAGAGCGATGTAGCGACGAAGAATTTAATAACATATTAGAATTAATAAAAAGTTTTTTTGAAAATTAAGAAGGAGAATTATTTATGAAAGTAAGAACACGTTATGCACCAAGTCCAACTGGATACATGCACATAGGAAATTTAAGAACAGCAATATTTGAATATTTATTAGCTAAAAAATATAATGGAGATTTTATATTAAGAATTGAAGATACAGATCAAGAACGTGAAGTTGAAGGCGCAGTAGATTTTATTTACAATACTTTAGATTTATGCGGCTTTAAAATAGATGAAGGACCAAATAATGAAAAAGGTTATGGTCCATACATTCAAAGTAAGAGAAAAGCTATTTATAAAGAATATGCTTTAAAACTTGTAGAAATGGGTAAAGCTTATTATTGTTTTTGTTCTGAAGAAGAACTAACAGCAATGCGTGAAAAAGCAGATGCTAGACATAAACCATTTTTGTATGATGGCAGATGTTCTAGACTAAGTAAGGAAAAGATTGAAGAAAATTTAAAAAATGGAGTTCCTTATGTAATTAGACAAAAAATGCCTAAAACTGGACAAACTATAGTTGAAGATGTCGTATATGGCAAAATTAAAATTGATAATAGCATCTTAGATGACCAAATACTACTTAAAAGTGATGGCTTTCCAACATACAATTTTGCTAATGTAATTGATGACCATTTAATGGAAATAACTCATGTAATTCGTGGCAAAGAATATCTAGATCAAACAGCTAAATACAATTTACTATATGAAGCATATGGCTGGGAAAAACCAATATATATTCATGTTGCTATGGTTCTAGGTGAAGATGGCAATAAATTATCTAAACGTAATGGTGATGCATCGTTCATGGATCTTTACAATGAGGGATATTTACCAAGTGCTGTAGTAAACTATTTAGCATTACTTGGATGGAGTCCAGAAACTAATCAAGAAGTATTTACAATGGATGAACTTATTGCAAACTTTAATGAAAACAGAATAAGTAAATCATCAAGTCAGTATGATGTTAAAAAACTAAAATGGTTTAACCATCATTATATAAATAATCTAAGTGATGAAGAATATTTAACTTGGATTAAAAAATATTTTACAAACAATACGGAAGGTAAAACTGAAGATTGGATTAACAAATTATTACTTGTTTATAAAAATCATATTGATTATGGAGCAGAAATTAATGAAGTAACAGCATCTTTCTTCGATAGTAACTTTGAAATAAATGAAGACGCAGCAGAATTTATGAAAAGTGATGAAGTTATACCTCATGTTGTTGAAGTTTTCAAAGAAGAAATTGAAAATACAACTGATTGGACAGTTGAAACTCTATCAAATGTTATAAACAATGTTAAGGAAAAAGCTGGAGTAAAAGGCAAAATGTTATACATGCCAATAAGAATAGCTGCAAGTGGTATTATGCACGGACCAGAACTAGCAGATACTCTATACTTAATAGGCAAAGAAGAAATATTAAATAGGTTAACAAAATGAAAAAAAGAATAGGTTGGCTTGTTATACCAATAGTATTTATTGTCATCGGAGTTTATATATATCTTTTCTTTAATGAAGGTGAAAATATTTATACTCATAGAAATCAAGAATTTACAATGAAAGTTAAAGATTTTGCTAACATAGAGGATGATATCTATTTAAAATACTCCAAAGTAAGTGACAATAGATGCAAAGGGGAAGATTGTGAAAGAGAAGGAGAAAAACTAGCTAAATTAATAGTTATACATAATCCTTACATTGATACAGTAGAATTAAGTAGTATCAATAATGATGAGATTGAAATTAATAAAACAAAATACAAAGTAAAACTGATAAAATATGATACTAATAGTGATGAAATTACTTTAAAATTATTATATGAAGAAAAATAAAAGGAGAAAAAATGAAAATATATAATACACTTACAAGAAAAATTGAAGAATTCGTGCCATGGCAAGAAGGTAAAGTCGGATTATATACATGTGGACCAACAGTATATCATTATGCTCACATAGGAAACATGAGAAATTACATTGGTCATGATATTTTAGATAAAACTTTAAGATATCTTGGCTATGATGTTAAACGAGTTATGAACATTACTGATGTTGGTCATTTAACAAGTGACTCAGACTCTGGTGATGACAAAATGGTAAGTAGTGCCAAAAAAGAACATAAAACAGTAATGGATATTGCTAGATTTTATACTGATGCATTCTTTAAAGATTTTGAAGATTTAAACAATAGAGTTCCAGATGTAGTAAGTCCTGCCACAGCTAATATAAATGAATATATTAAAATAATAGAAAGTTTACTTGCTAAAGGTTATGCTTATAAAAGCGGAGGAAATATATATTTTGATACATCAAAATTAGATGATTACTACAAGCTTACAAACCATAAAGCTGATGAAATGGTTGTTGGAGTTCGTGAAGGTGTTGAAGAAGATTCTTCTAAGAAAAATCAAAATGATTTTGTTCTTTGGTTTACTAAATCTAAATTTGATGAACAAGATTTAAAATGGGAAAGTCCATGGGGACTAGGATATCCTGGTTGGCATATAGAATGTACTGGTATAAGCATCAAATACTTAGGAGAATACTTAGACATTCATGGTGGTGGAGTAGATAACATATTTCCACATCACACAAATGAAATTGCCCAAAGTGAAAGTTATCTTGGACATAAATGGTGTAATTATTGGTTCCACAATGAACATTTAAATGATGAAACTGGCAAAATGAGTAAAAGTCATGGAGCAATTTTAACGGTTCAAGTACTAAAAGAAAAAGGTTATGATCCACTAAGTTTTAGATATATGTGTCTTTTAAGTCATTATCGTCGTCAATTAACATTTTCATATAGTTCGCTAGATGGTGCAGAAAATGCATATAAAAAATTACGTAGTAAAACATCAAGTCTAAAATTTGATAATAACATTAATGAAGAAGATTATAAAATGTGGAAAGGCAAATTTGTATCATGCCTAGAAGATGATTTAAACACAGCAAATGCTATAACAGTTTTACATGATTTACTAAAAAGTGATGTAAATGAAGGCACAAAATACAAATTAGTTGGTGAATTTGATAGCGTACTAAGCCTAGATTTATTAAAACAAGACATAAAGAAAATTGATAATGAAGAAGAAATTATCAAAAAAATAAATGAACGTAATGAAGCTAAAAAGAACAAAAATTACGAACTTGCTGATAGTATCAGAGCTGAATTACTTGCAAAAGGAATTGTATTAAAAGATACTCGCGAAGGCACAACTTATGAGGCTATATAATGAAGAAAGTTAGTATTTTTCTTCTAAGCCTCTTTTTCTTTATCTATCCTGTATATGCCGAAGAATTTTCTATTACTGGGGAAAACGTAATTCTTTATAACATGAATGATGATAATGTGTTATATAGTAAAAATGCAGATGAAATAGTTGAAATAGCTAGTTTAACAAAGATGATGACAGCTTTAGTAACAATCGAAAATACAAGTGATTTAACTAAAGAAATAACTATTACAGAAAAAGATTTCGAAGGCACAACAGGGTATTCAAAAGCCGGTTTTAAAGTCGGAGATAAAGTAACATATGAAGATTTACTTTATGGTATTTTACTTCCAAGTGGTGCAGATGCTGTTAACGCTGCAGTAAATAATACATTAGGTTATGAAAAATTCATAAGTAAAATGAATGAAACAGCCAAAAAAATAGGATTAAATAATACTAAATTTTCAAATCCAATTGGCAAAGATGATGAAAATAATTATTCAACAGCAAGTGATATAGCTAAACTTTTAAAATATGCTTTAAAAAATGAAACCTTTAAAAGAGTATTTACAACTAAAAGTTATAAAACAACAAATGGTTTAAATTTAAAAAGTACAATAAGTAACTATGATAATATTTTACAGACGAATAAAATAGATGGTGCAAAAAGTGGATTTACTAAAGAAGCAGGTCGCTGTCTTGCTTCAATAACAAATCTTCATGATGTAAATTATTTACTTGTAGTAATAAAATCAAGTACAGAATATCCATATAATGCAGTTAAAGATACAATAAATATTTATAATTATTATGATGAAAATTACAGTTATCAAAGTATTTTAGATGATGATACATTTATTAAAGAAATACTTATCAAATTAAGTAATAACAAATCATATAAAATAACAGGTTCTGAAAATATATCGTTATATTTAAAAAATGATACTAAAGTAAATTATGTTTACGAAGGTGTAGATGAGATATCTTATAAAACTAAAAAAGGTGCAATACTTGGAACAATAAAAATTTATGAAGGCGAAAAATTACTTGAAACAAGTATTGTCTACCTTGAAGAAAATATTAAATATTATCCATTAGAACTATGTTTAATTATTTTAATAACTTTAATAATATTAATTATATTTATTTTGAAAAATAAGAAAAGAAAAAGAAGGAGAAGACGTAAATGACAAAGGTAAATCACATTGGTATTATAGTTGATGGTAATGGCAGATGGGCAAAAGAAAAAGGAAAAAGTAGAAGCGAAGGGCATAAAGCTGGAGCAGAAACTCTTGAAAAAATAATTTTGTATATAAGTAAAGAAAATATAGCAAATTATTTAAGTTTATACGTTTTTTCAACAGAAAATTTTAGTAGAAGTCCAGAAGAAGTAAATTATTTAATGGAACTTTTTATGAAATGGTTCAAAAAATGCAAAGAAAAATATAAAGATGCAAATATTAAAGTTTTATTTTCATCTCAAAAAGAGTTTTTAAAACCAGAAATTGTAAATGCCATAGATGAACTTGAAGAAGCCACTAAAGATAATACTGGCTTAGTTGTTAACTTTTGCTTAAGTTATGGAGGCAGACAAGAAATAGTTGATGCTACTAAAAAAATAGCAACAGCTGTTTTAGAAAATAAATTAAATATTAATGATATAAATGAAGAATTATTCAAAAAATACTTATATAATGACTTACCAGATGTTGACTTTTTAATTCGCACAAGTGGTGAAAATAGAGTTAGCAACTTTATGCTATGGCAAATATCTTATGCTGAAATGTACTTTCCAAAAGTATATTTTCCTGACTTTACTCCAAAATGTTTGGAAGAAGCAATTGAAGAATACGAAAAAAGAGATAGAAGATTTGGTAATGTAAAATAAAAAATTGGTGATACAAATTCACCAATTTTTTTAACCAATTAATTTTAACGCTAGATACATTCCAAATGTAATCGCAGAAGTAATTATTAAAATTAAACTTGTATATCCAGCCATTCCCATTCTATCTTTTTTATTAAGCTCATTTAAATAATCTACATTTTTATCAAATTCACTATAACCACCAAATTCAGGTTTTGTTCGTGTTAAAGTCATTTCTTTTCCCATTGTATTTGATTGTTGTTGATTCATACTAGTCATCTCATCATTATATGCATTAGAAACCATTTGATAAGCGTTATAAGCATTTGGATTTGCAAGTCTTCTAGCTTCTTCAATAATTTTCTTAGTAGCCATAAAATCTGTTATAAACATCCTAACACTTTCGTTTTGATAATATTTATCAAAAAATTGTGCATTTCTAGCATAAATATTTAATTTATCAATATATTGACTAACATATTTTTTTATAGTTTCTTCTTCATCTTCAGTTATTATAAGTTGATTAAAATATTCCTCAATTTGAGCATTTTTATTCCCAGTTTGATAAAATCCATCTTTAAAATAAATAAAAATATCTTCAGGATTCATATTAAAAAATACGGGATCAATTCTACTTAAACCATAACCGGAAAGCTTAACGTAATTTCCTTCATACACCAAACTATCAGTTGGGATATCATAAGAAAATTCAGCTAAATTTGGGTATGTTTTTTGATAGTTTCTTAGTATCATATCATTATAGCTCACAACATTTTCATTATTTATAATGTCACTCATGTTAAATCAACACTCCTATTTTCTAGTATTAAGTTTATCAAATATTAATAAAAATTACAATATCTATTTTTTAATAATTATTAAATTTAATTTAAAAAAAAACAAAAAAATAGGTAATTTTTAACCAAATTTTATAATTAATCTTATAAAAATTAATAAATTTCTAATTTTGAAATAAAAATAAAAAATGATAAAGTGGATTTGAAAGGAGGTAAAATTAATGAATCAAGTAATATTAGTTGGAAGATTATCTCAAGACCCTGAATATGAAATAACGGAAACTGGTAAAAAAAGAACTATAATAAATATTGCTGTAACTAGAGGTTTTAAAAATTCTGAAGGAAAATATGAAACAGATTTTATCAGATGTGTTCTTTGGAATGGTATGGCATCAGCCACAAAAGATTATTGCCATACTGGAGATACAATTGGCATCAAAGGTCGTGTACAAAATAGTAGTTATGTAAATGATCAAAATGAAACAAAATATATCACAGAAATAATTGCAGAAAGAATATCATTTATAGCATCATCAAATAAAAATCGTGGACTTCGTGAAGTTTCAGATGAAGATGATGCAATCATTGAATGTTTCTAACATCTTCTTTTTTCAAAGGCATATACTTAACTAAGGTGATTTTAAATTGAAACATTTTCGAAATATTGGCATTCTTGCTATTGCAGCCTTTAGTTTTATTTACACAGAAAAAATAGCTAATTTAACACTTGAAAATAGTGAAATTTATCAAAAGATTAAGAGTGAAGAAGAAGAGTTTAATGAAGCATTTGTAAATGCAGAAATTACTGATAAGTATATAACTCCGGGATTAAATGGCAAAGTAGTAAACATCAAAAATAGTTTCTATAACATGAAAGATTTAAATGCCTTCAATTCCTATTATTTAATTTTTGATACATCTTACCCAGAAGTTACACTTGAAAATAATAAAGATAAAATAGTAAACAAAGGCAACCGTTACAAAAAAAGTGTTTCTTTCATATTAGAATATGATAAAGAATTAATAAATTACTTTAAAGAAAATAATATTGAAGCAAGCATACTTGTTACTATGGACAATTTTAATAAAAATGAAAATTTAGAGCAAATCAATAATGAGGTAAATAAATATAAAGACTTAGAAGCCCTTATAAATAAGTATAGTAATAATACTCATATCTGCTATGTAACAAATAAAAATGAAAAAATATGTCGTAAAAACCAAAAATACTTGGTAAAAACTGATAAAATATTAAACAATAACACTTTCATAACTCTTAAAAATTCGATTGAATCAGGTGACATATACTATGTAGAAAAAAATGCAGATGTTAAAAATATTAAGATATTAATTAATAGTATTATTTATAAAGATTTAGACATTATTTCTTTAAGTAAGATGCTAAGTGAAGAAAGAGATTGATTTAATTTAAGTTTTTTGGTATAATTTATTTACCGAAGAACTTATTTTTTTTAAATGAAGGTGATAATATATGAGTAAAATAAAGATTTTTGGTTTGGGAGGACTTTCTGAAAGTGGGAAGAATTCCTATGTAATTGAAGTGGATGACGAAATATATGTTTTTGATGCCGGAATAAAATTTGCTAGTGGAAATTTACTAGGAATTGATTACATTATGCCTGATTTCAGTTATCTAGTTAAAAATAAAAAAAGAATTAAAGGTTTATTTATAACCCATGGACATCCAGAAAATATGGGAGCTGTCCGTGACCTTTTAAAAGATATTCCATCGTTAAAAGTATATGCCACAAAATATACTAAATTTGAACTTATGGAAGATGGCGTAAATGAAAATAATATTGAATTAATTAAACCACACAAGAAAATTAATTTTGGTAATGTTTCTATATTTCCAATTTCTGTTTCACATTCTGTACCAGATGCAGTTATGTATGTTGTAAATACTAAAGATGGAGCAATATGTTATACTGGAGATTTCATTATTGACCCAAGTATGCAAGGTGCTTATGATATGGATATAGGTAAAATTGCCTATATTGGTAAACAAGGAGTATTATGTTTATTATGTGAATCTTCTTTTGCAGAAAAAAATGGTCATACATCTCCGAAACACAGACTTGTAAGCTTTTTTGAAGATGTCATAAAACATCATGACAAAAGAATTATTTTTTCTGTATTGCCAACACATTTATATACAATATCTGAAATATTTGAAGCTGCAGCAAATTCGCATCGTAAGATAGTTTTAATGGGAAAAAGACTTCAAAATGTATTAAATTTTGCAAGTAAAGAAGGCTACATGCATTATAATGAAGAATTACTAGGGGATTTATCAAATATTAATGATGATAATGCCATTCTTTTAGTAATGGATGATAGAACAACGCCTTATGCTAACATGAATAAAATTCTAAACGGCTACGATAAATTTATTACACTAAAACCAACAGACACAATAGTTTTCGCAGAACCACGTTATGACAGTACTGAAAAAGTTTTAGTAAAACTTCAAAATGAACTTGCTAAATTTGGCTGCAATATTGAAACTATTGATAAAGAAAAAGAAATACTACATCATGCATCACGTGAAGATTTAATGCTAATGATTAAGCTAATAAATCCGAAATTCTATATGCCAGTAAAAGGTGAATATCGTTACATGGTAAATAATGCTAATCTAGCAAGTAACTTAGGAATTCCAGATAGTAACATTTTACTTAAACAAAATGGAGATGTTGTGACATTTGAAAATGGTAAACTTATAGATAACTTTGCCAGAATTAAAGTAGATGATGTTTTAATAGATGGAACAAGTAATGATGATATTGGGGATTTAGTTATCAAAGATAGAGAAATGCTTTCGGAAAATGGTATAGTACTAATTAGTGCCACAGTTGACAAGAAAGATAAAGTTCTACTTGTGGGTCCAGAAGTTACAACCCGTGGATTTATCTATGTTAAAGATTCTGCAGACATGATTAAAGAGATAAAAGTAATATGTGAAGCCATTATTAATAGAAATATAACTCCAAAATACATTGATTTTAATCAAATAAAAGTTGAAATAAGAGAAGAACTAAGTAGATACTTATATGAACAAACAGAATGTAAACCAATGATAATTGCGGTTGTTCAAGAAGTATAATTTATAAAAAATCACTCATACTATAAATGGGTGATTTTTAAATGAATGATGTAGAAGCATTAAATGAACTATATAAAGTAGTTACAATGGGAATAATAGGAATTGATGAAGTAAAAGGGCATATCGAGGATAAAGCATTAGCAAAAACTATTAGTGATGCCAAGAAAAAATACATGGTAAATAAAATGGATATTACAAACATGTTAAAAGAACTTGGTGAAGAGCCAACAGAAATAAACATAATCATCAAAATGTTTAATGGAATTTATACAGGAATAGAATTAATTAAGTGTGATGATGCAAAAATAGCAAAAATGTTAACTGAAGGAACTAATAAAGGCATTATCAAAGTTGAAGAAATACTGAACTCTGAAACTGATAAAAAAGTAACTGAACTTGCTGAAGAATTATTAGAACTTTTAGAATTTCAAATTAAATCATGGAAATCATATCTTTGATATTTTTAGTATAAAATTTTAACCTCTTGACAATAATTAAAAAAAGTTATATTATATCTAGGCATTCGAGGGGAAATTATGATTAAAAATAATATTGAAGAAAAAAATAGTAAAAGAAAAGAAGAAATTGACCAGATAATAGGTAATTTAGAACTTGTCCAAAATGATTTAAAGGCACTATTATTAGAAGAGGATACAAAATTATCAATAGAAAAAGGCAGATTATCTGAACTTAGTTCATTATCAACAAAACTCAGAAATAAAAAAGACAGAGGAACAAATGATTTTTTAATGAGCACAACAATTTTTTTATCGATAGTATTAATGCAAGCTATAACTTCACTTGGAACTTTGTTTTATTTAGTTTTAGTTATCTATTTATTAAAAGTTCCTAAATTCATAAAGTTATACAAGATGATAAAAAATAAGGATATTGAGAATTTAGAAAATGCTAAAAGTGATATTAAAAATAAAATAGATGAGTCTTTATATTACAAAAGAATGTTAGAACAAAGGATTCGAAAAACACAATATAAAATTGAAGAAATGGCAGTTGAAAAAAGTGTTTTAGATGACATTAATTTTTATTTTGAAAATCAAGAAGAAATTAAATGTGATAGAGAATTTAATCTTCAAAGAACAAGACAAATGTAAGTTTTTATTTTCATACTTGTTATGGCACAAAAAAGTATTGGAATAGATATATTATCAAATACTTTAAAAAATGAAGTTGTACCATATTGTTTAAGTAGAAAATTAATAAAATGAGCAAAAAAATATTAAAAAAGATAGATTAATCTATCTTTTTTTTGTATAATAGAAGAAGAGGTGAAAGAAATGAAAATATTAGCAGTAAATGCAGGTAGTTCATCATTAAAATTTACATTAATTGAATTACCAGAAAAAAATGTCGTAGCAAGTGGATTGTTCGAAAAAATAGGTATAAATGGTTCTTGTTATACAATTAAATATAATGGAGAAAAAGTTAAAAAAGAAGTAAATTTAGTAGATCATTCAGTTGCTGTAAGAATATTAATGGAAGAACTTATTAATATGGGAATAATAAGTTCATTAGATGAAATTGAAGGAGTAGGACATCGTATGGTTCATGGTGGACAAGAATTCACAGAATCAGTTGTATTAACAGAAGATGTTCTAGCTAGAGTTGCTAAATATAATGAATTAGCACCACTTCATAATCCAGCCAATATCATGGGAGTAAAAGCTTTCATGAAGGCATTACCAAATACAATTCAAGTTGGTGTATTTGATACAGCATTCCATACAACAATGAAAGAAGCTGAATATTTATATCCAGTTCCATATGAATGGTATGAAAAATATGGTGTTAGAAAATATGGTTTCCATGGTACAAGTCATAGATTCATTAACAAAACAATTAGTGAATATTTTGGTAGAAATGATTTAAAAGTTATCTCTTGTCACATTGGTAATGGTGGTTCTATAACAGCTATTGATTCTGGAAAAGTAGTTGATACTTCTATGGGATTTACACCACTTGCAGGTATAATGATGGGAACTCGTAGTGGTGATATTGATGCATCAATGTTATCATACTTAGAAGGCAAAACTGGAAAATCACTTGAAGAACTTACAAATGACTTAAATAAAAAGAGTGGACTTTTAGGTGTAAGTGGAGTAAGTAGTGATTCAAGAGACGTTGAAATGGCTGCTGATGAAGGAAATGAAAGAGCAATATTAGCTCAAGAAATGTATGCTAAAAAGATAGCTAATTATATAGCAATGTATAACAATTTACTTGGTGGAGCAGATGTTATCACATTAACTGCAGGTGTTGGTGAAAACAGTAAAACAATGCGTAAATCAATCATTGAAAAAATAGCATCTCTAGGTGTTAAAATAGATGATGAAAAAAATGATTTCCGTGGAGAATTCCGTCTTATTTCAACAGATGACTCAAAAATTCCAGTATATGTTGTTCCAACAGATGAAGAATTAATGATTGCTATGGATACTATGGAATTAAAGAATAAAAATAACTAATTAGAAAGAGTGATAAAATGAAGGAAATGTACAAAAAAATAATTAAGATAATCAAAAAATATGACAAAATAGTACTAGCACGTCATATTAGTCCCGATCCAGATGCTATAGCTAGTCAAATAGCTTTAAGGGATTCAATTAAATTAACATTTCCGAATAAAGAAGTATATGCAGTAGGTGCAGGAGTTCATAAATTTAAATATTTAGGAGCTCTTGACAAACCTGATTTAAGTACTTTAAATAATTCTTTATTAATTGTACTTGATGTTCCGAACTTTTATAGGGTGGATGGTATAAATGGTTTAGAATACGACGCTATTTTAAAAATAGACCATCATCCAGCAGAAGACATCGTTGGTGATGTTGACTGGACTGACTCAACTAAATCCAGTACATGTGAAATGATTGCAGAACTTCTTCTTTATAGTCCACTTGTAATGGATACCAAAATTGCTGAAGATTTATATGTAGGTATGGTTTTTGATAGTGACAGATTTTTACTACCAAATACTAGTGCTGAAACTTTAAAAACAGCATACGAACTTGTTAAAACAAGCAACATCAATTTTGTAAATCTTTATGACAATTTATATGAAAGAAGCATAAATGAAGAAAAGTTCCGTGCATATTTAATAAATAATATTGAAATAACTGAAAATAGATTTGGTTTTATCTTTGTACCAAGTGAAGACTTAAAGAAATTTAATGTTGAACCAACAAGTGTATCAAATCAAGTTAATGATTTCTATTTTATTAAAGAACTTATGTGTTGGATGTTCGTAGTATATGATGAAAGAAATGATATTTATAAAGCAAATATCAGAAGTCGTGGACCAGTTATCAACGAAGTAGCAACAAAATATAATGGGGGAGGACATAAATTTGCATCTGGATGTCGAACTAGTGATTATAAAGTAATTGAAGCTTTAGCTAAAGATTTAGATGCAACATGTAAAAAGTATAATGATGAAGAAAATATCTAATATAAAAAAGAAAAATAACAAATATATAATAACTCTAGGTGATAAAACTCAGCTAGAGTTTTATAGTGATACATTAATTAAATATAATTTATTAAAACCTAGAGAACTATCTGATATAGAGTTTAAGGAAATTATAAATTATAATAATTATTATGAAGCTTTCAATAAGTCATTAAAACTCATTAGTAATAAACAAAGAACAAAAAAAGAATTAGAAAATAAATTAAAAGATTATTCTAAAGAAACAATAGGTAAAGTAATTAAAAAGTTAGAAGAACTAGATTATTTAAATGAACAAAATTACATAAGAAGTTATATCAACGATCAAATAAATCTAGGAATAAAAGGTCCAAACTATATAAAAAGAGAATTGGAAAAATTAAAGTTAAATTCATTATATATAAACGAATCCATCGTTAGTATAGATGAGTCTATTTGGAAAGAAAAAATAGAAAAAATTATAAATAAGAAAATAAAAGCTAATAAAAATTTAAGTAGGAATAATCTTATTTTAAAACTTAAAAGTTATTTAATATCACTAGGTTATGAATCTAGTATGGTAGTAGAAATGCTCAATTTAGTAGATTTCGAAGAAAATAATTCTATATTAGAAAAAGAATATCAAAAAGAATATAAGAAATTAAATAAAAAATATAATGGGAAAGAATTAGAAAATAAAATAAAGTATAACCTTTATAAAAAAGGCTTTTCTTTAAATGATATAGATAAAATTCAAAACAAATACTAGATTATCACCAAAATAATTGCTATAATAATTGTATAAGATAAGGTGATATTAATGAAGTATATGAAAATAATGATACTTGCAATAACTCTTTTACTATTAACCGGATGTGGGTGGAGTGATGTCCAAGATAAGTATGAAGATTTATTAAATCAAAATATTTCTTGTACTTATTATACAGAAGAAAAGAGTGCCTCAGACGATTTTTTTGGAGTGGGAACCATGGTATTATCTGCAGATTATAATGGGTTTTATCTAAATTTGAACAATAATAAAAAAATAGTTTTATATGACAATAATGGAGAAAATACTTATTTAGACTTTCCAACTCAATATGTTTATATGCAAACAGATTTCAAAGAAAGTTATTTCAAAAAATATCTAGAAAATAATAGCTGTCCTTCTACAATTTATATTTATATGGGAGGAGATCCTTATTTTTCAGTTAATAGTTGCGATGGAATAGGAGCTTGCAGTTCTTATGTCCTTAAACAAAATCAAGTAACAGATGAAAATGGTGAAAAGATTGATTGTCACTATCCAAATGCAGTTGCGTGTGCTAAAACATCAACAGAAAATACTAAACCTAAGTATTATTTAGAGTTTGGTTATTATAAAAAATCAAATGGTACAATATCAAAATATTTTGGTGTTTCATCAGATAAAAACTACAAAAATATGGAAGTTGCTATAGATGACGATGAATTGACAGTTTATGAAAATTTATCATTTTTTACGGTTACGTCAGATGCTTCAAAAGAAATATATCTTTCTAACAATAAATTTATTGCCATGGATAAGTTAATCATAAAACCAACTGTGACAACCAACACAACTTACTTTATTACGGGACCAAATTCAACAAATTATGGAGATTTAGATGAAGTTGGTAACGAGGAAGTTCCAAACATTGATCCGGACAATTCAGAAATTGAAAATACACCGCAAGAGGATTTGGATATAACAGAAGTTGAAGTATGTGGTGCAGGAACAACATCGCTTCTTGTATTTCAAGTAATAGGTTATATAATATTAATAATAAAAATATTAGTACCAATTATATTAATAGTACTTGGAAGCATAGATTTAGGAAAAGCATCATTAAGTGGAGATGACAAAGCAGTAAAAGAAGCAGCAATTAGCTTCGCTAAAAGAGTATTAATTGGATTAATAATATTCTTCGTACCAACAATATTAGATTTCTTTTTAGGACTTGTTGAAGGTACAACTAATGTAACTGATAAATATCGTGGATGTACGGATTGTGTACTAAATCCAAATAATAGTAGTAAATGTTCTCCAAAAAAGTTGAATGATAATAACTCTGCCCAAGATGGTGTTTCTACTAGCGGAAAATTTTAGTAAAAGAGGTGAAATAGAGTGAAAAAATATTTTTGCATAATAACTTTGTTAGCTTTATTTATTTTGCCAACATCAATTAAGGCAGAAGAATATGATTGCTACTATTATTCCAAAAATAAAAGAAGTGAGGTTGGATATAATCTTCAAGAGAAACATGTAGGATTATTTGGAAATAATTCAATTGATATCATTAAATTTAAAGGAAAAGCACTAAACAAAAGTACAACTGGAAACAAAAGTGTTGGAGATCAAATTCCCGATAAATGTTATGAATATGTTTCAATAAAAGCATCCAAAGTTATGACTTCAGGAAGAACAACATATTCTTTTAAATTAGGTGATGATATTACTGATGTAAGTTCCCAAAGTAATGCTGATGATGTTATTTTAAAACTAAATGGTTTTCTAGAGGATAGTGAAGAAAAAATTTGTCAAAATGAAGTTAAGTCAAGCATTAATTATAACAATGACTTAGATGAACTAGATTTAGATATAAAGGCAACATATGCAGTTAGATTTAAGTTTGTAACAAAAGAAGATGGCAAAAGAGAATTTATTGTTTCATATGATGGAGCTGAAAAAAGTAGTGGGGAATTTGAAAGTACAAACGTGCCAAGTGTCAGTTTAGATAATGTAAAAAATGATAATGGTGATATTGCCACATTCGGTGTAGATAGTGAATATGTGGAAAAATTTTGGGGAGCATGCGTTGCACCATCCATGTTCAACATCAAAAAAAGTGGTTCAACCTATACCTTGTTTTCAGATAGAAAAGAAGATAATGAAAATTATCAAAAAGAAGAAAATACACCGCAAGAGGATTTGGATATAACAGAAGTTGAAGTATGTGGTGCAGGAACAACATCGCTTCTTGTATTTCAAGTAATAGGTTATATAATATTAATAATAAAAATATTAGTACCAATTATATTAATAGTACTTGGAAGCATAGATTTAGGAAAAGCATCATTAAGTGGAGATGACAAAGCAGTAAAAGAAGCAGCAATTAGCTTCGCTAAAAGAGTATTAATTGGATTAATAATATTCTTCGTACCAACAATATTAGATTTCTTTTTAGGACTTGTTGAAGGCACAACTGATGTATCCAGTAAATACCGTGGATGTACAGATTGTGTACTAAATCCAAATAATAGTAGTAAATGTTCTCCAAAAAAGTTGAATGATAATAACTTTGTCCAAGATGGTGTTTCTAGTAGCGGAAAATTTTAGTAAAAGAGGTCATTTTTAGCAAAAAAATGCTAGATTTGGCTTTTTTTTAGTTAACATTTGTGATATAATTTAACTATCAGTTTTAAGTGGGCAGGAAATCCCACTTTTATTATTAGTTATGGAGGTGTTTATGAAACTAGTATTAGACAAACTTAAAATTGATTTACAAGAGGCTTTTGAAAAGACAGACATAATTGTTGATGACATAACTTTTGAAGAAAAAGGAAAATATAAGTTTTTAACAGTAACTTTAGATAAAATCGGAGGTATTGATTTAGAAACCATAGTTGAAGCCACCAAAGTTGTAAATGAAGTAGTGGATAAAGCCGATATAACAGATGATAGCTACATATTAGATGTAGTAAGTAAAGAAAGAGGAGAGTAAAAATGAGTAAACAACAATCAAGTGGAAGTGAATTAATTAAGGCATTAAATGTTTTAGTAGAAGAAAAAAACATAAGCCCAGATGTAGTATTTGAAGCTTTACAATTAGCCCTTCAAACTGCATACAAGAAAAATTTTAATTCCAAGACAAATGTTAGAGTAGACATCAATCGTGAAACTGGAGATATCAAAGTATATTCATATTACGTTGTAGTTCCTGAAATAAAAGAAGCAGAACTAGTGGAAGATGAAGAAGGAAATATTACTAGAATAGAACCAGAAATTAATCGTGATGCTCAAATACTTTTGGAAGATGCCCAAAAGAAGGTGCCAAATATCAAAGTTGGTGAAACAATTGAAGAAGAAGTAACACCTAAAGATTTTGGTAGAGTAGCAGCAGGAACAGCAAAACAAGTTGTAATGCAAAAAATAAGAGAAGCAGAAAAAAACAGTGTAATTGAAGAATTTTCTGATAAACAAGATGAATTAATGATTGGTATGGTAGCAATGGAAGACCAAAATAACTACTATATTGATTTAGGTAGAACCAGAGGAATACTTCCAAAAAGAGAAACAATACCAGGTGAACAAATCATAATGGGTTCAAATATTAAAGTATATGTTAGTAAAGTTGAAAGTGGACCAAAAGGACCAATCATCAAATTATCAAGAAATAATTATGGATTTGTTAAAAGATTATTTGAACATGAAATACCAGAAGTTGCAAATGGCACAATCGTAATTGCTGGTGTAGCTAGAGAACCTGGTATTAGAACAAAAATTGCTTTATATTCAATTAATGATAGAATAGATGCAATAGGTTCATGTATCGGTGAACGTGGTTCAAGAATAGCTGGCATTTTAAAAGAACTAAAAGGTGAAAAAGTAGATTTAGTTTTATATAGTGAAGATGCAGCAGAATATATAAAAAATGCTATGACACCAGCAAAAGATGTTATAGTATCAATACCAGATGCTGAAGTAAGAAATGCTCTAGTTATTGTGGGTAGTGATAACTTATCAGCAGCTATAGGTAAAAAGGGAAGCAATATTAAATTAGCTAGTAAACTAACCAAATATCATTTAGAAATTAAGACCATGGAAGAAATACAACAAGCAGGAAACAAATAATGAAAAAAATACCAATGCGTTCTTGTATCATTACTAAAGAAAAGCTACCAAAAAAAGAATTAATCAGAGTAGTTAGAACCCCTGAAGGAGAAATAGTAATTGATGAAATAGGAAAAGCAAATGGCCGTGGAGCTTATTTAAAAAAAGATATTGAGGTTATAAAAAAAGCTAAAAATAATAAAGTATTAAATAGAGTACTTGAAGTAGAAGTGCCCGATTCTATTTACGAAAAATTAGAAGAAATAGTACAAAAATAACGAAAGGTTGTGATTAAATGAAAGTATCAGAATATGCAAATGATGTAAATTTATCTGTAGCAGAAATCCTAAAAAAATGTCATGAACTAGCAATAAATGTTAATACAAAAGATGACTATTTAACAGATGATGATATCATAATGCTAGATAACACTATTAATTTAATTAGTACGGATGAAGAAATTACTTACGAAGAAGAGGAAGATATCGAAGATAAAGTAGATGAAATAATGACATCTTCAAAAGTAGATAAAACAATGAAAGAAAGCGTAAGTAAAGAAAAACTTAAGAAAAAAGATGCCAATAAACAAGAATTTAACATGTTAAAGAAAGAAATGTACAAGCATAAAAATAAGCTTATGAAAAATGAAGCTGATGAAAACATTGTGCTTTACAAAAATGGCATGAGTGTTAGTGAATTTGCTAGCGTTTTAAATGTTGGTGGAGCAGAAATCATTAAAAAATTAATGGAAAATGGTTTAATGTTAAGCTTGAATCAACCAATAGATTTTGAAAATGCAGAAATTATAGCACTTGACTATAATAAAACTTTAAAAAGAGAAGAAACACAAGATGTTACTAATTTTGAAGAATATGAAATAATAGATAAAGAAGAAGATTTAGTAAAAAGACCACCAATAGTAACTATAATGGGCCATGTTGACCATGGTAAAACAACACTTCTTGACTATATAAGAAATACACATGTAGTAGATAAAGAATTTGGCGGAATTACACAACATATTGGAGCTTATCAAACTAAATACAAAGATGAACTTATAACATTTATTGATACACCAGGCCATGCAGCTTTTACAGAAATGCGTGCCAGAGGTGCATCAGTTACAGATATCGTAATTATAATAGTTGCAGCTGATGATGGTGTAAAACCACAAACGAAAGAAGCAGTGGATCATGCATTAAGTGCAAAAGTTCCAATTATTGTTGCAGTTAACAAAATTGATAAACCAGATGCAAACATTGATAGAGTTTTAACAGAAATGGCTGAAATAGGCATAACACCGGAAAGCTGGGGTGGAGATATTCCATTTATAAATATATCTGCTCACACAGGTGAAGGAATTGATTTACTTCTTGAAACAATTCTTACAATTGCTGAAGTAGGTGAGTTAAAGGCCAATCCAAATCGTTATGCAGTCGGAGCAGTTATTGAATCAAGACTTGATAAAAATGTTGGGGGTATTGCATCATTCTTAATTCAAAACGGAACACTTAGAATTGGTGACCCAATTGTTGTTGGAACAAGTTATGCTAAAGTAAGAACTATGAAAAACGATCGTGGTGAATCAATCGTTGAAGCTGGACCATCAACACCAGTTGAAATAACAGGTTTAACTGAAAATCCATCTGCAGGTGATAAATTTATGGCTTTCGAAACAGAAGCAGAAGCAAAATCTGTAGCAGAAAAAAGAAAAGATGCTGCTAAAATGAATGCTGGTAAAGATAAAAAAGTATCACTTGATGATTTATTTGCATCTGTTGATGCTGGAAATAAAGAAATTAATGTAGTTTTAAAAGCTGATGTTCGTGGTTCTGAAGAAGCAGTAAAAAATGCTTTAGAAAAAATCAAAGAACAAGATGTTTCTGTTAAAGTAATAAGAAGTGGTATTGGTGCCATCACTGAATCAGATGTAGTTTTAGCTAGTGCATCAAATGCCATTATTATTGGATTTAACGTTGTAGCATCTTCAAGTGCCAAAGATATAGCCAAAGATAATAATATTGATATAAGATTATATACAATTATTTACAAGTTAGTTGAAGATATTGAAGCTGCTATAAATGGTATGTTAGACCCAGAATTTGAAGAAAAAATACTTGGTGAAGCCGAAATTAGAAAAATATTCAAATTTTCTAAAATTGGTAACATTGCAGGTTCATATATTACAAATGGTATAGTTAAAAATGGCGCTCTTGCTCGTGTTATACGTGATGGTGTAGTAATTGCTAGTGACGAAAAAATAGCATCTCTTCAAAGAGAAAAAGACACAGTTAAAGAAGTTAAAAAAGGTTTTGAATGTGGTATTACCTTAGAAAAATTTAATGATTTCAAAGAAGGCGACACTATCGAAGCTTATGAAATGATCGAGGTAAAACATGCCTAAGTATAAGATTGCTAGAATAGCAAGTGATATTCAAAGATATCTTGGTGATATTTTAATAAATGAAGTAAACGATGAAATTTTAAAGCATATAACTATAACAGGCTGTGATTTAACAAATGATTTAAGTTATTGTAAAGTATATTTTACTTCATTTGACAATTTAGATATTAAATCTTTAGAAAAAGAAGTTAACGAAGCAGCACCATTTATACGTGGAAAACTTAGTGAAAAATTAGAAATCAGACATACACCAGAATTAAAATTTGTATTTGATAAATCAATAGCTTATGGTGAAAAAATCGAAGCAATAATAAAGTCAATAGACAAGGGGGAATAAGATGATAACTTTAGTAAAAAAAATACCTGCTGCATACGAAAATGCAGTTCTTGAAAGATATTATAAATTTTACCAATTTCTAAATTGTGAAAGAGATATTTTAAACAAAAATCTTAGATTCACAATGGATGAAAGTAAACTAACTGACAAAGAATTATACAACAAATCATTTATGGATTCTAGAAAAACAATAAAGAATGAAAATTACAATTTCTCTTTCTTATTATCATTTGATTGTGAAGAAAGGTTAGTAGCAGTAACAAGAATTTATATAACTAAAACACGTGTTAACGTATGTGATATGGTTTATTTAAATTATCCAGATATAGCAGAAAAATTAATGTTACTAAATGAAATTATTCAAAAAGTTGAAGAAATTGCTAGTTTAAGTGGTCAAGAAATTGATTTTGAAATTCCAATTAATGATACAGCTGCTATGAGTTTTGCTACAACATGTGGTTTTAAAGAGCTAAAAGGAGAAAAGGAATCATATAGAACTTTAGTATTTATCAAGCAAATAGAAAAGAGAGAAATAGATGGACAAACTCTTAGTCGTAAACAAGGAAAAGAATCTAACTAGTAGAGATATAGTTAATAATTTAACAAAAATATTTAATACCAAAAAAATAGGTCATACAGGCACTTTGGATCCAATTGCAACTGGAGTACTTGTATGCCTTTTTGGTAAATACACCAAACTAGTGGATTTACTAACATCTCTAGACAAAGAATATATTGCAGAAATAAAGTTAGGAATTAAAACTGACACTGGTGATATAACAGGTTCTATAATAGAAAATAAAAGTTTTAACATAACTAAAGATAATATAATAAAAGTATTTGAGAAATTTCCACAAAAATATGAACAAACAGTGCCAAAATATTCAGCAGTAAAAATAAATGGTAAGAAACTATATGAATATGCAAGAAATAATATTGAAATTGAATTACCAAAACGTGAAGTAAGTATATTTTCTCTTGAGTTAATAGATTATGAAAAAGATATAATTAAATTTAAAACTCATGTTTCAAAAGGAACATACATTAGAAGTTTAATTGAAGATATATGTGAAAAATTAGGTACTATAGGTACAATGAATAATCTTATAAGAACTAAGCAAGGAGGTTTTGATATAGAAGATTCATTTATACTAGATGATATAAAAAATGGTAACTTTAAATTTCAAAACATTCATGAATTTTTAAAATATCCAAGTATAGAAATAAATGATGAATTAATTAAAATTATAAAAAATGGTGGAAGAATTAAAAATATTTATAATGTTCAAGATAAAGTAATATTTACATATCAAGGTGAAGATATAGCAATATATGAAACAAATAATGAAACTTTAAAACCATACATAATGTTTTAAAGTTTTTGTTTGAAAAAATTTTTTCTTCACAAACTAATATAAAACAATTGTATATAAAATAAAACTATGTTAATATAAAAAGATGGAGGTAACTTATGCAAATAGATAATATTGAAGAACTAATTAATAAAACAAATATTACAGCATTTGTCCATACATCCGATATAGTAGCAGGCAAAACATATGATGTTAGTAAAATTTCATTTTTAAATAAAAAAGAAAATTATAATGAAAATGGTAAAGTAACTCACTATTGGTACGAAGTAGATGATGAAGAAAAGCCAACATATTACGATGTTATGGTTTCAATTGAAAACAATAAAAAAATATTAAGAACAGCATGTGATTGTAAAAATTTTCGAAGCATAAGAAGTTGCAAACACATTGCTGCGGTAATATTAAATAATTATGAAGAAATGTTTGGTAAAATGTTTATTAACATTCCCAAGATATCAAGTAGTATATTAGAAAAATTTATTACGAGTGAAGAAAACATTATTAAAAAAGAGTTAACTGTTAATTTGATAATTAACGTTACAGAAAGAAAAAGCAATTATTACTACTATTATAATTCTATAGAATGCACAGTAAAAATACTTATCGGAGATGAAAAATTATATACTCTAGGAAATCATGCAAGTGCTTTTAAAAGTGTATATGAATCCGGCGAAGGTGAAGTTTACTTTGGCAAAAGTTTTACATATAATCCTCAAAAATATTATCTAAGTAGTGATGCCGAAACAATTTTAAAAGCTTATTATAATACTTTTGATGATGGAGGATATAATTATATCAATACATCATCTTTAAAAAAATTTTTAAATAAACTAAAAAATATAAAATTTGTTATTAACAATTATGAAGTTGATGGCATTAGTGAATACTTTCCAATTGATACAAATTTAATAAAGAAAAATGAAACTTATGAATTAGATTTTGATTTAGAAAACATAGAAAACTTAATAGAAAAAGATTATGAATACATATTTTACAAAGGAAAGATATATCATTTAAATGCCAAAGAACAAGAATTAATCGAAGATTTAAAACAGAATGAATTAGATAAACTAATAATATCTAAGGATAAATTAGACCTATTTAACAAAGGTCTTCTTAAAGTAGTTAGAAAAAAATTAAAAATAGATTCATCCGTTGTTGACATAGTTTTACCAAGTATTATTAAAGCAAAACTTTATTTTGATATTAGAAATGAATATATAATTTCTAATATAGTATTTAATTATGATGATAAAGAAATAGATTACTTTAATAAATCAAATGAAATACTACGAGATATAAATTTTGAAACGAGTGTCTTAAATGATGTTGGCAAATATGGTTTTATACTTGAAAAAGATAAACTAGTTTTACGAGATATAGAACAAGAAGTAGAATTTTTAGAAAATGGTCTTGAACAACTTGCTACCAAATACGAAATATTCACAACTGAAAAATTTAAAAATATTAAAATTAAAAAGAAAACATCTGTATCATCAATGTTTGGCATAGGTCAAGACAATATATTAAATTATAACTTTAATTTAGGTGATATTAATAGTAGTGAACTAGTAAGTATATTTGATAGTATTAAAGATAAGAAAAAATATTATCGTCTTAAAAATGGTGATATTATAAATCTTAAAGATGAATCACTGCAAGAACTAAACAATTTAACTGAAGAATTAGAACTAACTGACGAAGAAATAATAAATGGCAAAGGAAGTATATTAAAATATCGTGCTATTTATTTAGATAGTTTAAAGAAAACAAAATATTCAATTATTTCCACAGACAATTTATTTGACAACTTTATAAAAAACTTTTATGAATATAAAGATAGTAATTTGAGTTTAGAAGATACAAGTATCTTACGTGATTATCAACTAACCGGAGTAAAATGGCTATACAATTTAGCTAAAACAGGTTTCGGTGGTATTTTAGCAGATGAAATGGGACTAGGTAAAACAATTCAAGTCATCTATTATATAAAACAAATGTTAAAAGATAGTCCTACATCTAAATTTTTAATAGTGGTTCCAACATCACTTGCATACAACTGGGAACATGAGTTTGATAGTTTTGCAAGCCAAATAAAAAAAGCAATTTGCATAGGTTCAAAAGAAAAAAGAAAACATATTTTAAAAGATTTAAATAAAATAAATGTAATAATCACTACATATGGCTTATTACGTGAAGATGAAGAAATTTATGAAAATTTAAATTTTAATACCATGATAATTGATGAAGCTCAAAATATTAAAAATAATCATGCTGGTATTACAAAAGTAGTAAAAAGCATAAAAGCAGAAACAAAATTTGCTTTAACAGGTACTCCGCTTGAAAACTCAATACTTGAATTATGGAGTATATTTGATTTTATTATGCCAGGTTATTTAGCAAATTTAACTAAATTTCAAAGTAAATATAAAATTAAAGATTTTGATGAAGATAGTGAAATATTAATTAAAGGTTTAAGCAAACAAATTAATCCATTTATTCTAAGAAGAAAGAAAAGTGATGTTGTTAAAGAACTTCCTGAAAAATTAATAAATGACATATACATTGATTTAAAAGATGAACAAAAGAAACTATATGTTGCAGAACTAAATAGAGTAAAAGAAGAAATGGATAAGATTATTAAAGAAGAGGGAATGAATAAAGCCAGATTTTTAATTCTTCAGTTACTTACTAAATTAAGACAAATTTGTATAGACCCAAGTATCGTATATGATAACTATACTGATGGTTCAAATAAAATTGAACAGTTGGAAAATATTGTAAGTGAATATACAAAAAACAATCATAAAGTATTAATATTTTCATCATTTAAAACTGCTTTAAACATAGTTAAAGAGAAATTAAATAATGCCAAAATAAAAACTTATATGATTGATGGATCAGTACCAGCCAAAACTAGAATAGAAATGGTAGATAATTTCAATGAAAATGATGATATAAAAGTATTTTTAATAATGTTAAAATCTGGAGGAACAGGATTAAATCTAGCATCAGCAGATGTTGTCATTCACTTAGATTTATGGTGGAATCCTCAAGCAGAAAATCAAGCAACAGATAGAGCCCATCGAATAGGTCAAACCAACACAGTTGAAGTAATTCATTTAATAACCAAAGGAACTATTGAAGAAAAAATATTAGAACTTCAAAATAAAAAGCGAATATTAAGTGATAAGTTAATAGATGGAGAGATAAGAGATAAAAATATTATATCAGAACTTACCAAGGAAGATATTGAGAAGTTATTATCGTATGAAAATAGAGAATAAAAAAAGAAATGTTAATTTAGTTCTCGAACTAAATGCATTTCTTTTTGATTTGGATATAAATTTTCAAGTAATTGATATTGTATAGCTAAGTCAAGTGCTAAGGTAACAAGTACTTCTTTAGCTTTTGTGTAATCACAACACACAATTTTTTCAGTTCCATCAGGCATTACAAAAGTCTTTTTATTGTGTTCATCAACTTTAATATTATGAACTTGTGACTTATGAACTTGATATATTCTATTATGAAGTCTAGGGGAGCCAACAAATAAAGAAATTTTATTAATAGGATCAACAACAAGTTGAGTTCCAGCAAATCCAGGTGACATAAAAGCTCTACCAGAAAGTGGAGGATATACAGATAAAAATTCAGGATCTGGTTGTTTTAAATAAACTAAAGAACCATAAAATCTCGTATATTTATCATCATCTTTGAAGCCAGTTTCAGTATCACTCATAGATAATAAACTATCTTTAGTAATTAATCTTTCATCTATTAAGGCTTTAGCAAATTTTATCATATCATTTTTAGTAGAAAAGAAACCTGCATGACCTGGAGCAATTCCTTCTTTTTGACCAATAGCATTAGCTTTTGGATCATGAACAGTACCTGGAACATTATCATATCTAGTTATAGCACTGCCATCCTGAGTAATAATTGTAGAGTAATTTTCATTAGCAACTCTATCTAAATCATAAGAAGGAACATTTAAATAAGTATTATACATTCCACATCTTCTAAATATCATTGTTTCTACAAATTTATAAAACTTCATACAAGTAACTTTTTCCACTAAAACTCTTAAAATCATAGCTCCAATATCAGTATAAGCATTCTCAGGTTGAACATCTCTAGGATAAGCTTGATATAAAATATTTAAAGCTTCTTCTTTATTTTTAGCGCTATCTATTCTACTTGGAGTAACAACACTTACTCTAAATTTTAGTAAATCATATATAGTAGTATTACCTAAGTTTTTAAATTCAGGTACATATTTTGTAACAGGTTCAAAAACATCAATTAATTTATCTTCAGCAAGTATCAAAATTGCAACCGCAGTAAATGTTTTTGAAGTTGAAGCTAAATCAAAAATAGTATTTTGTTCAATAGGTAATTCATCTTTAACTAGAATACCATTTTTCATAACATATTCTTGTCTATTACCACATATAACAGTATCTCTATTTTTAAATGTTCCAAAATCCAATATAAGTCCTGGAGTTATCTGAGTATCTTTAACAAAATTATCAATTATTTCCTTTAATCCACTTTGAAGAAATAGTTTTAATCTAAGCGTAGTCAAACTAGCATAAGAATTTTCTTTTATAATCTTCATGACAGGTTTAAGAAGTTTCTCATAATCTTTTTCAGTATAAATATCTTGTAAACAAGGTATATTAGTATCATTTTGATTTTTTATTAATGTGTCTAAATATTTTTTATATGTTATATATTTCATCTTATTATCCCCCTAAGACAATCATATTATAATAAATGTTGAAAAATTTGTCAATTTATAGTGCATAATTTTTGAATATGTGATAAAATTAAAAAAGGTGAAAATATGAAAAGGACAAATAAGACAACAGAAGCAAAATGCACAGATTTTGCTAACACAATCTACAATATCAGAAAGAAAAGAGATATAACACAAAAAGAACTCGCAGATTTAATTGGAGTTTCTGACAGAACTATATCGAAATGGGAGAATGGTTCAACAGTTCCAGATTTAGAAACAATAAAGAAATTATGTAATGAATTAGGAATATCTCCAGATTCAATAGTTAAATCGGAGAAAAATTATAAAGATAGACTTCAAGATTTTAAGAGAATGGTAGGTAAATTTATAAATTATATTTTGAAAAATATCTTTTTAATAAGTTTTATAGTGGTATTTATATTATTACTAGCATATTTTATTAATAACTATAACACAATAAGAATTTATAATCTGACTTATGAAAGCAAAAATATTACTTTTAAAGATGGTTATTTCTTTAAAACAAAGGTTTTAAATATAATAACTATCAACAACATCAAATTAGAGAAAATAAATTATGAACCAACAAGTACAAAAATAGAATTATATACGTATTTAAATGGAGATAAACATGTAATTTATGAAAGTAATTCACTTAACAACATTTATATAGAGGAAAGCAAATCCTACTCAGATTTATTAACAAAAGATGTAATTGAAAACATCAAGAACAATTTATATATTAAAGTTTATACAACAGATATAGATAACAATAATTATTCTTATGAAAGCAAATTAATATTAAAGCAAAAGTTAAACAATAATAAACTTTGTTATAATGAATACATCAAAGAACAAAATAAAAAAATAGAGGATTTGGGTTTGCAAAATCCTTTTTTAGTGCTCAAAGAAAATGGTTATAATATGGATAGTACAAAACCAGTAGTAGAAAGTGATAATAGTATCAATAAATTAGAAAGTTTATGATTTACTTATGATGGTAAAACAAAAACTTATACAAAAGTAGATAATGATGGTGGAGTAATTGAATATAAAACAAGCTCCAAAATCATTAGTAAAGAATTAATAACAAATGGTTATAGACATTCAATAAGATATTCAGTAAAAAGAAACGTAATTTCATACAAAATAATTGACAAAGATAATTTGTTAATTATGGATTTAATTTATTATGTTGATTTACAAACGTTAAAATGTTCAATAAATAATTGCAAAAGTTATCATAAAGAAATTGATTACATTCTAAGCGTTTATAACGAAATAATGAGTGTTCTCTAAAATGAGAAATGCAACTCCCGAGATTTTCTATTTTCTTTTTCGACATAATCTGATACGATGAATGTGGAACAGAGAGGAGGTGCACTTGAACAGCTGAAAAAAATTATTATGACTATTTCAATTCTGTTAGTAATGATTATTTCAACTAATGTAAAAGCAGCAAATCTAACAGAAGAAGAATATGCAAGACTTAGATACGTATTTTCGGATGCACGTATATCAATAATGAGTGATGAAGACGCAACAAGATATTTAAGTTATGATTTGGAACACACCAACAAAGTAAGTAAGTACTATAAGGTTACAGAAACAACAAATGGAACAATTACAACAGAGGTCAGCAAAGAAGAAGCAACAGCCGCAGCAGAGAATAATATTTCAACGAGAGCTACTTACCATACAACATCATACAAAAATATTGAGATATCAACGACAACTTTAAATTCCAATGGCTACTATGTATACGTTACAAATGAATGGTTAATAACTCCACGAGTAAAATCTTATGATGTTATTGCAATGCGAACAGACGATGCAATTATAACATCTGGTTCTCAAAAAGGAATTCAACTATATACAACAAATGGAGTTACAAGAGGAGTAGAATATTCATATCAAGGAACAAATATGGTTCTAAGTTCTAATGGTTTTGGTATATCAATGAATCTAGTTGATGCAGCACAAGGTTTTACTTGTGAAATTGAAGCTATAGTAACAGCAACATCTCAGTGGGCTACAGTTTATGGTAGCTACCAACATGCAATGACAGCAGTTACACTAGCTAAATCAAAATCATACACAATAAGTCACAATGGTTATGGTAAAGTTATCAATTTTGCCACAGCTGTTCAAAACGATTATGATAACATGCAAGGAGTGTCAATTTCATTGGGATACACAGCATAGTAACAATTCTGAAATGCTATCATATAAGTATTCTATAAAAGCATATACAATACGTAGAGATTATAAGTGGTATTCAACAACAGTCAATTTAATAGTGTAGGAACTATACGAGGTTTGTGTTTAACATATATAATATATTAAGCTTTTGTAGTACAAAAAATCATCTTAGAATATTGCAACATTTCTATTAATCCACCATGAGTCTAATTGTAGGAATAAATTCCGTCCACACATCATACGATTAGAATAGAAAAATGAAAGATGGTGGATTAATGGAAAAAGAAAAAATTATATCATCAATAGCAAAGCGCGGGGATGGTGAAATCTACTTAGGAGTAGTTGGCGCTGTTCGTACAGGTAAATCAACATTCATTAAACGATTCATAGAAAATCTAGTTGTACCTAATATAACAGATGAATATGAAAAGAAAAAATGTTTAGATGAAATACCTCAAAGTGCACAAGGTAAAACTATCATGACAACTGAACCTAAATTTGTCCCAAGTAATGGGGCCTCAATCAAAGTCGGCGAATTCGAAACAAGCATCAAGTTAGTTGATTGTGTAGGTTATGTCATTCCTGAAGCTAATGGTTTTGTTGATGAAGAAGGAAATCCAAGGATGGTAAAAAGTCCATGGTTCGAGGATGCGATTCCCTTTGTTGAAGCGGCTGAAATAGGAACAGAGAAGGTTATCAAAGATCATGCAACAATAGGGATTGTTGTCACAACAGATGGTTCATTCGGTGAAATCAAAAGGGAATCTTATCTCGATGCAGAAGAAAAAGTTGTAAGTGAATTAAAAACTATTGGAAAACCTTTCATAGTTATTCTAAATAGTATTCACCCAACAAATACTGAAACACAAGAACTTGCAAGAAACTTAAGTGATACCTATGATGTGCCAGTAATGCCAATAAGCGCTGAATTAATGAATGAAAAAGAGATAATGGAAATACTTAAAACAGCACTATATGAATTCCCAGTTTTAGATATCAAAGTTAAAGTGCCAGAGTGGGTAAACGTATTACCAAATAATAATGAAATTAAAATGCATTATTTAGAAAAAATTAAAGAAAGTGTAATCAGTGTTGAAAAAGTTAAAGATGTTGACTATATATTGGAACATTTCAGCGATTCAGAATATATTTCAAACTCCTTTATATCTGAATTAGATGCATCTACGGGAACTGTTACAATAACTTTAGAAAGCTCAAATGAACTTTACACACAAACACTTAAATCTTTAATGGGCGATATGGTAACTACTAAAGCAGGACTTTTAAAAATATTTGCTAATTATAAAGAAGATAAAGAAGAAATGGATTCTTTAAGAGGTGCTATAAAAATGGCCAAAAGTACTGGTTATGGAATAGTATATCCTGGATTAAAAGAATTAAAACTTCAAACACCAGAACTTGTAAAACAAGGTAGCAGATATGGGGTAAAACTTAAAGCTGTTGCATCAAGCATTCACATGTTAAAAGTAGATGTTGAATCGACTTTTGAACCTATAATAGGTAGTGAATTGCAATCTAAAGAATTAATTGATAGATTAATGAAAGATTATGAAAACGATGCATCAAGTATTTGGAAAAGTGAAATATTTGGTAGAAGTCTTGAAGCAATTGTACAAGAGGGTATTCAAGCAAAACTTAGCATGATGCCAGATAATACAAGATATAAACTTAAAGACACAGTTTCTAAAATAGTAAATAAAGGTTCAAATACTTTAATTGCAATAGTAATTTAGCTATTGCTTTTTTTGTTAATTAATAGGCACTTTTTATTAAAAGGTGCCTTAATTTTAAATAATAAAAAATCTAGGAGAATAATTTCTTCTAGATTTTATAAGACTTTCAATGGTGGGCTGTTAGGGATTCGAACCCTAGACCCATTGATTAAGAGTCAATTGCTCTACCAACTGAGCTAACAGCCCATTGTTAATATTTATTGTTTTAATTTCCAACAACAAATAGATTATATCAAAAAGTTATTCATAATGCAAGGTATTTGCATAAAATAATTGTTAATTTTTAGAATAAATGTTATACTTAAATAAAGAATAGGAATGGTTGTTATGTTTGGTAAGATAAAAAGAATAAATAATAATGAAGTTACTATTGAAAATACTTCTGGTAAAGCAATATCTAGTTTAATTGGATGTCATGTTATTTTTTTAGAAGATAGCAGAAGAATAGTGGGTGAAGTAACATATATAGATGAAGTAGAAGCCAAAATACTTTTAGTTGGTGAAATAATAAATAATGTGTTTAATGCTGGTATAATTAAGAAACCTAGTGGTATAGCCCCAGTTAGAGTTATAAATAAAGATGAACTAGAACTTATTATCGGAAAAAGTGAAATTCAAAAAGAAAATTTATTACTTGGAACGTCTTCAATATATAAAACATTCAATGTATCAGTACCATTAAATGATATATTTGCCAATCACTTAGCAATCATTGGTAATACTGGTTCAGGTAAATCCTGTGGAGTAGCAAGAATGCTTCAAAATTTATTTTTTATAAACAAACCTATAAATTCTCACATAGTTTTATTTGATGCTTATGGTGAATACGTTGAAACATTTAAAAATATAAATAATCTAGGATTAAATTTTGCTAGTTTTTCGGGAAATTCTAAAAATGGCAAAGAATATCAACTTAAATTTCCAGCATGGTTTTTAGACGTTGATGATTTAGCATTATTACTTCGAGTTTCTAGTCCAGATCAATTACCAGTTTTAAAAAAATCATTAAAATTAGTTAAAATATTTAAAAGTAATACCCCAGAAATTAAAAGATATAAAAACGATATTATAGCTAAGTGTTTAATGGATATATTAACAAGTGGAAGATCATCAAGTACTATCAGAGACCAAGTAATTGCAGTTTTAACTCATTATAACACTGAAGATTTAAATCTTGATTCAACCATACATCAACCAGGTTATGACAGAACATTTAGGCAATGTTTGTTAATTGATGATTCTGGAAAAATGAATGCAATTTTCGAAGTCATGAAGTTTTTACAACAATTTGAAAATATAGATTTAGAAAGCATAGATATTGTAGATGCTATGTGTTATTCTCTTGAAGATTTATATAGTGCTCTAGAGTTTTCTCTTATTAGTGAAGGAACCATTAATAATGATATAATTTATAAAGAGATGAATATTTTAAAAACAAGACTTCAAAGTATAATAAATAGTGATACCAAACACATATTTAATGTTGATGAGTATATTGGAAAAGAAGAATTTGTAAGAGATATGTTTATTAAAAATAATTTAGTAAATATAGATTTAAGTGATATTGATGACGATTTTGCTAAAGTACTAACTAAAATATATAGTAAGCTTTTATTTAATTATACAACTTCATTAGAAAAAAGAGGTAGTTTGTCATTCAATATTATTTTGGAAGAAGCCCATAGATATGTACAAAATGATAATGATATAAATATAATTGGCTATAACATATTTGATAGAATTACTAAAGAAGGAAGAAAATATGGAACACTTCTTACATTTATTACGCAAAGACCTAGTGAACTTTCTGCAACTTCTTTAAGTCAATGTGCAAACTTTATAGTATTCAGAGTATTTCATCCAGCAGACTTAGAGATTGTAAGAACAATGAGCACCAATGTATCAATGGCTAATATTGAGCAAATTAAATCGTTATCACCAGGTTCAGCTTTTGCCTTCGGGGTAGGATTTAAAATACCAATTTTAGTTAATTTTGAACTTCCAAATCCAATTCCGGAAAGTACAAGTGTTAATGTTAAAAATATTTGGTTTTAATTTAAGACTATTCTAAATTGCATTAGAATAGTTTTTTTGCTATAATTAATAAGGAGGGTATTTATAATGGGCTTATTTGATAAATTAAAAAGTATAATTAATAAAAAAGAAAATATAGAAGTAAAAGATGAAAATGTACAAAAATATGATGAAGGTTTAGAAAAATCAAGAAATGAATTTGTTTCTAAACTTAGTATGCTTGGTATTAAATATACTAAAATAAATGATGAATATTTTGATGAACTTGAAAATATTTTGATTATGGCTGATATTGGTGTTAATACAGTTATGGATTTTATGGATAGACTTAGAAAAAGAGTAAAGTCTGAAAATATAACTGATACTAAATATTTAAATGAAGTTATTGTAGATGAACTTTTTATAATATATGTTAATAATGAATCTATAACTGATAAAATAAATATGGCTGAAGATGGACCAACAGTTATACTTATGGTTGGTGTTAATGGAGTAGGTAAAACCACAACAATTGCCAAACTTGCTCATAAATATAAAAATGAAGGCAAAAAGGTAATGTTAATAGCAGGTGATACATTTAGAGCAGGAGCTGTTGAACAATTAAAAATTTGGGCAGATAGAACTAATTCTTTATTTTATGGTAAAGAAAATACTGATCCCGCTGGTGTTATTTATGATGGACTTTTAAAAGCAAAAGAAGATGATGCTGATATAGTTTTAATTGATACAGCAGGTAGACTTCATAATAAAGTTAATTTAATGAAAGAACTAGAAAAGATAAATAAAGTTATTGGTAGAATTATTCCTGGGGCACCTCATGAAACATTACTTGTAATTGATGCCACTACTGGTCAAAATGGTATTATGCAAGCAAAAGCATTTAAAGAAATTACTGATATTACAGGAATAGTTTTAACTAAACTTGATGGAACTGCTAAAGGTGGAATTGTACTTGCCATAAAGGAAGAAGTAAATATTCCTGTTAAATTTGTAGGTCTTGGGGAAAAAATGACAGATTTAATTCCATTTGATATAGAAAACTATATATATGGTTTATTTAAGGATTTGATGTAATGGAAGATTTTGTATATTATGGAGAACTATTTAATATATATGGTTCACTTCTAAATGAATCAAACAGAAAGTTTTATAAACTTTATTATGAAGAAAACTTTACATTACAAGAAATAGCAGATTTAGAAAAAGTATCTAAAAGTTATGTAGGTAATATAATAAATAAAACAAGTAAAAAGTTAAAAGAATATGAAAGTAAGTTACATATTTATGAAAGTAAGAGAAAATTAGAAGAAATATTGTTTTTTGATAATATAAATCAGATAAAAAATAGTATAAAAGAAGTAATAGAGTTCTAATAAAAAATAACAATCATAATAATTAGTAAGGTGTATATATGAAAAAAGTTTTATTAATTATTATGAGTTTTTTATTTTTAACTCTAGGAGTTAAAGCTGAAGAAGATTTTGCTCCGAATGCCAAAGGTGCTATCTTAGTGGATAATCTATCTGGTAAAGTGCTTTACGAAAAAAATGCTGATGAAAAGTTAGCTCCAGCATCGATGACAAAACTTGGAAGTATGCTTTTAATTATGGAAGCAATAGATAATGGAAGCTTAAAACTAGAAGATAAAGTAACAATAAGTGAAGAAGCAGCAAATATGGGAGGAAGTCAAGTTTTCTTACAAGCTGGAGAAAGTTATACAGTTCATGATTTACTTAAAGGAATAGCTATAGCAAGTGGTAATGATGCAGTAGTTGCCATGTCAGAAAAAATTGGTGGTTCACAAGCAGCTTTTGTAGAAATGCTTAACAAAAGACTTAAAGAAATTGGAGCAGTAAATACCAATTTTGTAAATGTTCATGGACTTGATGCAGAAGGACATTATTCAACTGCCAGAGATATGTCAATTATTGCCAGAGAGCTTCTTAAACATCCCAAAATACTGGAATATACAAGCATATATGAAGAATATTTAGAAAAAAATGATGGCTCAAGAATTTGGCTTGTTAATACTAACCGATTAGTTAGATTTTATGAAGGCGTAGATGGACTTAAAACAGGGTTTACAAAAACTGCAGGTTATTGTTTAACTGCCACAGCTAAAAAAGATAATTTTAGATTAGTATCTGTAGTAATGGGAGAAGATACAACTGAAAATAGAAGTAGTGATACAGTAAAAATGTTAAATTATGCTTTTAATACTTATAAAATTAATATAATAAAAACTAAAGGCGAAGTGCTTGGAAAAGTGAGAGTAGAACGAGGAAAACAAGATGTTGCAAACATTGTTTTATCTGAAGATGCAACAGAACTTTTAAAAATTACTGATCCAGCTACAAATTATAAATTTAACCTACTGGTTGATAAAATAAAAGCTCCAGTAAAAAAGGGGGATGTCGTAGGTTTAGCACAAATAATAGATGATGCAGGGAATATAGTTGATGAAGTAGATGTAACTGTGGAAAAAGATGTAAAAAAAGCAAATATTTTAGATTATATAATTAGAAATTTAAAAGTCTTAGGAAGAGGAAAATCCTTACTGAAACAATAAAAAAGGGGACTATCAGAAAATTAAGTGAATATTTTTCTTGATAGTTTCTTTTTTTGTTTGATTAAAGCGAAATGTTAACAATATGTCTTTCATCCATATTTTTCACTATAAAAAATAACGTAAAGAGAATCTAAAATAATAAAATTAGACTAATTTTGATGCTAAAAATAACCGGCAAAATAACCGGCAAAATAACCGGCAAAATACTAGGCAAATTGATAATTATATGGTAAAATGTATTTAGGATATTTGGAGGTGTAATATGATTGAGACAATAGAAAATTCAAGAGTTGAATTTAAAGTAAAATTAGTTGATGACTTAGAGGAAACTATTATTGGATTTTTAAATAGTAAAGACGGTGGCATCATTTATTTAGGAGTAAATGATGATGGTGAAGTTGTTGGATTAAATAATAATTTAGATTTGTTGCAAAGAAAAATTAAAGATAGAATTATATCCAATATTGAACCATCAACTCTAGGATTATTTGATATAGAGATATTAAATGACAACAAGAAAAATTATTTAAAACTTACTATAGCCAGAGGATTAGAAAAGCCATATCATTTAAAAGGTATGGGAATGACACCTGATAGTTGTTTTATAAGAGTTGGTAGTTCTAACGAAAGAATGAATGAACACTTAATAAGTAAAATGTTTAGAGAAAGAACAAGGAACTCCATTAAAAATATTATTTCTCCTAGTCAAGAACTGACATTTACTGATTTAAAAATTTATTATAAAGAAAAAGGTTTTGATATAGGTGATAACTTTGAAAAGCAATTAGGGTTTTTCACACAAGATAATAAATATAATTATTTAGCGTATCTTCTAGCGGATGAAAATGCAGTGTCTATTAAAGTTGCAAAATATGCTGGTGATGATGTAGATGAATTAATGGAAAATTATGAATATGGTTTTTGCTCATTAATAAAAGCAACTAATAGAGTATTAGAAAAATTTAAAGTTGAAAATAAAATATATGCAAAAATTACATATCCTGAAAGAAAAGAAAATCCAATGTATGATTATAACGCTGTAAGAGAGGTTATTATAAATGCATTAGTTCATAATGATTGGGCTAGTGAATATCCACCTAAATTTGAGTTTTTTAATGATAGATTGGAAGTGTCTTCATTTGGTGGAATTCAAAGTGAATTTACGGAAGAAGAGTTTCTAGAGGGATATTCAGCTCCTAAAAATCCCGAATTAATGCGTGTGTTTAGAGATTTAGAATTAGTTGAACATTTAGGAACTGGTATTAGAAAGATATTAAAAAAATATGACAAAAATATATATCACTTTTTCCCACACTTTATAAGAGTTAGTATTAAATACAACAAAAATAAATTTGAATACGAAAGCAATAAAATTATAAATGAAATAGAAGGATTAACAAAAGTACAAGAAGATATTATCCAATTATTATTAGATAAACCATCACTTACACAGGTAGAATTAGCTAATATACTTGGTGTAGGTGAAAGAAAAATAAGATATAATATGAAGGATTTGATTGATAAAAATTATATAGAAAGAGTTGGATCTAGTAAAACTGGAAAATGGAAAGTAATCATTAAAGAAAGTGAAACATTATGAAAAATATTGATCAAAAGAAGGCCGCAAAAGAGGTAGTGTAAAATAATCTTTGTAAATGGATTAATTTTCCATAAAAAGGAATCAAGTAATGGTTCCTTTTTGTTATTCATATAATAATGTGTTTTTTTGTTATCTATAAGATTTATAAAAGTAGAAATTTAGTCAAGGAAATCACAGCTGTTCATGAGTATGCAAGCAATAAAAAAAGCTCAAAAGGCTTTTTTTAAATTATATTTTTATGCAATTTTCTTTCACTATTAATACTTATTAACTCATGAGTCAAATCAGTACTTATACCATCAACAAGTTCCATAATTCTTGTATTACATTCATATCTTTCTCGATATATTTCTTTTTCTTCTTCAGTATCAAATAATAAAGTGATTAACAGCTCAAAACGTCTTTCTTCATTAGGTTCTTCACCAATTTTTTTAGCTAATTTAATTTTAAAATTGTTATTATCAAAAGTATTTAAATCATGAGATATTTGGATAAGTTTAGCAAAAAGATTAATATTAGCAAGCAATTCTTTAAAATCAATTTCCCCATTTGCCATTCTAAATTCAATAGTGTTCTTATCAGGATTATTTATATTTTGTAAGTTAAGTCCACAATATCTAGTTTTTGTAATTTTCTTTAATGTATTAATGTATTCTGCACATGACTCTGCATTATCTAGTGTACCATTTGCAATTGACATAATAAACTGATTTTTTATTTTACTTGCATATTTTAAAATACTCAATCTTTTTTGAGAACAAGCTCTATCTGTAATTTTATAAATAATATCTTCACAATTAGCAAATAAATATAAAAATATAGCATAATCTTCTTTAGTTTTTAAATAATTTGCTCCGATATGAATATGTCCACCACAAGTATCATCAGTTGTAAATCCAACACTTTGTAAAACATTACAAAGTGCTTCTAATGTAGTTAAATCTTCTTTATTATAATGTAAAATAGGGGAAACAACTTCAAGTCCATTTTTAACTGAATTATCCATAGTTACATCAAAGTTTTCAAATAAACTAGGGACATTTTTAAACCTTTGTATATTTTCATTAGTGGTTTCCAGTTCAACCCCAATAGTTATATCTGGCGATATATCTAAAGAAAGTCTTTTGCTATCAGGATTTAAATAAGTAATCTTTTTATCAGGATTATTTGTATCTAATAAATATTTCACTTGTTTATCTTTTAACATACTTATTAAATGTTGTTCTAAATCAGAATTATTTCCATAATAATAGTGGACATTTTTAACATATTCCATTTTTTGTTCATCATCAGGTGCTTCTTTAAAACTCTTGATTATTAAATCTCTATCTTGAGTTGCAACCACAAAAATAGCTTTTAAAGGTATAAAAATAGGTTTCATTTTATTTAAAAATTCATACCCAATAGTTTTTAATTCATCACTTGTAAATAACTTTTTTATAGCTTTTAAGTCAAATTCATCAAATAAAACAGAATATTTATCAAACATTTTATATCTTAAATAATCATTTTTTAGTGCTAAAACAACCATCAAAAACACATCAAGTTTTAAACTCTTTTGTAATTTGAAAAACTCTATTATAGATTCATCATCTTTACCATCTAAATAATATTTTAATTCTAATCCACGTATCTCACTCATAAATATAACCCCCATATTTAAAATAATTATAGCACATTATGTGGCTTTTGTCAAATTTCTGTAAATAAAAAGAATAAGTAATAACTTATCCTTCAAAATCCTCAATTTCAGTTTTTGATTTATGTGGCTCATCAAATAATAAACCATTATAATTTCTTTGCCTTAAAGCCTCATAAAGCATAATAGCAACTGTATTAGATAAATTAAGAGCTCTAACATTTGAAGTCATTGGCATTCTCATACATTTATCTATATGTGGTTTCAAAATATTCTTAGGTATTCCAGTAGATTCTTTTCCAAAGACAAAATAAATATTTTCATTTAAGTTACTATAATCAAAACTAGAATGTGGTTTATGACCATACCTTGTTAAAAAATAAAATGTACCATTTTGATTCTTACTTAAAAAATCTTCCCAATTCTCATATACATACCATTTTAATTTATCTATGTAATTAACACCACTTCTTTTAAGTGAAGCATCATCTACTTTAAAACCTAAAGGTTTAATTAAATGTAGAGTAGTATTAGTTGCCACACAAGTTCTCATTATATTACCAGTATTCTGAGGTATTTCTGGTTCGAATAAAACAACATTTAACATAATTTCACTCCTTAAAAAAGACCATTATTGGCCTTGGTATTCATAAATATCTAAAAGCTTTTGAAAATCTCCAGCATTTATAACATTATTATCATTTCTATGTACTATATTTACAACTTTACCATCTTTATAATAAAGTATAACAGGAACTTTAGTAATTTTATCTGTTTCAAAAGCATTATTTAATCTTGTTAAGTAATTATCCTCATTTAACATATCTTTAACATTTATATAATAGAAGGAATCACTTAATTTATATTTATCAATAATAGTTTTTAATCCAGTTTCTAACTTATAAGTATCTTTATCACCAGTATAAGTTATTAAAACAAAATATTCATTAGGTGACTCAGTAAGAATTTGATTAACTTCATCTAAATTCTTAATTTCTAAACTTACAGTTCCAGTACTAACTAAGTAACTTGTACTATATTTTTCAGTTTCATTAGTTTTATTAACTCTATAAATATAAAATATAACAAGAATTAATAAAAGTACAACTCCTAAAATAATTAAAAAGTTTTTAGAAGTGAAAAAATTTTTTGCTCCTTTAACTTCTTTAATTTCTGCATCAGTCTTTTTTACAGACTTTGTATTTGTAGTTTTTTTTGTATTTGCCATACACACCATACCTTTCTTTTATAATATAACACATTATTTTATATTTTTAAATAATTTTCTTATTCTTCGACATCATTTTTCTCTAACTTTACTAAAACTTCACGAGGTTTAGAACCATTTTGAGGTCCAACTATACCACGAGCTTCAAGTAAATCCATCATTCTAGCAGCTCTGTTATAGCCAAATCTAAATCTTCTTTGGATTAATGAAGCACTAATTTTTCCTGTTTGAATAGCAAATTCAACAACATCATTATATGCATCATCATCTTCACCACCAGTAGCGGAGTTACCTGAACCACTTGAAGTATTTTGACTTACATTTTCAAATGTTTGGTCATATTTAGCAGTACCTTGATTTTTACAAAAATCTATTAATCTTTTAATTTCATCATCATTTATAAAACAACCTTGAATTCTCGTTGGTGCAGATTCACCCATTGGGAAATATAGCATATCACCTTTACCAAGAAGTCTTTCAGCACCTCTTTGGTCAAGAATAGTACGTGAGTCAATTTGTGATGCAACTGCAAAAGCAATACGTGATGGTATATTATTTTTAATTAACCCAGTAATGACATCTGTTGATGGTCTTTGAGTTGCAACTATTAAATGAATTCCTGCTGCACGTGCAAGTTGAGTTATACGAGTAATTGAATCTTCAACTTCTTTAGATGCAACAAGCATTAAATCCGCAAGTTCATCAATTATAACAACTATATAAGGCATTTTATTTTGAGGACTTTCTGGATGTTTTTTATTGTATTTATCAATCATTTCATTATATCCAGAAATATTTTTAACTTCTTTATCACTAAATGTTTGAAATCTTCTATCCATTTCTGTAACAACTCTTTGTAATGTTAAACTTGCTTTTTTAGGATCACTTACAACTGGACAAAGTAGGTGAGGAATACCATTATAGTTTGTAAGTTCAACTTTTTTAGGGTCTACAAGAACTAGTTTTACTTCAGTTGGTTTATAACGCATTAATATTGAAGCAATAATACCATTGATACAAACAGATTTACCAGAACCAGTAGAACCAGCAACTAAAAGGTGAGGCATCTTTGTTAAGTCAAATACTTTTGGTGTACCCATTATATCCTTACCTAAAGCTGCACATATTTTAGCATCACTTTTTAAGTTTTGTGGGCTTTCAAGAACTTCTCTTAGAGTAACACTTGAAATTGTAGGATTTGGTATTTCAATACCTATAGTACTTTTTCCTGGAATAGGAGCTTGTATTATTACATCTTTAGCAGCAAGTGCCAAAGCAATTTCTTTATCAATACTTAATATTCTATTTACTTTAGTAGCAGGTGGAACAGTAAGTTCATATTCTGTAACTGCTGGTCCGATATGGATTTCCACAACTTTGGCAGCAATACCAAAATCTCTTAAAACTCTTTCAAGAATTTCTTTATTACTTTGTGTAAATGTTGTGCTATTAACTTTTTTAGGTTTTAATGGATCAAATACTTCACTAAATTTTGGCAATCTATAATATTCATCTCCATTATCAATAGCTTCTTCTTGTTTAGGTTCATTTTTTTCTAATGATTCTTGTGTAATAGGTTTAGTTTTTAATTCTTCCATACTAGTAATAATAATTTTTTCTTTTTCTAAAGGTTTAACTTCAGATATTTCTTTAATATCATTACTATTACTAATTGGTATAGATTCTTCACTTGCTGTATCAACTTTATCTTTTTTCTTTCTTTTAAATAAGCTAAATATTTTAGCAAAAACATTTGATAAATTGAAATTAAATGTTAAAACTGATGCAAATATGCCAAGTAAAACTAAAATAACAATAGTGCCAGTTTTACCAAATAATCCATAAAGTAAGGCAGTAAATAAAGCACCAATAAAACCACCACCAATTACAACTGTAGTAACACCAGAAGTATTTAAGGCATTAGATGCGTTTATTGATGATATTCTTTCCATATAATTATTGTATGTTTCCAAAATAATTTCTTTTGGATTTTGAGTTATAGATAAAAATTCAAAATGGCTGGCAACTAACAAAATAATGAAAAAAATGTATAATCCAATTAATTTAGAACTAGTAAATTTAGGCATCTTTCTTTTGTAAAGCATGTAAACTCCAAGAGCAATAAGAGTTATTAGAATGATTATCCACCAAGATCCAGCTAAAAATATTGCAAACATTTTTAGTAATGAACCAATAAATCCAAACCCAAAACCAATAATCCCTATAAGTATAAGGATAAGACCAGTAAGTTCAACACTATAACTACTATTATTACTTTCTTTAGTTTTTTTCTTCTTTGCCATTTTTTATCACCTTAATTAATTATACCTTAATTTATAAAAATATTCAAATGCTTTTTTTTAAAAAATGGCCATAATAAAAAACAATTTTAAAACAAAAAAAATCTGATACCTATTTTGATATCATATTTGGCATTTAAGACCATAATTATTTGGTATTATTAATAGTATTTATATAAAAAAAGCCATAATGGCTTTCATATTATTTATATCCTTTTTCCTTATAATAGTTATATAGTTCTTCAAAACGATTAAAATGAACAACTTCTCTTTGACGCAAGAATAAAAGTGGTTCAATAACTTTTGGATCTGTTGCTAAATCAATTAAATGTTCATAAGCAACTCTAGCTTTTTGTTCTGCTGCCATATCTTCAACTAAATCAGCAAGTGGATTACCAGTAACCGCAAATGTTGATGCATCAAAAGCAACACCATCAGCACTCATTGGAAATACACCTTTACCATGTTCAGTATAAAAACTTTCAAGTCCAGCTTCTTTAATTTCTTCAATAGTAGCATTTTCCATAAGTTGTGAAACAATAGTAGCAACCATTTCTAAATGGCCAATTTCTTCAGTGGCTATGTCGTTTAAAAGGGCTCTTCCTTTTTCATCTGGCATCGTAAATTTTTGGTGAAAATATCTAAGTGTTGCTCCAAGTTCTCCAGCATATCCTCCAACTTGTGTAATAATTAATTTAGCCATTTTTAAATCTTTCTTAGTAACACTAATTGGATAAGCCAAATGTTTTACATATTTAAACATATTTAGTCCCTCCAGTATTTTCCCATGGCCAAGGGTTATTAATCCATTCAAATTTATTAATAGATTCATTATCCATAACTTCAAGTGGACCATAACACTTTACATATTCCATTTCTTTTTCACATGATTTTTCTGTAAGTTCTTTAAATTTTTTTAACATCTGTGCATCTTCTGGATGTAAATCTAAGTAAATATTCAAATCATTAATTGCAAAAGATAATGCCATAATTTCTAAAAGTAACTCTTCTTGTTCATTTTTAGCTATAATTTTAGCTGGCTTATAGTCTTTATAAGGAACATATTCATCTTGAAACATATTTCCTTTAGTAAATCCAGTTGGTACACTAGTAAGCATATTAGTTTTATCAAATTTTACTTCTTTAGGCACTGTAAATCCAAAGAAACCTAAATTGTCATCAAATAACATAATTTTTCCTCCCTAACTTATAGTATGTTTTGCCTAAAATATGTATTGGGTTAAATACTTAGGGTATAATAAATTTACACATCAATAAAATATTTATAAATAAATTTATTATAAGTAATTGACTTTAAGGACATTTTATTTTAAAATTATTATTAGGATAGGTTAGAGGCATATGGATAAATTACGCGTAAAATTAAAAAAAATCCTAAATAAAGATGTAACAAATCTTTTAAATAAATATAAAATTCTACTGGTAAGCATAGCTATAGTAGTAATTTTAGCATGTGTAGGATTAATAGTTTCATATGCATTTTACCAAGTTGTAGATACTACACCAGTTATACTTAGTACAACCCCTAAAATTCCTGATTTAGATGTTAGAATCATGGCTGAAGATAGGGATACAAACGGAAATGGAGTTAATAGTTACTCTGTATATCCATACATACCAAAAGCAGGCTATAAATATGAAGCAAGCATGAGTTATTGTACCAATGGAGGAACAATAAATTATAACGCAAGTACGTATGATGCAAGCATAAATGCAACAGGACATGATGTTTGTTATTTATATTTTAAATCAACAGCAAGCTTAGATATAACGCTTGAAGTATACGCTGAAAATGTCAATAGTGATGGAGTAGGAAATGGCGTATATACAAAACTTGAAACAACATCATTACCATCAATAGGATATGAATTTAATAGTAGCAAATCTTATTGTGTATATGCCGATGATTTAAATACACATGTAACAGATTCAACAGTAACATTTGATACAAATAAACAAAACTTTACAGTTAATGCCAGTAAAAAAGGTGCAATATGTAAAGCTTATATGGATGCAATGGATGTAGATATTGCCTTAAAGATTTATGTTCAATCAAAGAAAGGTTCATCAACATATTTTGAAGTAGATAAAATACCAACAAATAACTTCTATGAAATAGGTGCTAAATCTGCTTGTACAGGTACATCAACAATGAGTATGAAAAATCAAAAAATAATAATAGCTGCAACAAATAGAACAAATTGTGTAGCATATTTAAATGTTGGTTCAGGACCAATACTTGAAAGTATGCAAAATAATGTTAGTGGTCAAAATGTTACAATAACACTTACAAATAGCAATATCGGTGTTACACCAACTACTTATTACTATTCTAAAGATAATGGTGCAACATATGTAACAAGCACATCAAATAGTTATACATTTACAAATTTAACACCACTTACAGAATTTACTTTTAAAGCTTATTCTGTAGATGCATCAGGAAATACATCAGGAATTTTAACAACCACAGCAACAACTGACTATGTTTTAGATAAACCATTTGATTATCAAAATTCTGCACAACAATTTAATGTAATTGTTTCAGGCTACTACAAAATGAGAGTATGGGGAGCTCAAGGCGGATACAGAACTACTGAAGGAAATTCAGGTCGTGGTGGATATGCTGAAGGAACAATATATCTAAATGCTGGAGATGTTCTTTACATTCACACTGGTGGAGCTGGTGGAAATGGTTCATCTGGTTGTGGTTCAACTATATGTGCAGGAGGTTACAATGGTGGCGGCTACCGTTATAAGTATTATGGCGGTGGTGGTGGTACCGATATACGTATTAACACAGATTCGTTACTTGCCCGTGTAATTGTAGCTGGCGGTGGTGGTTCAGATGGAGCTACCGGTAAAAAGGGTATGTATGGCGGTGGAACAACTGGTGGTTCAAGTACAGAAAGTTATTCTGCTGTAGGTAACTATGGTGGAAAAGGCGGAACTCAAACATATTCAGGTTATTCAGCATCATACACAATAACAACCCAAACAACAACTGGTTTAAATTCAAATACATTAGCTAATTATGCCGGAGGATTTGGCTTTGGCGGCGGCGGTGTCTACTTAAGTAGTGGTTATGGTGGAGCAGGCGGCGGCGGCTGGTATGGTGGTTCAGGAAACGTACCAGATGGTTCAGGTGATGATGACCGTGGTGGCGGTGGAGGTTCAGGATACATTTATACTTCTAGTACCGCTTCAAATTATCCATCTGGATGTTTACTTAATAGTTCATACTATTTAACAAATGCTTCAATGAAAGCTGGAAATGAATCAATAACATCACCAACTGGTGCTACAGAAACTGGACATGCTGGCAATGGATATGCATATTTAACATACTTAGGAAAGGACTTAAGTTAATGAAATGTAACAGATGCGGAAGTCCTCTTCCAAGTGATGGAATGGTTTGCAAATTCTGTGGAGCCTTAATGGACCAAAAACAAATAAGTTATCAAAATAAAATGAAAGATAAAAACAACGAAAGAATTGTACTTTTGAGCGAAAAATATGGACATCAAAATAATGTAGAATATCGTGAAGTTAAAGAAAATAAAGTACTTGGGTTAATAATAATTTCAGTTGTACTTGTAATTTTAATAATTTTGACCATATTAATTAATATATAAGGATGTGAAAATATGTTACTACTTTGTTTAAAAATATTTTTTGCCAGAATCATTGATGTTACATTAGGTACAATTAGAACAGTATTAGTTGTAAGAGGTCGAAGATTTACTCCGGCCTTTATTGCATTTTTTGAAGTATTAATTTGGTTTTTAGTAGCTAGAGAAGCCTTAACAACAGATGTAACATCAATACTGATTCCAATATGTTATTCGGCTGGCTATGCAACAGGAACTTATATAGGTGGTTTTATATCAAATAATTTTGTTGATGGATTAATCGGAGTTCAAGTTACAACCAAAACAAGTAAAGTCAAAAAGATGCTTGAAGAAATAAGAAAAGCAGGTTTTGGTGCCTCAGCAATAGAGCTAAAAAATCCTCAAGATAATGAAGACAAAACAATGTTAATGATTCAGCTTAATAAATCAAAATTAAAAACACTTACTCACATAGTAAGAAGTAATGACCCAGATGCTTTCGTAGTCATAAATGAAACAAAATATGCCCAAAATGGACTTATAAAATAAAAATATTAAATACTTATGAAATTAAATTCAATTAAGTATTTTTTATTTTTAATTTTTTCTTGTTTATACCTAGAAATTATAGTATAATTTAAAGTAGAATGAAATGGGATGATTAAATTGGCTAAGAAAAAACAAATAGTTATTTCAGAAGAAGAATTAGTACCAACAACCTTAGCTGTTGTACAAGATAAAAAGAAAGCAAATGTTTTTGGAATGATTTGGATATTTATCATATTCATAATCTTTATTGCAGGTGTCATCTACTTACCAGAAATATCAGCATATATAAATAGTTATCTTAATCCAGATGTAGTAGTGCCAAATACACCTAGTAAAGATAACAAAAAAGAAGATGATACAAAAGATGAAACATCAGTAAAAGAATACAAAATAGCAAATGATCTTGAAATAACAGAAGAAAGTTTTAAAATAAGTAATTTCAACATTGAAAACAATACAATTAAGTTTAAAATTACGAATTTAACTAGTGAAGTTTTAGAACTAAAAGATGCACATTATTTTGTAAATTTATATAGTGACAACAAAAAATTACTTCAAAGAATTTATTTACAAGATATTATTAGTCCAAGTTCTGAAGCAGATGCTACTTATGATTTAAGTGATAGTAGTGCATCAATAATATCATTAGTTAAGATATCTGAAGAAGAGTATCCATCACATATTGTTACTGTACCTGAAGAAGGCGTTGCAACCTTAACATGTACAAAAAACTATGAAAAAGTAGAATATTTATTAAATAATAACAAAGTATATGTAACAAATTTGATTTATGAAGTTAATACTACAGATGCAAACTTTAACAATTTATATAATAATTATCAAGCGTTACAAACTACTTACAACAATATTGAAGGAGTATCATCAAATATAACACTTGAAAATGGTTTATTAAGTTTTAAAACTATTATAAATTTATCTTCCGTTAAAAGTGATACATTAAATTTAAAGACAATATACCCATTTGGAACAGATGCCAAAGTTATATATTTTGAAATGACAGCTAGTGGTTATACATGCAGTTAGGGGGATTTTATGAAACTTTGTATAAATGATTTCGAAGGTCCATTAGACCTTCTTCTTCATCTAGTTAAGACAGCTAAAATGGATATTTATGAAATAGATACTAAATATATAATAGATAAATATTTAGAATTTATAAAAAGTATTCCAAATGATGATTTAGATGATGCTAGTGAATATTTAGTAATGGCATCAGAGTTAATTCATTTAAAAAGCCGATTACTACTTAATTTAAAGGATGAAAGTACAAATGATGAAGATGAATATTCAATAAATAGTGAAGAAGACTTAAAAAATAAATTAATTGAATATGAAAAATATCAAAACATTACAGGTGTCTTTAAAGAACTTGAAGAAAAAAGAAATGAGTTTTTTACCAAACTTCCAGAAAACTTAGGTAAGTATGCTGATAAAAAAAACACTTTAGAAGGAAGCATGGATGCTGAACTTTTAAAAGAAGCATTAATAGAACTCCAAAAGAGAATGAATTATCAAAAGCCAATTAATACTAAAATAACTAGAAAAGAAATAAGTGTGGAAGAAAGAAAAGAATATATAAGAAAATATTTAACTAAAAGAAAAAATGTTAAATTTACAGACCTTTTTGAAGAATATACAAAAGATTTAGTAGTAGCAACATTTTTATCAATATTAGACATGTGTAAACAAAAAGAAATTACATTAAAACAAGATAGTAATTTTAGTGAAATATATATAGAAAGAGTGAATTTATGAATAAAGAAGCTATATTAGAAGGACTTCTTTTTGTAGTAGGCGATGAAGGAATAACTTTAGATAATATCGCTGAAGTTTTAGAAGTAGATAAAAAAGAAGCTCAAAAGCTTCTTAAAGATTTACAAGATGAATACAATAAGGAAAATAGAGGTATTAGAGTAAGTTTTATTGGAGATGCTTTTAAATTAACTACAAAAGGGGAACATAAAGAATATTATCAAAAATTAATAACAACAAGAGGCACAAATACTTTATCAAGTGCTGCATTAGAAACACTTGCAATAATTGCTTATAATCAGCCTATAACTAGGGCAGAAATTGATGAACTAAGGGGCATTGCAAGTATTAATATGATTAGAAAATTAATGGCTAAAGATTTAGTTAAAATTAGTGGAAAAAGTAATTTGCCAGGTAAGCCAAACTTATATCGCACAACTAATGAATTTTTAGATTATTTTGGTTTAGCAACAATAAGTGATTTGCCAGATTTACCAATAAATGAAACAAAAGAAGAAGACGAAGAAGAATTATTTACATCAATATATAAAGAAGAAAAATAACATATTTTTATCTATATAGTTCATACTATTTATTAGGTGAATATTATGACTATTAAGAAAATAAAAATAATTAATGTTGTTTTTCTTTTTTTACTATCTTTTTTATGGCATTTTATGTATGATTTGCTTCCAAATAATTTCTTTGCTTTATTTTTTCCAGTAAATGAAAGTATCTGGGAACATATGAAAATAATTTATTATTGTCTATTACTTTCATCAGTTCTTGAATTTATTTTGTATCATAAGTTTAAAATTAAAATAAATAATTTTTACATAAGTAGTATGGTTAAATCAGTACTTGGGGTAATTATATATTTAATTATTTTCATTCCTATTTACAAACTTATCGGTGAGTCCATGTTTGTATCAATAAGTTTAATGTTAATTGTTTATGCTTTAATGGAATTTATCAGTTTAAAAATACTTCAAAGTGAAGAGTTAAATATTAATATATTACCAGTTATTATTATAGTTTTAGGAATGATATTATTTATAATATTAACATTTTATCCGGTTCATAATTTTCTATTTTTTGATAACATAAAATTTGGTTATGGCATATTAAAATAACTGCATCGCTTTAGATGCAGTTATTTATTTTTTATGTTAGATTTAGAATCATTTTTATCATTTCTTTCTTCTATATTTTCAAGTGCATATTCACAAGCTTGAATAACGAATCTAGAAAATGTTATGTTAGTGTTTGATAACTCTTTTTCAATTTTATTAATTAAAGGCAAAGGAAATCTTATTGTTTTATTTTCTGTTTCTCTTTTTTCTTCGTTTAATCTAAATGCCATCTTTAGTACCTCCACCAATATCGTAATACAATTTACACTCAAAGTATGCATTGCAAAATGCCTTACAAATTATTCCTTTTTGTAGTAAAATTAAAAAGTAAGATATATTATACAAAAGGTGACAAATTTTTTGTGCTTTGTTTGGTATATAAATAAAAAGGATGGTAATGTATGAAAAAAAACATGAAATTATTTATTGCTTTAGCTATTATTTTACTAATAACAAATGGTTTTACATTTGTTATTAGTTCTAAGAAAAATAATTTTTATGAAGAAAGTACGGATAATATTAAAAAAAGAATAATACAAGAAAATACTTTATCAATGATGCTTGAAACAGAAGCGGGTAGTGGCAATTATGAGATGACAACAGCTAGTAATTGGCCAACAGATGGTTATGTGTTTAATACAACACTTTCAAAATGTGAAAATGGTGGAGAGTTATCATGGGATGATGAAAATAAAAGAGTTGTTATGAGTGGCAACGTATCAGATAAGTGTTATGTATACTTTGACAAAGTTCTTACATTAGCCACCTATGTAAAATCATTATATACAGGAACCCAAGGGGATAATAACATATATTATCACGATAGTACATTAGCCAATGGTGCCGGAGATAATTCATATAGATATGCTGGAGCAAGTGAAACAACAAATAATTATGTATGTTTTGGTTCAACAGAAAGTCCATGCCCAACAGATAACCTATATAGAATAATTGGTGTTTTTAATGGCAAAGTAAAACTAGTAAAATATAATGATATTGGAACATTCGATACTTCAAAATATGATGCTACTTCATTTGCAGATACGGAAGCCTATAATGCATTAAATAGTACATTTATTGACACATTTGATATCAGATGGAAAAATATGATATCCACAGAAAATTGGATAAGTGGGATTGTTAGTTCTTCTTCGGTAAGCAAACTAAATTTCAAAAACAATAACACAAACGTGAAATTTTTAGCAGGAAGTGCAACTTCACCACTAACAATAAACTGGTATACAGCCAAAAACTGGTATATTGTCGAAAGTGGCGCGGAACATAAGCTATCAATGAAAATTGGTACAATATCTATTAGTGAATTAAGGTATGCAATGAATAGTTCGAATTGGAATCTTTCGACTTTGGATAATACATCATGGTTGTATTATAGTAAGAATGAAGCGTTTTATTTGTTTGAATGTTTTACTGATAATACTATTAGTGACACAATGGGATATTATATGACAACGGATGGAATATTGTATGCGTATATTTCCCCTACAAAAATCTCACCTTTAGAATATATAACAACATATGTTAGACCATCCTTTTACCTTGTATCTTCTGTCTTATATAAATCTGGTATTGGCACATCTTATGATGCAATTTACATAACTGATTGACATAAAGTTTTGAATAAATGGTAAAACCATGCAAAAAAATTTTTGCTAGGACTAAGTTTAAAGATATTTAGAAATCAATCTCCTTTTTAAAATTTATGACATAAATCTTGATAAACAATGGGAAATGAACTATTATTTTTCTTGTAGTTTTTGTAAAAATATGTTATTATAAGCTTAAATTTTTCAAAGAGGGATTTTATAATGAAAAAATTAATTAAATATTTAAGTTTATTTATTATTTTATTTACACCAAGTATTGCCTTCGCTGACGAACTAGAAATTACACCAGTTGATATTTGTAGCGGTAATAGTGGCACATTAAAAGTTTTTCAAGTAGTTGGGTACATTCTTTACATTATCAAAATATTAGTTCCTGTTATTATAATAGTTTTAGGTTCTATTGAATTTGGAAAAGCGGCAATTTCAAAAGATGAAAAATCAATTATGGTAGCAGCTAACAGTTTAGTTAATAAATTCATACTTGGCATCTTAATATTTATGATACCAACATTACTTGATGCAGCTTTAAGTTTAGTAAGGGGCACAAAAGAAGCAACGCAAGATTACGAAACATGTACAACTTGTTTACTTTCTCCATTTAGTGAAGATTGTGATGCAAAAGATTTAATGGACTAAAAAGTCCATTTTTTCTTTTATTATAATCTATAAAATGTTATAATATTTATATACATATGGAGGATTACATGAACATGTTAGATGGACTAAATAAAGAACAAAAAGAAGCAGTTTTACATAAAGAAGGACCATGTCTCGTTTTAGCGGGTGCTGGTTCTGGAAAGACAAAAGTTTTAACAACTAGAATAGCAAATATGATAAATGATGGCATATATTCAGGAAATATTTTAGCTATAACCTTTACAAATAAAGCAGCAAAAGAAATGCGTGATAGAATAAGTAACATGGTTGAAAATAACTATGCTTTTGTGGGTACTTTTCATTCTTTTGGACTTCGAGTTATCAGAGAAAATACAGAAAAATTAGGATTAACAAGCAATTTTACAATAATAGATAGCGATGATGTTTCAAGTGTTATAAAGAAGATAATGAAAGAACTTGATATAAGTACGAAAGAATATAGTGTAAGCTATATAAGAAATAAAATTAGTTTTATTAAAAATGAAATGTTAAGTGAAAGTGAAGTTGATAAATATTTAAATAGTCCTCCAGAAAAAGTGGCAGTTAAGGTATATCGTGAATATGAAAAAGTATTAAAGAGAAATAATGCTGTAGATTTTGATGATTTATTAAAAAGACCGGTTGAACTATTTATGCAAAATGATGATATACTAGATAAATATCAAGAAAAATATAGATATATTTTAATAGATGAATACCAAGATACAAATGAAGTACAATATAAATTAGTTAAACTACTTGCAAGTAAATATCGTAATCTTTTTGTAGTCGGAGATGTCAACCAAAGTATATATGGATTTAGATGGTCAAATTATAAAAATATTCTTAATTTTGAAAAAGATTATCCAGATAGTAAAAGTATTACTTTAAATCAAAATTATCGAAGTACCAATACTATTTTAAATGCTGCAAATAGTGTTATAAAAAATAATGTTGAAAGAAAAGAAGTAAATTTATATAGTACTTTTGGTGATGGAGTTAAAATAAAGTATTTCAGAGGTAATGACGAAAAAGATGAAGTAAAACTTGTCATAGACGAAATAAAAAAACTTCTTGATGAAGGTTATGATTACAATGATTTTGCTATCCTTTATAGAACCAATGCTCAATCAAGAAATGTAGAAGATGCTATATTAAAAGTAAATTGGCCATATAGAGTAGTTGGTAGTTATTATTTCTACAAAAGAAAAGAAATTAAAGATTTACTTTGTTATTTAAGGCTTATTTCTAATCATCAAGATGATGTTTCTCTAGAAAGAGTTATAAATGTACCAAAAAGAGGTATCGGAGATACATCAATTAATAATTTAAGAAGTTTAGCAAGAGATAATAATGAATGTATGTTTAAGTGTTTATCTAAACCAAAAGAAGTTGAATTTAAAAAATTAATCTTAGAACTTACTGAAGATGCAAAAGATTTAGATTTAACAGAACTAATTGATGTTGTGCTTGAAAAATCTGGCATGAAGGAAGAACTTGAAAAAGAACATACTTTGGAAGCTGATATAAGACTTGAAAACTTAATGGAATTTAAGAGTATTACAGAAAATTATCAAAAAGAAACAGGTACAGTAAATCTTGAAGACTTTTTGGAAGATATAAGTATCGTGGCGGATTCTTCAGAACATGAGACTCTTGATAATGCCGTTACTTTAATGACAATGCATGCTGCCAAAGGTCTTGAATTTAAAGTGGTATTCTTAATTGGTATGGAAGAAGGAATAATGCCTCATTCAATGAGTCTAAATGAGGAAAGTGAACTTGAAGAAGAAAGAAGACTTTGTTATGTTGGTATAACTAGAGCTAAAGAAAGGCTTTATATTACTAATGCCAAAAGAAGAATGCTATTTGGTAATACTAATATGAACCCACCATCAAGATTTATTGCAGAAATAGATGGTAATTTAATCGAAAAAGAAGAAAGCAAACCTGAAACTAAAGTATTTAATAAAACTAACTTTTATGAAGGAGAAAGAATTGATTACAAACATGGAGAAATTGTTATGCATGCATCATTTGGTAAAGGTGTCGTTGTAGATAATGATGAAAGATTTGTAACAGTTGCTTTTGATAAAAGATTTGGTATAAAGAAATTTTTAAATAATTATCAAGGTTTAAGGAGGATAGGAAAATGAAAAAAACACTAGTAATTATGGCTGCTGGAATGGGAAGTAGATTTGGAGGTTTAAAACAAATAGAACCTGTTGGACCAAGCGGAGAAATCATCGCAGATTATTCAGTATATGATGCAAAAAGAGCAGGATTTTCTAAAGTAATATTTATAATTAGAAAAGAAAATGAAGAATATTTTAAAACTCATATTATTAATAAATATAATGGAATTGATATACAGCTTGCTTTTCAAGAACTTGATTATGTTCCAAAGAGTGCAAATATTCCAAAAGATAGAACAAAAATGTTAGGTACCGGCCATGCACTTTATTGTGCCAAAGATTTAATTGATGGAGATTTTATTATTATTAATTCAGATGATTTTTATGGAAAAGATTCATTTAAAATAGCAAGTGATTTCTTAGATGAACATAAATATGAATATGTAAGCGTAAATTATCCATATGGTGTAACAGCGAGTAAATATGGTAAGGTAAAACGTGGAGTAGTAAATGAAGAAAATGAGACTATAAAATCAATTGTTGAAAGTGAAATTGGTGAAGAAAATGGCAAAATAATAGCAAAATCACTTCAAACTGGAGAAGTATTTGAAATAACAAATGAAACACCTGTTGCGGTCAATTTCTTTGGTTTAAGAAAAGAATTCCTAAATATATTAGAAAAAGAATTTGATTTATTTATTCATGGAGAAGTAACTTTAACTAATGAATTTTTGCTTCCAGAAATTCTAAAGAAATGTTTAGATGAAAACTTAATAGTATTAAAATCTAAAGTATCACCAAGTAGCTGGATAGGTATGACTTATAGAGAAGATTTAGACACAGTTAAAAATCATATAAATAGTTTAATTGAAAGGGGCGACTATCCAAATGAACTTTGGAAATAATATTGAAGAAGCAAGGAAAAGGGCTCTAGAATTAACTAAAATATTAAATGAAGCAAATTATAATTACTATGTAAAAGATAATCCAACAATAACGGACCAAGAGTATGATAAATATATCAGAGAACTTGAAGAAATAGAGGCTTTGTACCCAGAACTTGCAAGTACTAATAGTCCCACAAAAAGAGTTGGTGGTGAAGTAATTGATAAGTTTCAAAAAGTAGTAAGAGATAAACCAATGCTTAGTATTGCGGATGTTTTTAATGAAGAAGAAGTATCAGACTTTTTAAAAAGAGTAGAAAGCGAAGTCAGTCCTGAATATGTTTGTGAATATAAAATAGATGGATTAGGTGTTTCCCTTATTTATGAAAAAGGAAAACTTGTGCGTGGAGTTACTCGTGGTGATGGATTAGTTGGTGAAGACATAACTCATAATGTTAGAACTATTAAAGCTATTCCTCTTGAACTTACTAAGCCGGTTGATATTGAAGTTCGTGGTGAAATCTTCATGCATAAAACAACTTTAGAAAAAATAAATAAAAAACGTGAGCTTGAAGGAAAAACAAAACTTCAAAACGTTAGAAATGCAGCCGCAGGAAGTGTTCGTCAGCTAGATAGTAAGGTTACCGCCGAAAGAGAACTTGATAACTTTATATATTATTTACCTAATCCTGATGCTTTTGGTATAAAATCTCATCTTGAAGCTTTACAATTTATGGAAAGTTTAGGTTTTAAAGTAAATCCTGCCAATAAGATAGTTAAAACTGATGAAGACGTATTAAAATATATTGAAGAAGCAACAAAGAAAAGAAAAAGTTTATCTTATGAAATAGATGGTATTGTTATAAAAGTAAATAATGTAGATTTACAAGAAAAGTTAGGTTACACTGCTAAATATCCAAAGTGGGCAATTGCTTACAAATTTCCAGCTGAAGAGGTTTTAACCAAACTTACAGATATAATATTTACGGTTGGAAGAACTGGTAGAATTACACCAAATGCTGTTTTGGAACCAGTAATTGTCATGGGCTCAACCATCCGAAGAGCAACACTTCATAATGAAGATTATGTAAATATGAAAGGTTTAAAAATCGGAGATATTGTATCAATTAGAAAAGCTGGAGATGTAATACCTGAAGTTGTTGAACCAAAACTTGAAAGAAGAAATGGCACAGAAAAAGAATTTAAAATGATAACTGAGTGCCCAATGTGTCATGAAAAAATTGAAAAAAGAGAAGGCCAAGTAGATTATTATTGTGTAAATCCTAATTGTCCAAGAAGAAATATTGAAAGTATCATTCATTTTGTTTCCAGAAATGCCATGAATATTGAAGGTCTTGGTGATGAAATAGTGGAAGAACTATACAATCTAGGTTTTATCAAAAATATAACTGATTTATATAATTTAAGTGATAAAAAAAGAGAAATCATGCAGTTTGATGGTTATGGTGAAAAAAGTGTTAATAAGATGCTTGATAATATTGAAAAAAGTAAAAATGTAAGTTTAGAAAGATTATTATTTGGACTCGGTATTAAAGAAATAGGTAGTAAAACAGCTAAATTACTTGCAAGTACTTATGAAAATATGGATAATTTAATGAATGCTTCAACTCAAGATTTAGAAAGTGTCCGTGATATTGGTCATATAACAGCATTAAGTGTTTATGAATACTTACAAAATAATAAAGAATTAATTGAAAAATTAAAAGAAATAGGTATAAATATGACTTATCTAGGCAAAACACTTGGTTTAAATGATTTAATTACTGGCAAAAGATTTGTTATAACTGGCACAATAGATGGCTTTAGCAGAAAAGAAATAAAAGAAATAATTGAAAGCTACAAAGGCGTAGTTAGTGAGTCAGTAAGTAAAAATACTGATGTTGTAATTGTAGGTAGTGCTCCAGGTAGCAAATATAGTGATGCATTAAAGCTTAATATCATGATTTGGGATAATGATAAAACCCTAAGTGTTTTAAATAATTTGCCAAAAGCATAAATACATAGTATAATTAATATTACTTGAAGAGGTGAAAAATGAAAAAATTGAAAGAATTATGGGGGAATAACAAAGTACTTATCGTACTTGGAATAATATTAATAATATGCTTAATCGCTATTATTACAGTAACATTTTCTTTCTTTTTAGGAGGAAATAAAGGAGTTTATGGAGACCGTCTTAATGGTATTGATAAACATCCAGTTACAAACAACATAAAAAGTGAATATAAAACAAGTTTAGAAAGTGAAAAAAGTGTTACCAAAGTAAGTATAGATACTAAAGGTAAAATAATTTATATTATTATTAATTTTGCATCAGATACATCACTTGAAGATGCAAAGAATTTGGCAGCATCTAGTATAGAAAAACTAAATGAAGATATATTGTCATTTTATGATATTGATTTTACATTAAAGTGTGAAAAAAGCGAAAATAGTGAAGGATTTACAATTCTCGGAGCTAAAAATGTGGCAGGTTCTGGACTTATCTGGAACAATAATACCCCACTAGAAAGTGAAGAATAATGAAAAAAAAGAAGAGTTTAATTATTATAATTATCAGTATTTTAGTTGTAGCTGTTACAGCAATACTTCTATATACATTACTAAATGATAAAAATAAACTAACAGTAGCAGAAAGAAACTGGGTTAATGAAAGTATAGGTACAATTCAAAATATTAATGTTATTAATAATGTTAATGTCTTTGGTAAAGATGGAAGTGGAGTTTTCTATGACTTTATTGATAGTTTTGAAAAAGAATATGAACTTACTATCAATCCCATAACATTTAATGTTGGTAATAATCCAAGTGGAATTACTTTTAATGAAAAAACAAGTACTAATGATAATGATATAGTTTTTTATACTGACCACTATGTTTTAATTAGTAAAACAAGTGATTTAGTAGCAAGTGAAGAAAACTTAAATGGCAAAACAATAGGTATTTTATCATCTGATTTAAGTTATGTATCAAAATATATTAAAAAAGCAACTAATGTATCTTTTACTCAATTTGAGTCACGCGATGAACTAATTGAAAATATGAATGGTGAAGGAAATTATATGCTTGTTCCTTTAATGGAATATTTAGATGTTTATTTAAGTAAAGATTATAAAATTGTATATCATTTTAGTGATATCAAAAAATATTTTACATTAAGTGTTACTGATGACAAACTATCTAGTATTTTAACAAAATATTATAATAAGTGGGAAAATAAATTTGATGATGTTTACAATAAGAATTTATTTAAATCATTTACTCAAAATATGAATATAACAGATACTGAAGTAGATAGTATGCAAAGTGTAACATATAATTATGGCTTTGTTAACGCTTCTCCTTATGAAGTAATAATGGGTGGAAAATATGGTGGTATCGTAGCAGTTTACTTAAGTAAATTTAGCAATTTTGCTGGTGTTGAATTTAATTTTGCTAAATATAAAAACTTCAATAAGTTTACAAAAGCTATAAAAAATAATGAAGTAGATTTATACTTTAATTACTATAATTTCACAGATGAATTTTATCAAACAAGTGGACTTAATATTGAATATGTTATAGCACTTCCAAAGAGTAATAACACTGTTATTAAATCAATTAATTCTTTAATTGGTGAAACTGTTTATGTTCAAGAAAATAGTAAAATATATGATTATGTAAAAACTATCGAAGGCATTGATGTAAAAACATTTAGTAGTGCCAAAGAATTATTTAAATTAAATAAAAAGAATGTTAATTTAATAATAGATAAAAATACATTTGATTATTATAGTGAAAACAAACTAGATAATTATAGTACTAGATATACTGACTATATTTTAAATAATTACACATTTAAAGTTAAAACAAATAGTGCTCTATATAAACTTTTAAATAAGTATATAGATATATCTGATGAAAATGAAATGGTTATTGAAGGACTTTTAAATCATGCCGAAACAGTAAAAAGTGGAGGAATGATAACTAAAATTGCTGAGTATATTCTATATGTAGTTATTTTAGTAGCAGTTATAATTCTTGTAGTTTTCAAAAAGAGTAAAAAAATAACTATTGCTAGAAAAATCAAAAAAGATGATAAAATGAAATTTATTGATCAATTAACTAGCTTAAAAAATAGAAATTTCTTAAATGAAAACATAGAAACATGGAATAACAATACAATTTATCCTCAAACAATCGTAGTTGTTGATTTAAATAAAATTCAAGAAATAAATGATTTATACGGATATAATGAAGGAGATAAACAAATTAAAGCTTTAGCTAATATACTTGTTAAGACTCAACTTGACAATAGTGAAGTAATGCGTACTGATGGTAATGAGTTTGTAATTTATCTAGTGGGTTATAGCCAAAAACAAGTAAGTAATTATATCTTTAAATTAAACAAAGAAATTAAAAAGCTTCCATATGAATTCGGAGCAGAATTTGGATATAGTATGATACTTGATGATATCAAAACTATTGAAGATGCTTTAAATGAAGCCGTGGAAGACATGAAGAAAAATAAGGACAATAATAGCAATGAAGAAGCTTAAACTAGAACTAAAAGAGTTTTATGAAAACTTTAAAAAAGTTTTATTTAAACCTGAGATGGCAATATTGCCAGGTCAACTAGCTTACTTCTTTGTTCTAGCTATTGTGCCAACTATTACACTGATAAGTTATGAAGCAGCACTTCTTAACTTATCAACTGATGTAATATATGATTTTATAGGTTCAGCCTTTTCCAGTGATATAGCAAGTATGCTTCTTGCAACAACATCAAGTAATGAAAAAGGAATTGGTTTCTTTCTAGTAGTCATCGTAGGTTACTTTATAGCATCAAATGGACCAGCATCAATCATTATTACATCAAATACTATTTATGGTGAAAAACAAGAAGGTTTTTTTAGAAGAAGATTAAAAGCATTAATAATGACATTTGTATTAGTTTTACTATTTATATTCATGTTAATAGTGCCAGTTTTTGGTACTAAAATAATAGAATTATTTAAATTTGTTGATTTAAATAGTAATGTAACAGATAATGTATCAATGATAATAACTTTCTTGCAAGGACCAATTACTTGGCTTATAATGTATTTCTTTATTAAAATACTTTATACGATGGCCCCAAATAAAAAGGTAAGAAGTAAAAATGTTGGATATGGAGCTTTATTTACGACATTTTCATGGGTAATTATTACATATATTTATTCATACTATATAAATAATTTAGCTCATTATTCAACCTTTTACGGAGGACTAGCAAACATAGTTATTTTAATGTTTTGGTTTTATCTTCTTGCCTATGCTTTTACAATAGGTATGGCCCTTAATTATCGCAAAGAAGAAATAGAATTAGAAAAAACTGGAACTATAAATCCAGTAAAATAGAGAATAATATAATCATGTACTACGAGTATTACTTATGTACATGATTTTTTCTTCGATATAACCCTAGTATTAATTTATCTAAAATATATTGAGGAGTAATATTCAAATAAGACTTGCATAGTGTAAGTCTTGTTTTTTTACTAACAAATTAAGCAAAATAATTGTAAAATTTTTGAAAACATATTTACATTTTAGTAATATTTTGATAATATTTAATATATAAGAATAAAGAGGTGCAATTTATTATGAAAGATTTCATTTATGAATTATATCAAAATGATAATTTTACTTTGTATTTAACAATAGCTCTAGTAATTTTAATCATACTTTTTGTGATAGTATTTTTCTTTGGTAAAAAGGATGAAAAATTAGAAGAAACAAAAAGATTACAAAAAATAGAGTTAGATACATTCAAAAAAGAAGAGGAAGCTCCAGCTAAACTTGAAGTTAAGGAAGAAACAAAACCACAAGAAAAAGAAGAAATAAAACCAATTGAAACAGTGAATGAAGAAGTAACAGTTACTGAATTTAAACCAAGTTTTGAAGATACTGAAGAAGAAATTGAACTTCCAAAAGAAAATGTTGAAGTAAAGGTTAGCAAACCATTATTTAGTGACCATGAGGAAGAAGAAAGTCCAATTAGTATTAGTGAATTACCAGAAATAAAATTAGATGAAAAAGATGAACAACTTGAAAGTGGCTTAAGTAACCTAGAAGCAATCAAAAATGAATTTGACAAGATTGATATTCCGGAAGTAAAAGAAGAACCAAAAGAAGAAAAGCCAATATTTAAACCAAGTCCTCAAATATTTAGTTCAGTATTTGTTAACAAAACAGAAGAAAATAAAAATAATAATAATGAAGAAGAAGTAGTAACAAAACTTCCAGAAAAAGAAGAAAAAATTGAACCCCTTATTAAGACATTTATAATTGAAGATGATGATGAAGAAATGGATTTACCAACATTAAAAAAAGATGAAAAAGAACAAAAACCACTAATAAATGAAGAACAAAATGAAAAACCAAGTCTTTTAGATGATGTAAGTGGTGAAGTTTACGAATTAAAATAGAGCTTAAGCTCTTTTTTTTCTTTACATATATTGCTTTAAGTAATAAATTAGTATAAAATAATAATTACAAGGAAGAGGTAAATATGAACGAAGATGTAAAAAAATATGGTATTATGTTATTTATCAGTATAATTGTTCTAATAATTGAATTAATTTTTAAAATTAAAGGTGTAATAGGTTTAATACTATGCATAGCAAGTATATATTTTATAATAGCGTTATCAATAAGAATACTAAGGTTAACAAATTTATTTAATGAAGAAATAATGGAGAAAATAGATATATTATTCTTTCTATGAAATATAAAAAAGTATATATAGAAATAACTAATAATTGTAACCTTAATTGTAGTTTTTGTATTCATAATAAACGAACACCTAAATTTATGTCAATGGATGAATTTAAAATAATTTTAAGTAAGTTAAAAGGATACACTAAATATTTATATTTTCATATTCTCGGAGAACCTCTTTTGCATCCATATATAAATGAATTTATTAATGAAGCAAGCAAAGATTTTTATGTAAATATTACCACAAATGGGTATTTAATAAAAAATATTAAAGATAATAAAAACATAAGACAAATAAATATATCGCTTCATAGTAATCAAAATAAAAAAGAAGAATATTTAGAGAATATATTTGAAGTAGAGAATAAATTAAAGAAATATACCTATATAAATTATAGATTATGGACAGGTAAAAATGATGAAATAATAAAGCTTTTAGAGAAAAAATATAATGTGAAAATTGAAGGCTCAAGAAAGCTTGAAGAAAATGTATTCATAGATTTTGACGAAGAATTTACTTGGCCAGATTTAAACAATAATATTTGTAAAACAAATGGTAAGTGTTATGCTTTAAAAGATCACATAGGTATTTTAGCTGATGGCACAGTTATTCCTTGCTGTTTAGATGGAAATGGTAATATAAACTTAGGGAATATTTTTGAAAATAATTTAGAAGACATAATAAATAGTGATAGATGCCAAAATATGCTAAAAGGTTTTAAAGAAAGAAAACTAGTAGAACCATTATGTAAACATTGTGGTTTTATAGATAAACTAAATAAAGATGGAGGTAAAATATGAAAGAATACGCATGTAAAAATGAAGAAGCAATATATTTTGAAAAAATTGAAAGTGACTTTAGGACACCTTTTTTCAGAGATATAGATAAAATACTATATTCTTTAGCATTTTCAAGATATATGGATAAAACACAAGTATTTTCATTTAAAGAAAATGATCATTTAACTAAAAGAATGATACATGTTTTATATGTTAGTAAAATAGCTAGAACAATAGGTAGAAGATTAGGTTTAAATGAAGATTTAATTGAAGCTGGTGCACTTGGTCACGATTTAGGTCATACACCATTTGGTCATGTTGGTGAAGCAATATTAAATGAAATAAGTTTAAAAAATGGATGTGGATATTTTAATCACAATGTTCATAGTGTGAGACTTTTAATGAATATTGAAAACTATGGAAATGGTAAAAATATAACATTACAAACTCTAGATGCAATACTTTGCCATAATGGCGAAATAGTAGAAGGTATATATAAGCCATGTAAAAAAACTAAAGAAAAATTTCTAAAAGAATATGAAAGTACTTATAAAGATAAAGATGCGTGCAAAAAACTTTCACCGATGACTTTGGAAGGTTGTGTTGTAAGAATTAGTGATTTGATAGCATACCTAGGTCGTGACATAGATGATGCAATTAGAATGAATCTTTTAAAATGGGAAGATGTACCAGAAAATATAACTAAAGTTTTAGGAAGCAAAAATAGTGAAATAGTAAAAACTATTATAAACGACATAATTAGAAATAGTGAAGGCAAAAACTATATTAAATTAAGTGAAGACGTTTATAAAGCTATAAATGATCTAAAAGATTTTAATTATAAAAATATCTATTATAAAGCTTATACAGATGAAGAAAGAAATCTTTTAAAAACAATGATAAACACTTTATTTGATACATATATGGAAGATTTAAAAACCAATAATAAAGAAAGTAATATAATTAAGTCTTATTTAAGTAATATGAGTGAAGAATATAAGAAAAATAGTAGCGAAAGAATAGTAATCGATTATATTGCAGGTATGACAGATGATTATACATTAAAAGAATATAATAAAATTTTAAAAACTAAACATAATAATACAGAGGTGCAAAATGAAATATAAAACTTATAACTGTAATTCTTTTGATGTACACACAATTAAAACAGATAAATTTAAAACTAGTCATGTCGAAGTAATATTTAGAGATATTGCAAATAAAGAAGAAATGGGAGCTTATTCTTTTTTAGCTGATATGTTAAGTCAGTCTAGTAAAACATACCCACGTAAGAAAGATTTAATTACAAGATTTGAAGAACTTTACAAAATAATAGTTTATGCCACTACTTTGAGAGTGGGAAATGTTCTTGATTTTCATGTATCACTAGATTTTATTAATCCAAATTATATAAATGATAAAAGTTATGTTGAAGAGGTAATTAAAACATTATTTGATATTATAGAAAATCCAAATGTAACTAATGATGAATTTGATTTAAAAACATTTAATATAGTAAAAGAAAGACTTAAAAGAGAAATTAACAGCTTAAAAGAAAATCCAATGAAACAAAGTATTAAAGAAGCTTTTAAAGCTATGAATACTAATACTCCGACATCTTACGAACTTTTAGGTACTCTAGAAAGTTTAGAGAAAATAACACCATCAAGTTTATATAAAACTTATCGAAATTTAAGAAAGAATTTTAAGGTAGATATATTCTTAATAGGCAATTTAGAAATGGATGATACCGTTTCATTAATAAAGAAATATTTTAAAAATAGATATATTATTGAAAATAAACTAGATTTAATGGTAGATAATAAAGAAATTAAAAAGCCAGTAGTTAAAAGCATAACATCTGATAATGTTCAAGCTAATTTAGTAATGATATTTAACTTAAAGAATTTAACAGAAATAGAAAAAAATATTACTTTCAATGTTTTTAATTATTTATATGGAAATGGTGGCCTTACATCAAAATTATATCAAAGCATCAGAGAAAAAAATAGTTTGTGTTATGCTATAAGTAGCATGTATTTAAAGTATGATAAGTTATTACTTGTGCATATTTCTTTAGAACAAGCAAATGTGAAAAAAGCTGCATTACTAGTTAAAAAAGAACTAAAAAATATGCAAGCTGGTAATTTTACTGAAGAAGAACTTAAAGATGCAATTAATAATATGATAATATCTTTAGATATGGCACAGGATAATACTGTTTCTATTATAAATAATTATGTATTTCATGTATTTGACAACTTACCAATGCCTGAAGAAAGGATAGAAATGTTTAAAAATATTAAAAAAGAAGATGTTATAAATGTTGCTAAGAAAGTAAAATTAAATACGATATTTACCCTAGAAGGGAGAAATAAATAATGGAAGAGTTAAAACTAAAAGGATTAAATGAAACAATATATGTTTATGAAACTAAAACTGGTCTTAAAATATATATGTGGGTTAATGAAAAAATAAGTAGTATGTATGGAGCATTATCAGTAAAATATGGTTCAGTTCATACTAAATTTAAAATAGGAAAGAAAACATATGAAGTACCAAATGGACTTGCTCATTTTCTTGAACATGTTAAATTTAATGTTGATGAAGAAACTACAGCTCATGATAAGTTTTATAAAATCGGCGGAGACTCAAATGCCTTTACAACATTTGATTATACATCATACTTAGTATTTGCAACTAAAAATAAAAAAGAAAATCTAGAAGAATTGCTCGATTTTGTTTATACACCATATTTTACAAAGAAAAATGTAGCTAAAGAAAAGGGAATAATTGTTGAAGAAGCTAACATGGGAATAGATGACCCATATAGCATAGTGTTCTTTCATACATTAAAAAATACCCTACAAAAATCTAAGTATCGAAATACTATTACAGGAACACCAGAAGAAGTTGAAAGCATAACACTTGATGATGTAAAACTTGCCTATGATGCATTCTATCATCCTAAAAACATGTTTTTAACTATTACGGGTAATTTTAATCCATATGAAATGGCAAGTGTAGTAGAAGAAAACTTATCTAAAAAAGAATTTAAAGAATATTTAAATCCAGTAGTAATTAAAGAAAATGAACCAAGAAAAGTAACTAAGAAGTATACGGAAGAAGAACTTAATTTAACATATCCTCAAGTGAAATTTACAATTAAAATGGATATGAATAGATTTAAAGACTATTCTAAATTAGAACTTAAAATATTAACAAATCTTTTATTTAATATAAATTTTGGGGCAACATCAAACTTTAGAGAAGAACTAATAGAAAAGGGAATTGTTCAAAGCTTGTCTGTTGCAAATGATATTTATGATGATACTTTTGTAATAACAATTACTTCAACAACAAACTTTAAAGAAGAATTAATTAAAAGAGTAAAGAATAAATTAAATGATTTAAGTGTTAATGAAATTGATTTCAAAAGAAAAAAGAATGCTGCGATTGCAACACTCATTCTTGATTATGAAGATATTGAAAATGTAAGCTATAGATTACAAGATGATATTTTAAATAATGGTAGTATTATAACTAATTTAAAAGAAATACTTGAAGAAGAAAGAGTAGAAGATTTAGAATCTATAATTAAACTAATAGATATTGATAACATGGCAATAAATGTATTTTTACCAAAAGAAAACCAAAAGGAACAATGACCTTTTGGTTTTTAACATACTATCTGTTGTAGAATTCAACGATAAGTTGTTCATTAATTTCTGGATTAAGTTCACTTCTTTCAGGAAGTCTAACATATTTACCAGTTAATTTCTTTTCATCCATTTCTAGAAAAGCTGGAACAGTTCTCTTTTGTTCAATTGCATCAAGGATAGCTGGATGATTCATAGAATTTTCTTTAACAGAAATTATATCACCAACTTTAGTAGTATAAGAAGGAATATCAACCTTTTTACCATTTACTAAAATATGTCCATGATTAACAATTTGACGAGCACTTCTTCTAGTTCTAGCCATACCTAGACGATAAACCATGTTATCAAGTCTAGATTCAAGAAGGATAAGTAAGTTTTCCCCAGCAATACCATGCATCTTTGAAGCTTTGTCAAATACTTTGCGGAATTGTTTTTCATTAAGTCCATAAAGAATTCTCACCTTTTGTTTTTCTTGCATTTGGATACCATATTCACTTAACTTACGACGACGATCTTGTCCATGTTGTCCAGGTGCATATGCTCTTTTAGCTAAATCTTTACCATTTTCTAAAGTAGAAAAACCAAGTCTTCTAGATTTTTTATAAGCTGGTCCCGTATATCTTGCCATAAAATCTCCTTTCATTTTATTTGCAAAATATTTATTCTGTCATATCCATTAAATAGGGAGTTTGAATAATTTCTCCAAGGCAGTATAGAATACTTTATTCCATTAAGGTTCAAACACATTATTTATAGGTACAACTCTGCCTAAATAACTTGCAAGTGTATTATATAATAATTCTATGTGTATGTCAAATTATTTTGAGAAAAAACAAAAAATTTGTTAATTTTCGCGGCTAAAATATTAATGTTTTTCTTGACATTTGCTTCATTTTGTATTATTATCTATTGGTATTTACAGAAAAAGGGTGAAGTTTTATGGATAAAATAATTAATATTGCTGTAGTAGCACACGTAGACGCTGGTAAATCAACTTTAGTAGATGGATTACTTAGACAAAGTGGTGTTTTTAGAGCAAATGAAGAATTAGTAGATTGTGTTATGGATAGCGGAGATATTGAAAAAGAAAGAGGTATTACAATTACTGCTAAAAACTGCGCTATTAAATATAAGGATTACAAGATTAATATTGTGGATACTCCAGGTCATGCTGATTTTTCGAGTGAAATTGAAAGAGTTATTAAAACTGTTGATACAGTTATTTTACTTGTGGATTCTGCTGAAGGCCCAATGCCTCAAACAAGATTTGTTTTAAAAGAAGCATTGCAAAATAATTTAAAACCAATTTTATTTATTAATAAGATTGATAAAAAGGACCAAAGAGCTGAAGAAGTTGTTGATATGACATTTAATTTATTCATGGAACTTGGTGCAACAGATGAACAACTTGATTTTCCAATTCTTTATGGTAGTGCTAGAAGTGGTTATGCAATTTATAACATGGGAGATGAAGGCAAAGATTTAACTCCATTATTTGAAACTATTGTAAATAATACTAAAGTTTTTGAAGGAAATGAAAATGATCCACTTCAATTACAAGTTTGTCAACTTGCTTATGATGATTATATTGGTAGACTTGGTATAGGTAGAATTAATAAAGGTAAAATAAAATCAGGTGAAACTGTATCACTTGCAACAAATGAAGGAAAAGTTGAATCTTTCCGTGTTACAAAATTATTTGTTAATGAAGGAATTAAAAGAGTAGAAGTACCTGTTGCTTACTTTGGTGATATAGTTACAGTTGCAGGATGTTCAGATGTATCAATTGGTGATACTATTTGTGAAAAAGATGTTATTGATCCACTTCCTAAAATTGTTATTGAAGAACCAACACTTTCAATGAATTTCTTAGTTAATAATTCTCCTTTTGCAGGACAAAGCGGTAAATTTTTAACAAGTAGACATTTAAAAGATAGACTTGAAAAAGAACTAGAAACTAATGTAGGATTAAAAGTTGAACAATTAGAAGGTGCCGATGGTTTTAAAGTTAGTGGTCGTGGTGAATTACACTTATCAATTTTACTTGAAAATATGCGAAGAGAAGGATATGAATTATCTGTATCAAAACCAGAAGTTATTTTTAAAGAAGTAGATGGTAAAAAAGAAGAACCATACGAAAAGGTTATAGTTAATGTACCAAATGAATATTCAGGAACAGTAATTAATTCATTAAATGAAAGAAAAGGTATCATGCAAAGTGTTACTCCTGGTGAAGTAGGATATACAAAAGCTGAATATTTAGTACCAACCAGAGGATTAATCGGTTATCGTGGTTCATTTATTACTGAAACAAAAGGTGAAGGTATCATGGTTCGATCATTTGATTCTTATGGACCTTATGCAGGACCTATTTCAGGACGTAAAAATGGTGTTCTTGTTTCCATGGTTAATGGTACAACATTTGGATATTCACTTTACAATTTAAGTAGTCGTGGAACAATGATTGTAGACCCATCAACTGAAGTATATATTGGTATGATTATTGGTATTTCCAATAAAGAAGGGGACTTAGATGTTAACCCTTGTAAGAATAAGGAACTTACAAATACCAGAAGTGCTCATGCTGATGATGCAATTGTGCTTAATAAAGCTAAGAAATTTACTTTGGAAGAAGCTCTAGAATTTATCGAAGATGATGAATATATTGAAGTAACACCAACAGAAATAAGACTTAGAAAAAAATATCTAGATCCAAAAGAAAGATATAGAAGAGCAAGATAAGACTTTAAAAGGTCTTATTTTTTTGTTGTGTGGGACACAAGTAATTTGTTAAATTTGGACTAGCTCATAAAATATAGTAAGAAATAACCTAAAGGGGGTGATATCTTGACTATATCATTATCAGTAGTCATAATGCTTGTAGCATACATTTTCGGAGCCATAACAAAAATGTTTACTCAGAAACTACCAAATAAGTTTATTCCTATTCAAAATGTTGTCATAGGTATAGTTAGTGGGATAATTTGTTTCTTTTTAAAACTTGATGATAACTTACTTAATTCAATTTTAGTAGGACTTATGTCTACGATGAGTGCTGGCGGAATAGCAGATCTCATAGAAGTGAAAAAAACACAAGATAATGAAACTAAAGGATAAATATTTTTTCTATAAGCAAATGACAATTGTATGACTAATGTTTTTAATATCAATTTGTGGCTTGAAATTGTTATGATTTTATGGTAATATAAGTATATATGAAAGAAAAATTCATATAATAAAAAAAGAAACATTTGATTTTCATAGGTCAATGCTTACTTTTTATAGGTAATGATGTTTACTTGAACATTAATAATGACAAGTAAACTTTTTTTGTTCTACTTAGGATAGCTTGTACATATTATTATTCTGGGAGGAACGGCACATGGGATTAAATGAAAAAGAAGTAATTGAATCTAGAAAAAGATATGGTACAAATGAAATAACAAAGCAAAAACAAAATACTTTTATGCATCTTTTATTAGAGTCACTCGGAGATCCGATTATTAAAATATTACTTATAGCTTTAGCAATTAAAGTTGTAGTATTATTCCGTGACTTTGATTGGTATGAAACAATAGGTATTTTAATAGCAATATTTTTAGCATCATTTATCTCAAGTATAAGTGAATATGGCTCTGAAAAAGCATTTTCTAGGCTTCAAGAAGAGCAGTTGAAAACTACTGCAAAGGTTAGAAGAAGTGGAAAAATCATAGAAATACCATCCGGTGAAATTGTTGTTGGAGATATTGTCATGTTAAGTAGTGGTGATAAGATTCCTGCAGATGGTTATTTAGTAAAAGGCAATTTAAGCGTTGATGAATCAGCATTAAATGGAGAAACTAAAGAAGCAAAGAAACTAAGTAAAAATGGTCCGGTCATATCCGATAATAACAGAGTATTTCGTGGTTCTGTAGTTTATAATGGCGAAGCAGAAATGCTAGTAAGATTTATTGGCGATAATACAATTTTAGGTAAAATTTCTCAAGAACTTCAAGAAGTTGTGCCAGAAAGTCCTCTCAAAATAAAACTTAGAGGTTTAGCAAAAACAATAAGTAGAATAGGTTATATTGGTGCTTTTCTAGCATCAATTTCTTATCTTTTTTCTAGTATAGTTCTTGAAAATCATTTTGATTTAGATTTAATTATGGCCACAATCACTAATTTTCCAGTTATGTTTAATCATTTGCTTTATGCATTAACTTTATCAGTAACTATTATTGTTGTTGCAGTTCCAGAAGGTCTTCCCATGATGATTACTTTAGTTCTATCAAGTAATATGAAAAAAATGCTTAAAGATAATGTTTTAGTTAGAAAACTAGTGGGTATTGAAACATCTGGAAGTTTAAATGTCCTTCTCACTGATAAAACCGGTACCTTAACAAAAGGAGTATTAAAAGTAACAGAATTTGTAACACCAGATTTAAAAGTATATAAATCAAATTTAGATTTAAAAAAGAGTGTTAATTATGAAATATTATATTCTTCATTTTTTTATAATAATGCTAGTATTATAAGTGATGATAATATTATTGGTGGTAATTCAACTGATAGAGCATTACTTAAATTTATTGGTAAAAGTAAGGAAATAAATAAAAAAATAATTAATAAAACCCCATTTGATAGTGCTATTAAATATAGTAGTGTAACATTAAGTGATGGAACTATACTTGTAAAAGGTGCTAAAGAAGTACTACTTTCTAAATGTAAAACATATCTAAATAGTTTTGGTAAAGAAGCAAGTTTATTAAATAAAAAAATGATTGAAAAGAAAATTAAAAGCTATACTAAATCTTCAGGAAGAGTTCTAATATTTGCTTATGGCAAAAACATGGATAATTTATGTTTACTTGGCTTTGTTAATATTAAAGATGAATTACGTGATGAAGCCAAAGAAGGAATTAGGCTTATTAAAAGTGCAGGTATAAAACCTATTATGATTACAGGGGATGCAGTAGATACAGCAGAATCTATTGCGCGTGAGGTTGGTCTTATTGATATAAAAAGTAATCTTGTCTTATCAAGTAGTGATTTAGAAAAATTAAGCGATGATGAAATAAAAAGCAAGTTATATAGTATTGCTGTTATAGCTAGAGCTCTTCCTCAAGATAAAAGTCGTATGGTTAGTATTATAGAAAGTATGGATTTAGTAGTGGGTATGACTGGTGATGGTGTAAATGATGCTCCAGCTTTAAAGAAAGCAAATGTTGGCTTTGCCATGGGAAGTGGAACAGAAGTTGCTAAAGAAGCCGCAGATATTGTTATACTAGATAATAATATTTTATCAATTAGTAAAGCAATTTTATATGGAAGAACTATCTTTAAAAGTATTAGAAAATTTATAATTTATCAGTTAACGGTTAATATGTGTGCACTCGTTTTATCAATAGTTGGTTCTTTTATTGGTGTATCAACTCCGATTACAATTGTGCAAATGTTATGGCTTAATATGATTATGGATACTTTTGCAGGTGTTGCATTTTCTTTTGAAGCACCACTCATAGAATACATGGAAGAACCCCCAAAGAAAAAGGATACCCCAATTATGAATAAATATATGTATAGTGAAATAATATGGACTGGTGTTTATTGCGCTTTACTTTGTATTTTATTTTTAAAACTTCCAATATTTAAAACATTAATTAGAACTGGAGAAAACTCTAAATATTTAATGACAGCATATTTTGCAATGTTCATCTTCATGGGAATATTTAATGCCTTTAATGCTCGAACAGTTCGAATAAACACCTTCGCTAATTTATCTAAAAATAAAGTATTTATTGGTATATTTGGTTTCATATTTATAGCACAAGTTTGGATTATCTATAATGGTGGAGATATTTTTAGAACTTATGGACTTAAAATAAATGAGCTTATTTTAGTGCTCTTACTTGCTTTAACAGTATTTCCAGTTGATTGGTTTCGTAAATATATTTTGAAAAAACGTGGTATTGCTATTAGAATTTAATTGCAAGTATTATTACAATTTGATATAATAAGTGTAAGGAAGTGATTATATGGCAAAATATTGTGAAAAATGTGGAAACAAAATAAATGAAGGTGCTAAATATTGTGATGGATGTGGAGCCCAAGTTGGTTTTAATGAAGAATATCCAAGTCATCCAAATTTTATTAAAAGAGACATGGTAATGGCAATAGTTTTATCATTCTTAACTTGTGGTATTTATGGTATTTATTGGTTTATTACTATGACAGATGACTCAAACACTTTAGTTGATAACAAAACAGCAAGTGGGGGAACAGCATTTCTTTACTGTTTAGTTACATGTGGAATATATTTCTTTTATTGGAATTATATAATGGGTAAAAAGATGTATGAAGCTGGAAGAAAGTATGGTAAGTCAATTGATGACAATAGTATTTTATATTTATTATTATCAATATTTGGTTTAAGTTTAGTAAATTATTGCTTAATTCAAAATGATTTAAATAAATTTGCAGACTAATGAAAAAAGTAGTAGTATCAATTTTAATATTAATTTTATTTATTGGTTATTATTACATTTCAAAATATACGGGATTTACCATTCCGTGTATTTTTCATGAGTTAACAAACTTTTATTGTCCTGGATGTGGAATAACAAGAATGTTTTTTGCAATATTAAAGTTTGATTTTTATCAAGCTTTTAGGTATAACCCTTTAGTATTTATTTTATTAATATGTTTTATTATTTATAAATTAATTAATTTAAAATTTAAAATAAAATTACCAAAATATACATCATATGTTTTACTTGTAATTGTAATACTTTATGGTATATTAAGAAATATAGATACTTTTGGATTTCTAAAACCTACGATTGTATAACAATATACAACTTGTTAGTAAATATTTGATCAATTAGTTTTATAAAATATGGAGGTAAACAAAAATGAAAAAGAAAAAAATATTAATTATAACTACTATAATTGTTATAGTATTACTTGGTATAACATTATTTATATTTTTAGAAAAAAAGGATATTAAAGAAAAAGAATCTAGCAATATTCAAACTAATGAAGAAAAAATAAACATTAAAGAAAATGTTGAAGTAGAAATTAATAGTGAAGTTTTAAATATTAAAAATTTTTTTGAAAATAGTAATTTTTCTGATGGAGAAATAAATTATTTTGAAAGTGATAAGAAAATTAAATTTGATACCAAATATAATAAAATAGGAAGTTTCAAAGTAGTAATGAAAATAAATGATAAAAATTACGAAACAACTTTAAACGTAGTAGATAAATTAGCACCAACATTAAAATTAAAAGAATTAACAATTACACTAGGTGATAAATTTGAAATAAATTCTTTTGTAGAATCTTGCACTGATAATAGCGAAGAAGATTGCATTTTATCATATAAAGAAAATAAAAAATACACAAAAGTGGGAACTTATGATGTAACTATCATTGCTAAAGATAAGAGTGACAATGTAGTAGAAGAGACAACAAAATTAATTGTCAAAAATAAAAAAACTACAAATGAAACTCAAACAAATAATAATAATAATAAAGTGAAGTTTGTCAAAGAAGAAACTGAATCAGTAAAAGAAACAAAAGAATTAAAATATGGTACAATATTAAATTCATGGCACGTTAAAACATACAAGTTGTATAGCGATGGATCTAAAAAGACAGTTAATGAATATACACATTATGAAGTTGATGGTACTAATTTTAATGCCAAAACAAGTGATATGCTACCAGAAGCAATAGAAAATATGAATGTTTACAAAGATATTGTAAACGACGTCGTAAAATATACTAATGAATTTAGAACTGAAGTTGGTCAAGCTCCATTAACACTTGATGAAACTTTAACAAAAGCAGCCATGGTAAGAGCTATTGAAATGGCTTACTCAGATAAATTTTCTCACGAAAGACCTGATGGAAACATGTGCTATTATATAATGCGTGATTTTGGACAAGATATTTATGGCGTTGGTGAGAATATAGCAAGTAGACAACGTAATGCCAAAGAAGTTTCATACGCGTGGAAAGGTTCTCAAGGGCATTACGAAAACATGATTAGTGCATCATTTACTAGAATAGGTGTTGGTGTAATTAATTTTTATGGTACATATTATTGGGTTCAATTATTTCAATATTAAAAAGACAAAATAAAAAAGGATATTGATACAATATCCTTTTAATAGTCATTTGGTAGCGAGAGGGAGATTCGAACTCTCGACCTGCCGGGTATGAAAAATAAGCCCTAAATTAAATTACCGTTTATTTTTTACCGTTTCCCTTATTAAATAAGGCTTCGCTCCGATATATATTATAAAATAAAATATAAGTAAATTCAAGTAAATTCAAATAAATATAAATAATTTTATATAAAAATTCCCTAAAATTTCCCTGAATATTTTTTAAGCATTAAATTTATTTTCTTTCTTTTTTTATATATTCAATGTTAAACTCATCTAAATCGCTTATTTTAATTGTACCATCTTCTAGTGAAGATTTTAATCCCTCTTGATATTCGTTAGGGGCATAAATTACTTTAATATATTGACTCTTTTGACAAGGTAAGTAATAAATATATTCATCATCTTTATAAATTTCTTCTAAAGCAGAAGCACAAGTAAAGTTTTCGTTATTTTTACTACTATCAACAATGACAAATTCTTTTTCAATATCATATTTTGAATTATTAAAAACAGTAATATTAAATATCTTTATTATAACTCCTTTTTTATAACCCATACGAATATCATCTATTGAATAAATACTATTAACTTTTGATATTGAATAAGTTAAAGATTTCCACTCAACTGTACCACCATCTTTTAGTTTAAAAGGTATAGGTATTAACAAAATCAATAATATTATAATAATCACAATTTTAGCAATTTTTTTACTTTTCATTTTTCATATCCTTTCCACAAACTATCTTTGTTAATAATATTATACCATATTATTGATAAAAATAGTAATACAATGGTATTGATATGTCAAATAAGATTAAAATGTATAAAAAAAATAGATATTTCTATCTATTATTACTCATATTGGTAGCGAGGGAGGGACTCGAACCCCCGACATATCGGGTATGAACCGATCATTCTAGCCAGCTGAATTACCTCGCCATAAATCAAGTAAGCAATATAATAATATCATAAATATTGTTAATTGACAATACTTAACACAAAATTTCCTTAAAAAAATGCCTAAATTACCATTTCTTTATCAATTTTGGTATCTTTTTCATCATATTGCTTACTTTTAGTATATCCATTTATTGTAAATTCATTTCCGTATTTTTCAATACCTTTATTTATTGCTTTCCAATCATTTGAATTTGCCTTTAAAAAATCTTTTATCTCATTATATAAATCATTTTCTTTTATTACTGCTTGTCTTAAATTTAATAATTTGTATGGTATTTCTTCAAAAGTCGGATCAGTTTCCATATTATAATATTTTTTTAATAAATCAGTTATTTTATCTGAATCTGTATATAATCTTCCTGATAATACAGTAGATAACTCCACAAAATTTATTACAAATTTATTATTTTTTTTATTATCAATTTTCTTTTGGTAATTATCCCAAATAGCATCTGCTCTTTGCATTCTACTCTCTATTTCGTGAGTGTAATGCTCTGTCATTTTAATATCTGTACCGTGTCCCATCAAAACTGCCAATTCTTTTGGTGTAAGATATTCGTTTTCGTGATAATTTGCCGTACACCAACTATGTCTTAATCCGTGAGGAGTCACATCCCCTAGAGCATATTTATTTCTAAAGTTAGTCCACACTTTATAAGGTGTATCAGGGTGCATTATCTTTCCAAATCTACTCAAAAACACATTATCAGGAGCATTGTAGTCTTTACCATATCTATTAACAAACATTGATATTTGTTCTTCACGATATTTAAAATAAACTTTTGCTAAATTCATAACAAATTTTGGCAATTTAATAATTCTTTCGCCATTTTCTGTTTTTGTTTCTTTTTCGTAAGTAGTTCCTTTTCTCTTGGTGCTAACAACACTATATTTTACTTTGATAGTATTATTTTCAAAATTGAAACTATCCGTATGTAATCCAACTAGTTCTCCTTTACGAATACCAGCACATACAAATATTGTAATCATAAATTTTTCTCTAATAGATTCATTTTCAAATAATTTATCTAAAATGTCATACATTTCATCAAGAGTATAAAATTTAGTTTTCTTTGTTTTAAATTTTGGTGGTTTAATACTTTCCATAGGATTTTTAGTAATAGCACCCCAATCAACTGCAACATTTAGCATTTTATTAAAAGCATTATAAATTGAATTTTGGTATTTTGTAGATATTGGTTTATCAGGTTTATGTTTATTAGGTGTAGTTTTTAACTCATTTATAAAAAGTTGAATATCAGAAGTCATATTTTCTATTTCATACATTTTATATTTTCCAAATTTTTTATTTACAAATGAAACTAACATACGATCATAATCTTCTGCCGTCACATCAGAAATATTATCATAACAATACTTCTCAATAAATTCTCGTTCAAAATCTTTTAAAGTAAAGTTTCTGTATTTAGATATTGGTGTTTTTCCAAGTTTACTTTTAGCGATAATTTGATCTCTATATTCTTCAACTTCTTTTAGTTCGCCCTCAACATACTCACTAAATCCATTAGGAAATAATTTATTTTTTTTAATTCTTATTCTATAAGAGTTCTTTGATATTTGATAGATATATTTTGAAACACATTTATCTTTTTTTACTTTTTTACTTTGATTAGTTTTAGTTTCAAAATTATTTTCTTTCCAAACTTTATTTCTATAATTTATTGCATCACTATCACTTGTTGCCTCAAAATATTGATTTATAACAATCTTTTCCCCAAGTAGATTTTTTTTGTTAATTGCTACTAAATAAGTATTATCACTATATTTGTATAAATTATTATAAATTTTTAGTGCCATTTTTTCCTTTTAGTTTAATTGTAGTTAAAGGTTTATTATTTTCTTTAATCCAATTATCTACTGAATCCTTTTTAAAAAATCTTAAATGTCCTATCCTAAAGAAAGGTAAATTTTCCTTTTTGATAGCAATATCTAAAGTGTATTTATTAAATATAGTAGGATAATGTTCTAGTAGTGCTTTTGTATCATAAATAACCTCATCAGAAGAATTAGAAGAAGATGTATTTCCACTTGACATTAGAGATATTAAATTACCAACAGTCATATTTTTAATATCATCTATGCTAAACTTTTCTTTGTCTATCTAAATCTACCTCCCTCCAAATATTTATAGTAGTAATACCATTTTCATCTATTAAAATCTCACAAGTTATATATGGTGTAGTTAAATCTATTATTTTATTTTCTTCATATTTACTTATTTTCTTATCAATAATTAAAGTATAAATGTCATTAAAAAAAGAAGTAGTTTGTACTTCTACTACTTCTTTGATATTATCTATAAATTTTTCTATGTTTAAATTATTATTTTTATACATTACTTTTTGTTCTTCTTCTTTATCAAATTCTTCATATACTGATGATATGTTATTTTGTAAACTATTTTCATAATTCATTTTCATTTGTTCTACTGTGTAATAAGTAGAGGTATTTTTTTTAAGCATTTTAGAAGTTCTTTCTATTGGATCAAATTCTTTTACATTATCAAATATTTTATTATATAAATAAGTATCTCTAAAGATTGGATTAGAAATTGTTGGAAAGATAATTGTTTTATATTTTAATGCAATAATTTCGTTAGGTGTTAATAGTTCTCTACCCACTAGGGAAGTAGTTTGATTAGCACCAACTTTAAATGTATCTGTACTTTGACTAATTGAAGATGTTTCAATAGTTGCTTTTCCTAACTTTTGTGAAATGATATTAGCACAATCAACAGAGTTAGTTTTTAAATAACATAAAGCAGAGTTATCCAAAATTATACTTGCTACTTCTTTAGTATAAACATTTTCTAGTTGAGCGAAAGATTGAATAAAAAATTGAAACCTCATACCACGAGAACGAGCAACACTAACAATAGTATCAATTTCTGCTAAAGGGGGACAATTTGCAAATTCATCTAATATCCACTCAATTTTTCTAGGTAATGTTCCTTTATTTTCAGGTAAATTAGCAAGTTTAGTTAAATCTTTATAAATAATACCTACAATTATAGTAATGAGTTGATAGTAGGATTTATCTTCATCAGGTACTATAATATAGAGAATCGTAGGATTATTAACAATAGAAGAAAATTCAAATTCACTTATACTAGTAATATTTTCTACATTAAGGTCATCAAAAATTTGCATTTTAGAAGCGAATACAGTAGTAATACTTTTATAAGTATTTTCACTTGCTGATAAAATAGAAGTAAGATAATCTTTAGATAGTGTTCCATACTCACGATTATTTAAGTTTCTCTGTAAATACATTTGATTTTCTTTAATAAGAGATGAGTTTTGAAATTTTTTTATACTTGATATATTTATTTTTTCTTCAGGAATAAGACCATTTTGATAATCTTCCAAAAATATACCACAAATGCCTTTAAATAAATTTTTAGCAGAATTTAACCAAAATGGATCTTTATCATCTTTTTCAACAAATATTAAATCTGCTAATGAATTAGTTAATCTGATAGATTCTGCTTGATGACTTGAACTATCGTTTTGATATGTTTTTATATAATCTAATAAAGTTGATAATTTCATTTTGTTAAAAAATGATACTAAACTTTTATCATTTATTTCCTTAAAGTCATCTTTAAAAATTGACTTATCATTTATAATAGAAGATTCATCTTGTAAGTTGTCATTTATAGTATCTATTTTATTTAACAAATACTCAATAATATAATTATCTATTTTGTTTTTTAACTTTATTTCATTTCTATATGATTCATTACTAACAAATAAGTCATAATCAATTTTTAGTTTTTCATATAAATAACACATACATATAAATAATTTATTATTACTACTACAATGTAGTTTCCACTCATTTATGATCGGTTGCATTATGTTTATACGATTAGATAAGTTAGGATTTCTAAAATCTATTGTATAAATATTATAACCATTGTCTTTAAATAATTTTGAAGTTTTAGAAAAGATTTCTCCTTTAGGATCGGTCACTATAATACTTCTTTTATTTTTTGCTTTAGCAAACATAATACATTCAGGTAATACAATACAAGTAGATTTACCACTACCACTTGATCCAATTAAAACCCAATGTGGACTAGTATTATCAAAATATACTGTATTAAAATGATTATTTTTCTTTTCAAACCAAATAGGAAACCCTGCATCTTCTAACGAAGATAATTGTTCTTGCTTAAAAGTTTTAGTTATTTCTTTCATATCTGCAAACTTACTTGATCCGTGTTCATTTTTATTTTTAATTTTATGTTTTGATATTCTTGGCTCTATGTAAATAATAAATATTATAATACCAATAACAGAGATTAGAATAATTATATTAAAAAAAGGCATAGAATTATCTATCATTATAAATCTAAATCCTCATTTTTATTTCTTAAATCCCAACAATTATCTAAATAATCTTGTATTTCTTCATATTTATATTCAGTTGCATTATCCATAAGCAAATCTAACGAATAAAACTCATTATTTGATAAATGTAAATCATCATTTATAATAATAGAGCCACAATTATTAACTATAACTCTGTTTTCAATAGTAGCATCATCACCATAGAAACAACTATCTCTTAAATCATAACAATTAAACCCTTTACTTTCTAAATATTTTCTTTGTTCTTTATTCAAACTATAATCTAAAATATAATATTTCATTTAATACCTCCTAACATTAAAATTCTAATTCTTGTTTTTATTTTTTTGATTCTACATAAACAGGTGGATTCCATTTACTCAATTCTTTAGTCATAACTGTACCTCGTAATCTGTCATATTTAAAATAAGTGAAGTGATAAAATCTTTATTATTTTTCAAGTCATTGTTAAAGTAATATGCAATTTTTTCTAATGGCTTCTCACTATCAGAAAAAGCAGAGAACATACCTGCTTCAGAATCGTACCTTAATTCATTAGACAATTTTGGAAGTTTATTTTCTACATAACTTCTAAATAAATTTTCAAAGTCATACCCATTACCTGTAAACTTATATTTAAAAATACTTTTATCTATATCTTTTTCATTTAAAATTATAGAAAATAGACTATCAGAATGTTTAATAATCTTAAATGGCTCTAATTGTTTACCAAACCATTTAATATATTTATTCCAATTTTTTTCATTGTATAAAATATCGCTTAACAAAGTAATACCATATTTATTTTTTAATTCTTTATTTTTAATATCAAAATTTTCATAATCTAAACTAGATAACTTTTTTAGTTCTTCCTCATATTTTTTATATTGACTAGGTGGGCTAACCACATTTAAGTAATCTTCTATTGCATCATATTTGAAACCTAAATCTTTTCTAATATTTTCATAATCTTGCATTATACTCATTTAAAATCCTCCTTATATTTTTCTTCTTCAAGTCTTGAATATTTACTAGATAATTTAAGACCACAATATAAAAAAAGTGATAGTGTACTGACTACCACAACAAATATAATAAAAATTATCCATTTTAAAATTTCCATTTTTTCCTCCATTTCTACAAATAAAAAGATTAGTTATATCCCAAACTAATCTAATTAATAAATTGTAATTTATGATTATTTATATAATCTAATAACTTGATATTCATAATGATCATTAGCATTTGAGATTCCTACTGAAATGCCTTTACCATTATTAGCTGTTTCTTTAGCAGAAGATTTTTCTTTGGCTTCTTTTAACAATTCATCAATTTCAGAATCAGTAATTTCTTCATTGTTGGCTTTAATCAAAAGTTTTGTGTACTTTATAGCAGTAGTTTCATCATACTTGTCATTATCCATATAAATAGCACTCATATCAAGAATATCTTTTTCTTTATTTCCAGATGATTCAACTGGTTTTAGGTAGAATGCAACATCATCAGTTAGTGCAAACCAATATTTACCATTATCCACAACCATATAATCATCACTAGCAGGTGTATTTAATCCACCATCCATTATTTCAGTATTAAATTTAGCAAGAATAGTATTTACAGTTTCTTTTTCAACCCATCCATATTTTTTATAAGTTTCTTCTAAATCCTTTTTAGCATCTTCTAATTCTTTTTTAGAATCACTAACTGGATTGCTACATCCAGCAAGTCCTAAAGCCATAATTCCACAAAGTAAAATCGCAAATAATTTCTTTTTCATTTTCATTTCTCCTCCCATATTACTCAAACATTATTGAGTCCACAATAAATTTACTAACTTCTTGCCATTCACTCATTTGTTCTTTAGTACAATTAAAATTAACTAATCTTAATTTATCATTAACAGAAAATGCAATAATATGATTATAGATTTCTGTATCTGATCCTTGTGTTGTAAATTTCATTTCACCAATTTTATGATTGTTTCTTTCCCAAAAATTTAATTCTACATCTCTTGAATAATTTTTATAAGTCGATTCCATTGTTTTGACATATTCTTCTATCTGACTATTTTTCATTGTAACATCATTCATAACTAGTGCTACATTAATTGTTGTTTTGTCATTTGTGTAAACAAGTGATGGTGCATTTCCATTAGGATATTTAACATTAACAATTTCATCACTCATTATTTTAAATTCACTTGGAATCTTTATTTTAAATCCATCAAACATTTCATATTGTGTTTCAATGTTATTACCCTTATTAGTAGTAATGACTAATGTGTTTTCAATTTCACTTAAATTTTCAGTTTTTGTAATATTTGGTATTGTTATAATAGCCCAAACAATTAAAACTACTATGCTAATTAATAGGCATACATTTAAAATTTTTGTTTTGTCTTTGTATTCTGGTATTTTCTTTTCCTTTAAATAATATTGATGTATATTTTTAATATCTAAATCATTCTTTATATCAAGCACTATAATAGGAAGTGCTACAATAATAATTAAAATTGTATTAATAATTGTTATATTAAATGGAATCATATTATTTATTGTCAGTATAATATTTGGTATAACCATAATTGCTAATAACAATATAAGGATCATTTCATAACCATAGTAGTTCTTAAATGCCTTATTTTCTTTTTTCATCATTTTTTTAAATTCATTTTTCTTCATCATTTCCTCTAATTTTCTGTTTTTAACAAACTATAAAATTGTAATTTATTCAACATTGTTATAAATTTCAAAACCTAATATTTTTATTACATATCCATCATTATAAGGTTTAACTTTTCCTGTTTTTTCTGCTTCTTCTTCTGGCATAAGTGAATGAACCTTTGTTATCTCGTATGTTAAAGATTTATATTGACTACCACCATCTTTTAATTGATTTCTAATTGGAAATAATAAAACTACTAAAATTATAACTACCGAAATTATGATTACTTTCTTTTTCATATCAACACCTCACTTTCAAATTGTAATTTGAATTATTATTTAATCTTTTTTATTGGATGTCTTACGACTGTTTTTAATTTATTAACATCACATTTTCTTGGATCACTTAAATATATTTCGTGATGGTATCTCTCATCAGTTATATCTAATTCATAACCATTTTCTTTCATATATTCGTGCATTAAATTAACTGTTGTCGGCTCATCATCATAAGAACCAAAGTGCATACATTGAACACATAGACCTTCATCATAAGTTAAAAACTCAACTCTTGAAAAATCTTGTTTCTTCTTTTTTGTTGCTTCTTCAATAGCCCACTCGAAATCATCTTTAGTTACAAAATCTGGTAATCTAATAATAGATATAAAGTGCATAGTATTTTTATTATTATAATCAATGCTACCTTTTAATCCATCCTGCCACCAAAATCCTTCTAATGGTGGAACAACATATTCAAAAAAGCCTTTTATTTTATGAGTGCCTTTGTAACTCATTTTTATTGTATAGGCAATACCATATAGTAATCCTATTGTATTTTTATAATCTCCGTTTTCCTCGTTAGGGTTTCCAGATCCTCTAACTGCTATATAATTCATTTTAGGAATTTCTACTATGCTAGGTTTATTCTTTGGCATATAGAATTCCTTATATTCTTTTTTATAATCAAAAGCCATAATTACATCTCCAATCTATTTAACAAATTACTATTTGTCTTTCAATATATATTATATCATACTTTTAAAATATTTCATAAAAAAATAGTCCTGATACTGCATTGGACTATAACTTCTTTGCTCTACATCTTATATGTAGAAATTTCACTGCTTCTAATACTACGGTTGAGCGAAAAAACAATTTGTAGGAAAGTAGTATTTTGAAAGGAACAGTAAAGTGGTTTAAGTTAGTATCTCTACTAACAATTAAATTATATCATATAGATCTATTTAACACAACCTATTTTGATAGGTTTACATCATCTTTTGATAACATTTCATAAAATTGTTCTGCAATTTTATCTTGATTGTATTTTAGTCTTTTGAAAGCATTGGCAACAGAACTTCTATTATAGTAATATTCATTTTCAAAATGATTTTTTAAAACTTTTTTATACAAATTATTTTTTTGTTTCTTTTTTTCTTTTTTATAATGCAATAAAACTGCTTCATTAATCAAATCGTTCATTGTTATAATTTCTTTTGATTTTGTCTTAATTCTATATGTATAAAGCGAGTGATTAACAATAGCATTTAATACATAATTATCATACTTTTCTAATTTATTTTGTACTAACTTACTATCAATCGCTTTTTCAAATCCAACATTAGATATTTTGTTTTCTTTATCTACTTTCAAAAATATATTATTTATTTCTTCAATGCTTTTATTTATATCTTTTGTTGAAGAAAATATATTTTTATCTTTCAATATTTCTTCTTTAATTTCTTTAGTTAAGTTTCTAATTTCTTTACCAACTAAATTTTTAGGTAATGAATTATATTTAATATATTTTGAATTACTACGAACTTCATCTAATAGTTTTCCTAATCTTAATATTTTATATTCTAAATCCAAACTATTAAAATTTTTAAGTGAGAAACTTTTATCTTTGTAATTAAAATATTTTTTGTATTCTTCTAAACTATTATTTAATTCAATTATAGCAGGTTTAAAAAGTTTTTCTCTTTCTATTGCTAAAACTGATTGTCTTTTCATAAAGTTAATTTCAGTATCATTTAAGTTTAATCTTTGCTTATATACTAATTTATTTGTAGTAGATAAATAAGATGGTCTTTTTTCTATGAATCCTATATGAAAGTGATAATTGTTTCTATCAAGTTTAGAGTGTAAAGCAACAACCCAATCTAAATTTTTTTTAGGATCTACATAACCACATTTTTTTAAAAACATTGGCATAATTTTTGTTGTAAATTCTTCTTGGAATTTATCAATACCAATATTTTCATCTATATATGTTTTATCAAATGAAAGTACCATTAAGTTAATATTGCTATTATCAAAATATTTAGACCACAGGTAATTTTTTTTAATGGCTTCCTCATCGGTTGCAAATTTTCCATTAGATAGCATCATCATTTTTTCTCTAATCATATTATTGGCTTTCATTGAAGAAATATCTTTTGTTTCGCCTAACATATATTCAAAAAGATTCATATTTTTTTCTGTTAATGTTATATTGGCTTTTTTCTCATCTCTACTATAAGTAAAAAATCCATTTGTACCAAATAAGTATTGTTTAACTTCTTTGGCATAATGTGTTTTATCTTTACATTGTTTATATATTCTTTTACCATTAGCATCTTTACCTTTATAAAATCTATAATTATTATCTTTATTTTTTACTGCAAAATATGGATGGTCTATGAATATTATTTTAGGACTATTACTCATTTTTACCCTCACCTAGTAGGGTAATAAGATTATCTATTTTAGAAAGAATTTCTTCTTCTTTTGTATCTTTATATTTTAATTCTTCATATTTTAAAATACCTAAACTTAAAATATATTCCAAAGTTTGATAAGCATAAGGATTATCAATTTCTTTACTAATAATATCAATTTTGTCATTAAGACTTTTTTTAATTCTTACATATTTTTTTATAAACTTATCCATAACAGACACCAATTATTTCATAATTATAAAATTTATTTTTCTAAAGTTATCATAAAATTCTTGTAAAGTTTTATTATCTTTAGGATTAACATTTTCCCTTATACCCATACCAATATATATTTGTTCTTCTAAACTTTTAATGATATTAGATAACTGAACTATGACATCTAATTTTTTTGATACTTCTTTAAAATCTTCGTAAGAACTTTCATATTGAAAATAATTTTTTACAATTTCACGAATGGCTTTTGATTTTAATTTAATATTTTTCTTTTGCATATATCTTTTAATATCTACTTCTAAACTATCTTCAAATGTAATCGTACATCTACTCATAATTCCTCCTAAATTTTAACTTATACTAAAAAACGGGATATGATAATTGCCACCTTATAACAAAATAACCTTATAAATATAAGGCTTTTGTTGGTGGCAAAACATTTTTCGCACTTGCGAAAAGTACACCATTTATAAAATGAATTACACCACAGTATTAATTTTAACTAGTAATATAAATAAATGTGGTGGTGCAATAATGGTGTATTTACTCATTTTTAGGATAAGTTTTATTTTTATAATTTTTTTCTAATTCTATATCTTGTTTATTTAATTCTTCATACTTTGTATCTATTTTTTTTAATTCTTCTTTATATAAATTATTTGCTTGTCTAATTTCAGTTATAACTAAATCTAATTTATAATTTTTATTAAAATAATTTTTCTTTGTATTATAATCTTCATTAGTCATTGTTTTATTCTTATTGATAGTATAGATATATGCACCATAATAACTGTTTTCATTATCAAAAACTATACTGACATCTCTAGCAATATTTTTATATTTTAGATTATAAAATTTAATCTTATCAATATTATTGTTTTCTAATAAATCTACATCAAAATCTATTCCATAATCTTGCATTATATTAGATAACTTTCTTTTAAATTCAAGTTTGGCTTTGTCTTGTTCTTTAATTTTTTTCTTTATGTTTTCATCATATTTAGAGTTATACATAATCTAGTTCTTGTTCCTTTCTTAAATTTGTTTTTTCAACTATTATTTGATATTGTTCGTTAAAATATTTTATATTTCTTTCTAATTTTTCTTTATTTTTTATTAGTGCTTCGTTAATATCTTTAGCACCATCAACGGTAGATATTAAAGAATTTACATAACTAGGAATATTTAAACTATTTAATTGTAATTTTAAAAGTTCCGATGTAGTTTTACCAACAGAATCATTATCTAATGCAATTATAAAACTACCTTTATAATTATTTTCTTTAGCAAGTAATAATAATCTTTTGATATTAGTAGTACCATTTAAACTAATTACCTTTAAGTCAGAATTTATTGTTTCTAAAGAAAGAGCATCAATTATACTTTCTGTTATATAAATTAAAGTATTAGGAGTGCTTTCTTGTAAAAGTTTTTCATTAAATAAATAACTTGTTCCTTTAGATTTATATTTGCCTTTATTGATAGTAGAACGAGCAAAATAACTTTTTTCATTGATAGGAAAAATTATTAAACTTCTTTCTTCATCATAACCAATACGATATTTAATTTGTAAATGTTCTGCTATACCACGAGTAGAAATAAGATAGGAAGTATTACCAATCTTTCTAAAACAATAATTAAAATATGAAGAATAGTCTTTTTCTACATAATTATCATTTAAAATAATTTCTGTATTAACTTGTTTATATTCTTCATTAAATAATTCTGCAAGTTTATTATATTGCTCTCTAAAATTTGTCAGTCCATAATCTATTTTTATTAGATCAAAAATATCATAACTTTTGCCACAAGAAAAACATTTACAGATATTATATTTTGTTGAATAATACATACTTGGATGTCTATCTTCGTGATTTGGATTTAAACAACGAAATGCTTTTCTAAAATCACTAATATTATGATAACGATTTAGATACTCTTTTAAATAATATTTATATCTAGTAATATCAACTTCATCTATCATTTAGACCAACTTCTTCAATACAAAATACTTCATTTAGAATATTCATAAGTTTTATTTCATCATTAAAATAATTATTATCAAAATATCCTTCAAAAGTTATACCAATAATTTCATTTAAAGAATTATAATATTCTTTAATAGCACCAAAACTACCATTATCAGTTTTAATATTTTGCAAATTATTATTTATTCCAATGTTTATAGAATTAGTACAAACTGTAATATCATACTCTTTAATTTTTAAACTATCATCAGTTTCTACTAAAGTGTTATTTAATATATTTATAAGATTATTAAATTCTTTATCTTTAATTATTTTTATAGTAAAAAATAATGTGCCATTATCATTATTTATAACAATTTCATAATTACATTTGCCATTAAATAAATATTTATTATAGCGATAAGGAATAGCATCTGTATAACTAGGATCTGATACAAAGATATGATTTAAGTTTGAGATATAACTATTGTGTCTTATCATTTTTTGACACCTCTTTAGTAGAATTAAAATTAAAGATAGAGTTGATTGTATCTACAAAATATTTATTACTAACTATTTTAGATTTATATAATGATTTCAATACTGAATCTGATTCCTTTTTAATTTTATCTTCTAATTTTTTTGTATCTTTATCTAAATTTTTTATTATGACTTGTAATTTATTTCTTTCATCTTCATAAGAAGTTATTTTTTTATTTAGAATTTGAAAATTATCAATCATTTTATTAAAGTCCATAATATACCTCCTTACTTTTTACCTTTTAATGTTTTAGATTCTAAATCGGCTTTTCGCAATTTTATAACCCTTATAGTTTCTTTTAAAGTATCATTTTGATATTCAGTATCTTTAATATATTCATTTACAATATCTTTATGTACTTCACAAAAATTTTGATTTTCCATTTCTTTTTTTAATATAGAAATAGTTTCTTTATTTATTTTTAAAATATTAGTAAGATTTCTTTTTGCTTCAGTAAGTTCTTTAGAATTTAATTTTAAATAATGCGATAGTAAAAAAGGATTAAGTGTACTATCGTATGGATCAGATAATATTTTTTGTTTTATCTTTTTAAAAAACTCTTTTATTTTATTAAACATATAAATTGTCCTTTCTTATTTTTTATCATTTGTATTTGATTCATATTTAATCTTAAATACAACTTCAAAATATCCTGCTAATACCATCATTTTGCAAAAATCTAATTTTAAACAATTTGATATTCTTGCAAGTATTAGGGGATCTATCTTCTTTATTTTTGCAGTTTCAATTTTATAAACAGTAGCATAATTAACACCAATTAAAGCATTTAATTCTCTTAATGACATATTATTATCAGTTCTTGCTTTTTTTATCATATTGCCAAGTTTTATAAAATTTTCATCTCTAAATGTTGTATTACATTTCAATTTCTTTCCCCCTCTCAATAGGGATTTCTGTTTTTATTTCTTCAACCTTATAAAAGTTTTTAATATAATCAAAATCTTTACCATATAAAAAATGATTATTTAAAGCATCAACTCTAAATAATCCATTTTTAGTAGTCATATAAGTATTAAGATTATTGTATTTTTCAAAATTCCATTTGTCAGGTCGTGAAGTCATAAAACATTTATTATTATGTAAAAAAACGGTTATGTATTTTGAAACATAACCGTTATCCCATAAACCTTTACCACGAAGATATATTTTTCTAAAATTATCTTCATTTAGATTTAAAATAATTGCTTCTGATTTATTATTTTCATTTGTACCCTCTAGGGTAATACCAACTAATTTCATATCATTAGTAGGTATAATTTTATTTTCATTATCTATATAAACATCTAAATCACTATTATAATCTTTTATTGTATAAGATTTAATATTTATATATTCTTCAGGAAACATATCACTATGACATTTATTGCAAATTTCCATTTTTTTGCTTGTATAATAATTATCATAATATTCCTCAATATTTTTCTTTGACATTTTTTCTTTTGTAAATAATTCTTTAATATCAATAAATTCATTAGTGCAACATTCACATTTAATTTTTAATTTAGTTTTGTGAAAGTAATTGTTTTTAATATTATACACCTCCAATTCTTAATCTATATACTCATTAAAATTAAAATCAATAAAATATAAAGCATCTAATCTAATTCCTGTTGTTGTATTCAATCCTAAATGTAAGTGATTTCCTGTGCTTCGACCTGTCGTACCAACCTTTGCTAAAAATTGTCCTTTTTTAATTACAGAATTTTCTTTTATTTTGGTTGATGCACTATTAGGAAATAAATGACCGTAATAAACTATATCATTTGTAAGATCACATTTAACCTTTATATAATTACCAACTGAATTTTTAGGATCAGGTTGATTATTAAAAATAATATTTTCGTTTTGAGTAAATACGATTGATTCTACTATACCATCACAAATAGAATAAATATTTGTTTCAGCATTTGCAGAAAAATCCCAACCTGAATGAAAATTAGTTGATACTAATTCTTCCTCTGACAAATCTAATTTAACATCTCTTTTTTCGTTTACCATAGAGGTAGTGCTAATATAATCTGCTCTTTTAAGTGGGAACATATACGGTAAATAAACTAATGATTCTGTATATACTGAATTATGTTCTTTTCTAAAATCTTCATTGCATAAATCAACTATGTAATAATTATTATTAAAATCAGTTTGAAATTTATTATAAAAATCTTGTCTATTTAAAAGAGGGGGAAGTAAGTTAATCAACTCAACCTTTTTACACATATCCTTTGTTGGTATCATTTGCTTTGATTCTGTATCAATGTTTTTCAAATAAGCATCATCCCATAAATTATCAGGCAAAGTATTAGGATTTAATACATTATTAGTTGCCTGTAAGTACCAAACAATTCTTTCTAACGATACATAACCATAATCAAATAAATACTTATTAAGTAAAGAACGATATTTTGTAGCATAGGCATCATTATTTAAAACATAACTATCTTTTTTGATTGTTTCTAAACTTCTAACTTGATTTTCTGTTGCAACTGAATAACCTAAAACTGCAACTACACAAACTATAATAAAGAAAAATAAAAGGAAGAAAAGAGAAACTATTGCAAGTTTAAATGCTAATAACTTCTTCATTTTCTATCCTTTATTAAATTATTCTTTGGAAATATTTTGTTCTTCATCGCCCATATAATATCTTTCAAGTGGAGTTGCAAAGACTTTTATACGAAGTCTATTTTTGTTAGTTATGTTTAATAAAAAATCGCCAAGTTCTGCTTTGTTCAAAAATGCTTTTTGAGTTTCTGTAAGTGGCTCGGTAGAATAAATACTATCTATTGCTTTTAAGTCATCACTTTTTAACATACCAATAAGATTATATTGACAATTATTAAAAATTGCACTTGCATTACTTATATTTCTATTTTCACTTATTAAATCTTTTGGACTTTGACTTGCTAAAACAAAAGAAGTTTTATATTTTCTACTTTTTCTTGTAATTTGATCGAAGTATTTTAAAATAGCAGGATTATCTCCATTTAAGTAGTGATGAAATTCATCTGCTATAATCATAGTAGGTTGTGGCATAGAAGTAGCATTAACATCATTTCTACCAATAATCTCATTATTTAAAAATGTAAGTAAATTTAATATTTGTGCTTCTGCTATTCTTTTGTTATCAGTAGCAAGTAATGTTTTTAAATTAAAACACATTAGTTGACTATCTAAAGAAATAGAAGTATGTCCGTTGAATATTGTATCTTGACCTACAATAAATCTTTTTAATAATATTTCTAAATTAGTAATTATCTTTAATTCTTCCTCATTAGTAGAATTATTTTTATATTCACTAATGAAAACATATAAATCAGAAAATATTGGATAGTCATTACTTGATAAATTCATAAACTCATTTATTGTTGTATTTGAATTTATACCTTTAGAATTATATAACTTTTCTGTTAAGTCTAATAATACAACTTTTTCTTTTTCTGTTATTTCTTCAAATATACTAGAATAAAATGCTTCCAAGAAACCCAAATGTCTATTTAAGATACTTGATTGTTCTTCTTCATCTTCAGGAAGAAAACGAACTTGTAAAGGATTGATTAAAGACTTATTAGCAAGATTTATATAACTACTATTAGCATATCTTCGAGTTAGTTTTTTAAATTCATTTTCTACATCCCAAACAAATACTTTAGTACCTCTAATAAGTTCATTAACAACTAGTTTTTTCAAAAAGAAAGATTTACCTGATCCTGTCGATCCAACTACTGATAAATTATAACTTGTTCTTTTTCTTTTATCAGAGTAGAAAATATCAAAAAACACAGGTAAACCATATAAAGCATCTTCGCCAATTAAAAAACCATTTGTATCATTATGATAACTTTTAGTGAAAGCAAAACCACTTGCTAAAGTCATTGTTGGTAAATACATACTGTATTCAGGAACAGTTAGATTTGTTATATCATAAGATTGCCATAATTCCATTTGTCGTAATTTTGGAACATCAACTTTAATTGATTTAGGAGTAGCATTTTCTCTAATTTGTTTTATGATAGATTCTCGTTCTGTTTTAGTACCACTTATAGCAAAGATAATAGTTATTTCCTTAATCTTTTCATCATTATTAGATAATTGTTCTATTAACAATCTATAATTTTCTAAAGTCAACTTTAATTGATTAACATCAGATACATTTTTAGTAGAGTTATAATCTGCTAATAATGATTTATAATTTGAATTTAGTGTTTTAATGATTTTTTCTTTCTCTAAAGTTTCTTTAATAGTGAAACTAACATTAACATTAGGAAGATTTACCATCGTATTTAAAAAGTCTTTTTCAATAAATGGGGGATAATTTTTTATTGCTACTAATTGTATATTAGTATGATCGGCTTTAATAAGAGATGGTGTTTCTTTTAATCTCATTGGAACTATTAAATCAAATAAATCATAATACATAAGATGATCTAAAGTAGTTTCTGAAAAATATAATTTAGTTAATATTTTATATATTTCTTTTTTATTATCAATTTGTGATACATAAAGTTTTGGATTAGTAGAATTACATAATATTTCAAATTCATTTATTGAATTTTGTAGTTCTTCTTTAGTCTTACAAATTATAGCATAAAAATAAGAACTAGCATAGGTTAAATTTTCTTTTTCTATATATTCTATAAATTCTTTATTGCTAGTAAGTAATTCTTTTTGAATATTATTACTAGAATTTTTAATAAGTCTATCATAATTAACTTTGTTAGAATTAAGATTTATTTTTTCATCATACTTGTATGCTTTGATAGTTATTTTTAATTTATATAACTGTGAAAGTGTATAGAAAAATATTTCTTGTTCTTCTTTATTAGTAAGTGATAAATCAATAGGATTTACACGAAATAATTTAGCATAAGTATTATCTTTTAAAACTAATATACCATTATCAATATCTTTTATATTTGTAAAAACTTGTGAATTAGCAAGTTTACTTTTTAACATACCTTTTTTTATGTATTGTCTATTTTTAATTGAATATATTTTTTTTATAATTTTATTTTCTTTAATTTTGATTTTTTCTTGTTTTGTTTTTTTAAAGTCTTTAAATAATTGAATTATTTTAATCCCTCCTTATCTCTTTATGATAATAAAAAGTTTTTGTTCTTAATAAAAACTTTGATACCAAGATTATTAATTTATACATTCTGTTTTGTTGACTAAATGAAACAGGTACAAGTAAAAATATACCTGTACCTACAAATATTAAACCAAGTTGATATTGTTCTATTATAAAAGATATAACAAACAATATTGAAAAAATACTACCAACTATAATGTCTTGAAATTCTAAATTAAATAGTCCTAATTTTCTTTTCGGACTTTCTAATGTTATATACATATTTTTTCCCTCCTATAATTTATCTCCATCACTACCAAAGTCAGATAGTGGGATTTTTCTAGTACCTTTTAATTTTCCTAAATTAGAACTCATACCAAAAGTTTCTTTCATACCTGATTTAATATTAGCAAGTCCATTATATGCTAAATTTTTTCCATTACTAAAATAATCAGGATTTAAAGAATTTGAGGCAAAGTCCCATTTACTACCGAGTGTAGTAAGACCTTTTGTTCCTTTTCTTTCTTGCATTTTACCATAGGCTTTTACTAAAGCATTTTTACTTTGTTGATTAACATTACCACCTAATATATTTGATAGATTCTTTCCAAGTGTACCCTCCATATTTTTTGCAACGGCATCATTTAATTTAGAGTTTTTACTTGCTAGGTTAATTATACCTGCTTCTCCCATTTGTTTGATACCTTTACCTAATTGAGAGATTCCTTTACCTGTTCTAAAACCACCTTTAGCGACATTTTTAGCAGTTTTTAAAGCACCAATTCCCATAGCACCTGCACCAACTATACCTCCAAACATACCTCTCATTGCTAACATCATATCTCTACCTGAATTGGCAGAAACATTTTCGCCAATAAATCTATTTAGAGTAGTTGAGCCTGTTAATAACATCATAGCACAACCAAGATATAAAACTGATTGTGAAACCAACTTTGTAAAATATGGTAATTTATTTATATCTGAACTATTTTGAATTGCATTAAACATAATAGAAGTAAGTCCAATCAAAAGTAGTAAAGCACCTGCTTGTAAAACTAAACTAACTAATTGTTGATATAATGCTGACCTTTGTTCTTTTCTACCAACACTAGTAGCAAATACTAAAGGGGCAATCAACATTAGAAAAGCAAGTTCTAATTGCCTACGACCTAGCATTATGACACTAAATCCAATAGCGAATAAAAATATAGCACCAATTAAGACACCGAATACCCAATTATAATTAAAAAAGTAATCTTCGCCATCGTTCCATATACCTGGCTTATAAATTTGACAAGTAGAACTAAATGCACCTGAATCTACTACACTAGTAGCAGTAAGACTACCATTTCTTATTAGTGTATTAAAATCTTCAACCGTTTTAACAGTATCAGGAATAGTTGCATAACCACTTAAAATTTCTTTTAAACTCTTTACATTTTCCTTGTCAACCTTATCAATGTCTTTATGATAAGAATAATTGCCTGAATTATAATAACAACTTTCATTTATTGATAGATAGGCAGTTTTCATATTATTACCAATAGTAGAACTTTCATTAGTAAAATTATTATAAATAGCATTTGATAAACCGATTCCTATATCTATACTTTGATTAAATATTAATGAAACACAAAATATTAAAAAACCACATTTAAAAATTTCTTTTATTATGACAATTAAAGATTGATCTTGATTTTCATCTGCATCAAATATTTTAAATGTTATCTTCCAAACAGAAAATAGAAATAGGATAGCAAAGGCAAGTATAAAGAAAGCATTAAAAATTTTAGTAAAGGGGGAATTATCTACCCCCTCTAATATCTTTATGAAATTTAAACTATTAATTTTATATGCAACATCATATAAAACATCTATTGTATTAAATATGATATTTACAAGTCCCATACCAATAGAACGGAGAATATCTAAAACACTAAATTTTATATCGCTAGTAATACTTAATACTGAAAACATCTAGCACCTCTAATTAGATTCTAATGTACTGATTATTAAGTTTATTAAAGATGGTACTAAAATTAAAATTGCTACACCTACTAGAGTATATATAATAGTTTTTTTCTTTCTTTGTTTTGTTTCATCATCGCCAATAATAAATTGAATTACAAATACAGTCAAAGCAATAAAAGATAAAATTATTCCAAATACTTGAATCTGTCTTGCTAAATTCTTAATGATAGTTCCTAAAGAACTAATTGTAATGTCGCCACCCTCTATTTTTTCTACGGCATATACAGGTTGTGAAATAAGCGACACAAAAAAGGCAAATAGAATTGCCTTTAACTTATTATGTTTTTTTATGATTTTGTGATAAAATGGTAATAACCTACTTTTAGTAGGGGATTTGCGATCAAGTGTATTTTGTTTAGCGACAATCACTTGGTCTTTTTTTCTTTTTCTCATAGTGAATCTAACTCTAAATCCTTTTCTTTATATAAATTTAAAATTTCTTTTATATTAGCAACTGCTATTTTATTTTTGGCTTCTTTATATTGTGGAAGTAGTGTACTTTCTAAATCATTTAAGAATCCACCCTTACCAAATTCATAGATACCTGAAAATAAAGTAGTGTTGCTATTTTTTTCTACTACTATGTAAGCAATACCATTTATTTGATCCTCATTAAGTTCTTTATTTACAAAATCATCATTATCTTTAGTTAATTTATCAATAGTTGTAATTGAATATCTTCCACTAGGTATATTTTCATTAGTGGAAGTATTTACTATAACATTTATATTATAATCTTGCATTTCAACCTCACTTTCATATTTGAATTTTAATGTTTCAATATCTTTTAATTCATATTGTAAATATTCTTCTTTTGATTTTCCATTATTATTGCTAGTGAAAATAAATATTTTATTATCTTTAGTCATTAAGTAAAGTAGTAAATTTCCTTTATCATTTTGACCGTAAAATTTAAACTCAATATTTAGCATAGAATAATTATCTAATAATTCTTTATAAGAATATAACTTGTTTTTATCAAACATAATTATTTTTCCTTTTCAATTTCTTTTGATTCAGTTTCTTTTTGTTTTTCTAACTCATAGTTGATACTATCAATTATGTATTCAGAACTATATACTTTTTTGCCATCTTTTTCATAACTGCTTGTCTTTAAATGGGCTTCAATTTCTACTTTGTTTCCTTTATCTAACTCATTAGCAATTTTTTCAGGATCTTTCCAAAGTTTTAGTGTAATAAAGTCTGCTTCAAATTTGCCATCTTTATTTTGATAACCACGATTACAAGCAATATTAAGTAGAGCATACTTTTTGTCATTACCTTTTAATTCAGGTTTTCTTGTTAGATTACCTCTAAACTTACTATAATTTATATCCTTTTCCATATAATCCATCCTTTCTTAAAGATATTTGCTAAATACTGATTATTTAATAATAATGAATTGCACCACCTCCTTAAATTATTGTATAAAAAAAGATTAGTCATATCTCAAACTAATCTAATTAATAAATTGTAATTTGTTATTTTTTATTATCTAAAATCTGTTTATTAAATTTTTCCAAAAAATCCTTAGAATTTATCCAATTAAAGTTAAACCCAGATAGGTCATACAATGCTTTTGCACAAACATATTCATATGCACCAGAATTAGTACTTTTATAAATAATAAAATACAGTGGTTTCATTGCTGGTTGACCGATATCTATTATTTTCTTATATCTTTCCTTTTTAAATATTCTATACCATCCTTCTGTTATAACTATTTGTGGATTTTCTTTTTCTTCAGTGGTTTCCTCTTCAACTAAGGTTTGTAATTCAAATGCAATTGTTTTTAACATATTAATGTCTATATTGTTAATCAATAATTGTTCATCGACTCCATCTGCTGTAATCTCATCCCAAGAAAATCCGACCTTATTTTCTTTGACAGTTTGACTTTTATTAATATTTCTATTATCTTCCTCTTGTGAAATGCTATCTTTACATCCTGTAATATTTAATATCAAAGCACACACAATTAAGAAAAGTAATAATCTTTTTTTCATAATCAATACTCCATTTCCACAAATTACTATTTATCGCTCTGTTGTTATAAATATTATATCATATTTTTTAATAATATAAAAGCAAACTATATTTCTATGGTGTTATTTGTTAAAACAATGTCTTTTGAATTTTCTAAACTTTTTGTTTTTTCGTTTATTTTTTTTATTATTTTCATTGAAATATTTGTAATTGTATTAAGAGAATTATCTATTTCTTTAAAATCTTTATTTTTAGAATAATTATATAAATATAAAGAACTATCATCAGCAACTTTTAAATTAAAATATTTACAAACAGAATAAGATATAGATTCTGCTTCTACTTCATAGCGACTACGATCCTTTTTATATTCCTCATAATTTTCTTTTAAATTTGTGTGGGCTAGTGAATGAGCGAGTTCGTGTACTAATACTTTTAGTTTACTTAAACTTTTTAATTCTTCAGAAATAACTATTTTATTATTATTCATATCACAATATCCCTCTTTGCCAGATAATTTCTTATATTCCAATTTATAATTATTTTCTTTAATGATTTTTTCTACAACTTCAATATATAATGTAGCATTATCATCAGTTAATTTCGGATAGAGTTTATTTTCTATTTCATTATATGGCATAGTTGAATCGGTTATATCAAATACTGTACCTAAAGAAAAACTAACTAATTTTTTAGAATAATAAACAATATCATTATTATTTTTGTCTTTATATATTTGTTTTTCTTCTTCATTTAATTGATTAAAATATCTTATTTCATTAGTTCTATTATCTAATACTAAAACAACTTCTTTGGGTATAATTATTTTAATAGAATCGGGATTACTTTTGACAGAATAACCTAAATCTTTATAAGTTTTAAAACTTGCAACAAATTTTGAATCAGGCTTTTGCAAAGCAATAAGTAATTGATTATTAAAACTATAATTATTAAATTTTCCAATATTATCTAAAAACTTTTTAAAATCAGATTCTTTACTAAAAGTTTTTAATGATAATTCTTTTAAATCTTTAACTATATCAAACAACTCTTGATTTAATTTTTCATCATTTTTATTATCAAGTAATTCTTTCTTTATTTCTTTAAATCTATCAAACTTGTTTTTTACTAGTTCTTTATTCATTAGTTTTCTAGTTCCATTTCATTACAGTTGTTTTTTTCTAAATCTTTTTCATATTGTAAATCTTTTATTTTGCTACTCAATAAAGTGTTTATCAAACCATCTTCGCCAAAAAAATCATTATATATTTTTTCAAGTTCGTTATTTGATATATCATAATCAAAATTTTTAGAAAAAGTTTTTGTGTAATTTTGAAATTCTTTTTTTAAATTCACTTTAAATCCTCCTTAATTTTTATTGCTTCATCAATTCTATTTTTAGCAATATTATAATAATTCTCATTTATTTCTATACCGATAAATTTTCTATTACCACCAACATTTACAACGGCTACACCTGTTGTTCCACTACCTAAATAGCAATCCATAATTGTATCCTCATCTTTAGATGAATTTTTGACTAATTTTTCTATTATTGATAATGGCTTTATTGTAGGATGTCCATATTGTTTCTTTTCTTTTTGAGTAGTAGGTAAATAAAAAACTGTTTTAGCATTTTCATAACAACTAGGATTACAATATCCTCTTTTACGAAAATACAAACAGTATTCCTTATCACTTAAATATTTATTATTAAATAATGGCATAGCATTTGTTTTATTCCAAACTAGTATATCAACACTGCAATCTAATTTGCCGATAAAATAATCAAAGTATGATTTTATTTGTGATATATTACACCAAATATAAATATTTATTACTTTCATTAAACGGACTAGATCATCTAAAATAGTCATATCATAACCATCAACTAAATTAACTTCTGTTAATTCTTTTTCTAAAGTTAAAAGTCTTTTACTAAATCTTGATGTGCCTTTTTTACCACCTTTCATATTTAAAAGATATGGTGGATCTATTATAATTAAATCAATACTTTTATCAGGCATAGTTTTAACAATTTCATTACTATTACCTAAATATAATTTTATATTATTATTTATATATATCCCTCCTTATTTTTCTATTGGCTATTATCTAGTTCTAACTCTTTATCTTTCTCTATCTCTAGGGGACAAAGTTGGGACATTTGTCCTTTTTCAGTTTCTATTCTTTTACGATATTCTCTTTTTCTATCTGCTTCAGTAGAACTTTTACCGATTAAAGACTGTATATCAGACATATAAATAGTACCATTTTTTAAAACTTCAATTAAACCAAGTTGTTCGAATATCTGTAATGCTTTTTCAACCATAACAGGATTATGTCTGATAACCTTTGCTATCAAAGTGGGGTTATAAGGTATCCTATTATTTATTAAAAGTTTTCCATCATTTCTTAAACTTTTTAAGTAAAGTTTTAGCAGAATATTTGAGAATATATAACCGTTTTCCATACTTTCAACTACAATAAGTTCCTCACTATCAAAGAAGTTATCTTTAAGTTTTAAGTAATAATATTTACGATTATCAGACATCTGTTTTTCCTTTAGTGCGATTTAATTTGCTTTCAACATTATTTAATTTTGATAATACATAATTTGTTTGCATATTTAAAGAAACTAATTTTTCTAATAAAATATCTCTATCAATAAGTAATCTAATATATTCTGCACCACTAGAGTTTATATCATTAGATTTATCTATTAAATGTTTCTTTTGAGTAGAGTTAAGTAAAAACTCAAAATCTTCTTGAAACTGTTTCTTTTTCATTTAACACCTCCTAATAATTTGATTTTTCAATCAATTTAGACATTACTATAACTTGTTTGCCTTTAGTTTGTTGATCGCAAGTAGTAAGCAACAATTCTGTTGTATCTTTTTGTCTTGATATAGTAATAAAACCCTGTTTATCTTGTCTAGTAATAGAAGTTATTTGATATGTATATTTTATATTTTGATAATATACATAAATTAAGTCATCTTTGTTTAATTTATATAGTTTATTAAAAAAACCAAGTTTACCTGTTCCTGAATGTCCTGCAATAGCAAATAAACCATTTTCTACATTAGGCATATCAGAATTTTGTAAAACCTCAATATTTTTATTAACATTATTATTTTTATTGTCTATTGAATAGAATCCTTTTTTTAAAGAAATATTAGGTATCTCTAATATTCCTATATAATTAGGTATTTCTTCTTTAACTTCTTCGTTTTCTTTAACTTTATTATCTTCTTCGGTAGTAGGCTCTTTTTCTATAACTATTTCTTTATTTAAAAAATTATCAATTTGTTTTTGTTCTTTTTGATATGATAAATAATTATATAAAATATTGCCACCAACTAATAAAAGAGCAATTAAAAGAAGTAAAGAGCCAACTAAAACTAGATGGCTCTTATTCTTATTTCTTTCTTTTTTTATCATAAATTATAACTCCAACACCTCCAACACATAATATACCTGCAATAATATAGATATAATCAAGTGAATTATCACTTGTGTTAGGAACTTCTATTTTTATTTTTTCATTAGTCATAGTTGCTTTAACAATTTCGCCATTTTCTTTAATTTCAAATAAAACTTCTTCATCAGTTATTTGATATAAAGTATTTGCTTCCTTTTCTATAATTTTAAATTTACCAACGAAAAGATTATTAATAACTATTTTTCCATTAGCATCAGTTTTACCTGTAAATACTAATTCGCTATTCTCATCATTTTCGCCACTTATAGAATAAATTTCTATAACTGTATCAGGAATAGGCTCACCACTAACAAGATCAGTTTTTGTAAATTCAACTTGTCCTTTTGGTAAATAGTTATGAATTTCTTTAGTAGTATAAACTATTTCAGTATATTTATCTTTATATGTTAGGTTAAAGCATTGAGGAGTATTATTTACTAAATTATTATTATTTGAGTTTTTTTCTACTAAACAGTATTTACCTAAATCTAAAATTTTAGATGATACACCATTAGCATCAGTTTTAATAGTATCTACTAAATCGCCTTTAGAATATATTTTATTACCACCTATAATAATATCTTCGTTAGCAATAATATCAAAACTTACATCTGATAATGGAATTTCTTTATAAGAGTATGTACCATTACCAATAATTAAATCTTCGCCAATTTTCTTAATATCAAGTTGACCTTTAACTCTTTTATTAGAAAATTTAACTTCTATGATTCTGCCAAGTTCTTCATCCATAATAAAGTCAGAATTATCATTAATACTAAATTCTAGTGGGGTACTATTCCATAGATAACCTTTTAAATCTTGATCCTCAATTTCAACGATTTTATAAGTACCACTTGATAAATTATAAGGCATATATAATACACCTGATTTATCTGTTTCGTATTCACAAACTTTTTTATTAGTTGGATAAGTAATTGTTTGACATATTTGATTATTATTACTATCTAATATTTTAAATTTAATACCTGATAATGCAATAACCTTATTTGATTCAGCATCGACTTTAACTATTTTTAATTTAGCAGTTAATTCATTATTTACAATAGTGTACTTAATAGGCTCGGTGCTTTGTTCTGTAATTGATATTTCAAAGTCTTTAACTTTTTCTACATTAGGACTAGCATTAAGTTGTCTTACTGTATATTTCCCATAAGGTAAAGAAACAACACTATAACCTTGTGAATCAGTAATTACTTTAGCAACCATTACATTATTTTTGTCAAAGAATCCAAATTCAATATTAGTTTCAGGTTTCAATATACCTGTTTCTTGTTGTGAATAGAATTTAGATAATTCAATATTTCTTCTAATTACTTGTTCGTAAACAGTAATTTCAGGTTTTAAATTATTTTCTGTTATTTCAAAATAAATCTTTTCTTCATTAACAAGATAACCTGTTGAACTTGATAATTCTTTAGCATACATTTTGCCAATTTTACTTAAAATAGGGCTTTCTGCTATACCATCCTTATTAGTAGTGATAGTAGCAAGTAATTCGTTTGTTTCGGCATAATAAATACCAAATTTAGCACCCTCTAAAGTAGCATCACCACTTGGAATATTATTACCTGTATCACGATCTAACTTATTGATTAGTATTTTACCACCAATAACTTTAATTTTAAAATTAGAAGTTAAAGGATCATACTTACCAACTCTCATAACATTTTGACTATGTTCTGAAAAATAAACGATTGGTGGTGTTTCGTATTTTGTATCTGCTTTAGTGAAAGTGATAACACCATCACCAATAGCATTGGCTTTAATTGTAATAGTATTATTATCCTTATTAACAGTTATATTACCATTTGATGAAACAGAATATTTACTTAAAACACCGTTTGTATCAGTTAAAGTGATAGAACTTCCTAAAGGTAATGTTTCTGATACATTTTCAAATTTAGGAATTTTATTATGATTTGCGACCAAGTTTTCTAGTTCTTGAATTTCACTAGCAAATTTTCCCTCAACAAAATTACCGTTTAAGGTATCCGTAAAATCTATTTTAGAATCAGGAGTTGTAGTTCTCCAAATAAGAACTTGTGTTATTACATACCATTTTTTATCATTATGATTATATCCATCTTCGTTATATTCATAACCATAGTATGCTAAAAGAGAAACTCTTTTCCATTGTTCTTTAGATAAGTTTGTTGCAGTTTCGTAATCATCTCTTGCAACATCATAAACATAATTATTATTAATCTCTACATAGGGTTGTAAACAATAAACATACTTATTATCTTCACTACGGCGAAGAAATCTTGCTTGTTGATACTTCGTGTATCCATTAGGTTTTACTTTTTTTATAAAAATATTACTTATAAATTCTGATGGCCATATTGCATTATTATAATATTTTTCTGCATTAACTTTTGGAATATTTAAAGTTGCAACTATACCGAATAATGAAATAAATGCAAATAGCCATTTATTAAATTTTTTCATTTTTCCTCCTTAAATTAAAACATAAAAAAACACGATTGAATCGTGCTAATTTATATATTCTACTTCTAACATTTCGCCTAAATAATTTCCAGAATGACTATATAGATGATGGCAACTATACATTACACCAACACCTGAATTTTCTGATAGTGCTTTTTCTTTAGATTTTTCGCCATCTTTTTGACAAGCCTCTAAAGGATTAGAATAGTCTTTTACACTATGTGTAATTGTCGCCCAAGTGAATACAGGTTTATTATAGTAATCGTATTCGGACATTCCTAATTCTTCCCAAGCACTTTTAGTGGGCGATTTACTAGTAGTATTTTTATTATCATTATTACTAACTTCTTGTTTTTTCTCATCTTTCTTATTACTATTATTATTTATAGATTCTTCCTCTTTTTTATTGGTAGTGGGGGTATCCTTTTGTGTATTCTCTGTATTTTCTTTAATATCATTATTAACTGATTCTGAAACATTATGTTCTTCATTTACAACATTAGAATCATCAATCTTATTTTCTTTATTGATAATTGTATTATCCGTAGAGTTGTTTTTTGTCTTGATATTATTATTTTTAAAAGAAACATAAAGATATATGCTACCAAAAAGGGCAAGACATATAACAAAGAGTAATAAGATAATCTTTTTCTTTTTCATTACAGATCACCTTTTTCAAAATCATACTAACATTATGCTTTATTTTTGTCAAATCTAGGTATTATCAATCCTCCTTTACTTAAATATTTGAAGCACTTAAAACTTATCAACATATTTATCTAATCCTAAAACTAGACAGAACTTAACTATGGCACTTTTTTTGATAGGATCAAATTGATACTGATATAATCCTAAATCTTCCATAATGTAAGTTTTCTTTTCTTTGTTTATAAATATTTTAGTAAATAATTCTCGTTCAATTTTAGTCATAGTATTATATGCTTTTGAATATTTATAAACTAATTCTTTTAGTTTATCTTCTGTATCGTACTTATGAATTACAAAAGATTCAACCTTTGAAGAAACATTACGAACACTACTGTATCCTGTAATTTTCATTTCATAGGTTGGTGTGATTTTAATGTTATAAGTTTCATCTGATAACATTAGTATTACAGTATCAATTAGTTCTAAAAATGCTTTAGTTATTTCTTCTAACTTTCTGATATTGAATTGACCTGTAATAAAATCCGACAATAATTTTTCTTTCATATATTTTTCCCCCCCCTTATGATAAGAAAAAAGAGCAATAACGACCAAAATTTAGGTCAATTATCACTCTTTAGCAGTATAAAAGTGTTAGACACAACTGATTTAGTTTTAATCCAATATAAATCTCTCATTACATTATTGCCAATCCATCTCATTTGCACCACACACCTTTCACAGATTTAAACAATTAGTTGCAATCTATGATAAATTAAGTAGTGAAAAAAAACAATGCCCGTTTTTGGGTATTGCTTCTATTTACTAACAAGCAAGTGCTTCATTTACTCGTAGTATTCACTACTATAAACATTGTATCACGAAAATCTTAAAAGACAATACCAATTAGGAATACAACTTTTTATATATAAAATTATATAGTTAATTATATACAAAATTATATAAAAGATAGTTGCTATGCCAATAAAAATAAGGGTTAAATGTCTTTTCGTTTTAGTATTAAAATATCCTCAATTTCACAATTTAGAGCATCACAAAATTTTGCAAGATTTAATAAATCTATCCTATACATTTCATTTCTATAATATTTTTTAACAATATGATACCTTATGCCTGTCATTTTACTTAATTGATTAACTGTTATTTTTCTTTTCAACATAACATTTTTTAAATTAACTTCAACTTCACAATTCACTTTAATTAGTTCTTCAATCATTGCTTTCCTCCATAGTGAAAAGAACAAAAAAAGAGGTAGCACTAATCCATAAAAAATAGACTAAATACTACCATCTATATTAAATTGTATTATGTAATATAACTGCAAGTGCTAAATTACCAACATTTTTTATTTTTTCCTGATAATATAATTATAGCACCAATTTTAACATATTGTTTATAAAACTAAAAAGATTCTAATATTTTTTTTGAAATAGTGTCAATGTCGTTTTTAATAATTAGACTTTTTAATTCATTAAAATAACTTTGAGAGTTTGTAAAATCCTTAAAAGAATTTTTTAATAAATTAGTATAACTATTGTCATTATTCACTATAACCATATATACAGTATAAGATGAACTTTCTTTAATATTTACACAACCAATAGTTATGTTTTCTTTCTTATTTTCTTCGTAAATATCAACTATATTGTCCTTATATTCATTATATTGTTGTTCTGTAATTTCATCATTTAATCCTAAATCTAATTTATCAGATATTTCATTTATATAATTATGTAATTCTTCAATGGAATTCACTTGTTTTGTTTTAGTTTTACCTTTATTAAAATTAGATAAAAGTTTAGCATTTTGAAGATTAGTAATATTATCTAATTTTTCAATAAGCATAGAGAAATAATCAGTTTTCATAAAATAACCTCATTTCGTTTTCGTTCTAATTAAGAACATTATAACATTTTATTACTTAAAAGCAACAAAATAGTAGATAAAAAAGAATTATACTTTGTCGCATAATTCATCAATGTTAATATTGAATAAATTAGATAGACCTACAAGTATAGGAGTAGGAATTAAAACCTCGCCTTTAAAATATTTATAACAATTAGAACGAGATATTTTAAGTTCTTCTGCAATATCTTGATAAGTCATATTATTTTTTTCTTTTAGATAAGATAATCTTTTAAGCAGTTTATTATAATTCATTTTCTTTACAGAAATATCTTTTTCATACTTTGTTGTTTGTCCTAATATATAAGAAAGTGAAACATTATACATTACTGATAATGAATCTACTTTAGATAAAGGTATATTTCTATCGCCATTTTCCCATTTAGCATAAACAGATCTTTCAACTTTTAAATATTTTGCAATTTCTTCTTGTTTATAATCGTGATCTTCTCTTAAATCTTTAATTCTGTTATACTTAATCATAGCCACCACCTATAATAATTTTCCCATATAAAACTGAAAAACTATGTTTTTGTGCCACCTATGAAACAAGTTTGTGAAAAAAAAGTAATTTTATGTGATATAATTAAAAAAGAAATAACCTTTATGATTTTTGTTATTTCTTCGGTTTTAGGTTAACTCGCACGGGCAAGTTATCAATATCGTTTCTTTGAATAAATAATTCATACGGTTCAATGTTTAATGCACTAGCAACTTTTTCTAGTTTATCAACTGATGGGTTATGTTGTCCTCTTTCAAGACGACCTATATAATTAACACTAGATTTTGTTTTTTCTGCAAGTTGTTCTTGTGTAAGATTTTCTCTATAACGATAGTATTTAACATTTTTGCCAATAAGTGCTTTTAATTTCATCTCGTATCACATCCACTAATATTATGATACGAATTTATTTAGATTATTACAACAACCTAAACTGTAAAGTACCTTTGCGTAGTATATAAAATCAAATAAAAGAAAGGATAGCAGGAAATAAAATAAAATGAGCGATTTAAACAATATTGTTAGTGAATTTATTTACATACCTGAATTGATGGGAAAAGAAATAAGTAAACTTATCAAAAATAAACAAAAAATCAATGAATACTATAACAATGGCTATAAAATTGAAATAAACAATGATGATGCACATTTAATAATTAAATACAAAAAGAAAAAATATGATGTTTTTATTGTTAAAGATGATGATAACTATTATTGGCTACTTAAACCGTATAACCAATCATATTATAAAACTTCTGTTGATTTTGATAACTCTAATATTGATATAGTGTTTTTTGCTATCAGAGAAAACGAAGATTTATATTCGTAGAGAAAGGAGGAAAATGTTGTCTGCCGTTAAAAATACTGAAAAAGATAAAAAGGAAATGACTGATTGTTTTGCTTATGTTAGTAAAAATTATTGTAATGCACTATCAGTAAAAAATTGTAGTCAATGCAGTTTTTACAAATCAAAACAAGAAGTTCCTAATTACCAAAAATATTTATTGAATAGTAAAAAAGGAGAAAATGAAAAAAATGAGAAATAATATTGAATTAACACTATGGTCTATCCTTACAGGACTATTACTATGCAACTCATTTGAGATAGCAACAAATATTTGTGATAAGATGGAAATACCTTATGATCTATGTATAAGTGTCGCAAGTATAGGCTTTAGAGCAGAACTAACTATTGCATTGTGTATTGCTATGCTAGTTGTATTTTATAAAAGCACACATTATATTGCTAATTTATTAGGAAGATTGATTTATTGTTAAATTGTTAAATAGTCGCTAGTACAGGACTATTTTTATTTTGTCTAAAAAATATAATTAAAATTAAATAAGTATAAATAAACATAAATAAAAAAAGAGAATTTAATAAAAAATTCCCTAAAATTTCCCTGAAAAAATTTTAAAAAAAGAATTTGCAACTTTGCAAACCCTTATAAAATCTAGTAAAAATTGATTTTTAAATTTATAAATTAAGTCAGTGGCTAATTAGGTATGAACCGTGTGGCCCAAAAATGAATGTGCAACTTAAAGTTGATAGAAAGTATTTATTATTTATCATAAAATCAGCTTAAGAAAAAGGAGGTCTTCATATGAATTTCGGAGACAATTTAAAAAAATTAAGAACAAGTAAAGGAATGTCACAAGAAAAACTAGCAGAAAAAGTTAATGTTTCAAGACAATCCGTAAGTAAATGGGAAACTGGTGATGCATATCCAGAAATGAATAATTTATTAGAACTATGCAAAATATTTCATTGCAAAATTAATGATTTGGTTAATGATAGTATACTTGATGTTAATAATTTAGATGATGAAGTAAAAAATAAAGTAATAAGTTTAAAAAAAGAAGAAAGTAAGAAAATGAAAATATTAAGTAAAATAATATCTACATTTTCTAAAATAGGAAGAATTTTATGCTACGTTTCTATACCATTTGTAGTTCTTGCTATAATTATTACACCATTTTTAGTGCATAAATTAGAAGTTAAAAATAATGAAATTAGTATAAGTTCATCAGATAGTAAAATATCTATTTTAGATAAAGGAGATAAACTAGTAATTAAAGCTGGCAATATAGCACTTGGTGAAGCATCTAAAGATGTAGCTCAAACTAAAATAATTGATGTTTTAGAAAATAATAGTAAAGCTGGAGTTATAACTTATATAGAAATAGGTTTAATTGTATTAATAATAACTTTAGTACTACTTTCAATTATCTTAAGATGTTTGGAAACAATATTTGGAAATATTAATAAAGGTGATAATCCATTTACATTAGAAAATGTCCATCTAATCAAAAAAATGGCATACATGATGATTACAATAATTGTTATATCTAATCTCGGAGGTATAATATTTGAAATCTTACTTAACTCTGATTTAGACATGAGTATTGAAGTTTTTGATTTAGTACAAATTTTATTCTTATTTAGTTTATCTTATATTTTTGAATATGGAAGGTTACTTAGCATAGATAGAAATGCTAAAATATATGGTGACTAAAAATGAATAGAGAAAAATTTATTGAAAGGTTATCAAATCAAGCAGATTTAACTAAAGAAAAAGCTATATTAGTAAATGATATACTTGAAAATAACTTCTTTATTAGCAAAAGATATAAAGATAAAATAATAAGTGAAATAGTACTTAGTTTAAACATAAACATTAATGAAGCAACTAAGATTTATGAAATAGCAAAAGATATAATTGGAAGTGAAATAAAAAATAAATTAAAACATCCATTTGGAAACTAAAACAAAAAGGAAATGCTTAAATTCATTTCCTTTTTAAAATTATATACTCAGTATTAATTAGTTATTATTGTTATTCCAGCTCCAGCCAGCACCTAAAATGATTACTAAGAGAATAAATAATACAATCCAGATAGCTGCACCAATACCATAACCACTTGTATATCCAGCATATGTAGGAGCACCGCATGCTGATTGAGCACCGTATCCTCCACCATAATAGCCAGTATTTCCATAATAATACATAATATACCTCCTTTTTGTATCTACTATAATTTATTATAAATGACGAATTTTTGACATTAAAATAACCCAAGTTTTTAAAAAAATATTTAATTTTGGGGTAAATAATGGTACTATTAGTATAGGAGAGAAAGTTATGCGTAAATTATTTTCAAAAATGGATATACCATTATTTATAATGGTTGTTTTGTATATATCACTTGGTTTAGTAATGATTTATAGTGCATCAAATATAACTGCAGTAGTTCGTTATGGTTATGCACCATATCATTTCTTTATAAGACAAGCACTCTTTGTTGTAGCAGCATTTATAATTGGCATGACTATAGTTATTAGATTTCCAACAAGAAATTATGCAGCACTTGCATGGCCTTTAGTATTTTTACTTATTGGTTCTTTGGCTTTTTTGTTTGTTAAAGGTAAAATTGCAGGTGGTGCTATAAGTTGGTATGATTTAAAATTCTTTAAAATTCAACCTAGTGAGTTTGCTAAATCTATATTGGTAGTATTTATGGCAATCTATTATAATAAATTACATTATAAAAATGTTAAAAATATATATGCATATTTTGTACCACTAGCATTTGCATTAATTATTATAGGACTTGTATTTATGCAACCAGACTTAGGTAGTGCAGCAATTATTGCTGGTATTGTATTTTTAACATTTATAAGTATACCTATTGTTCAAAATAATATTATGAAATTTATTAAAATTATAACTGTTGGATGTATTATCGCAGGTATAGCTATTTTATATTCTGGAAATAGTTTCTTAAGCAGTATTCAAAAGGGAAGGCTTAATTTTAGAAATCCATGCTCTAGATATACAGAAATAACAGGTTATCAAGTTTGTAATGGTTTTATTGCAATTAATAATGGTGGCTTATTCGGAGTAGGTTTAGGAAATTCAACACAAAAATATTTGTATTTACCAGAAGCTCACACAGACTTTATATTCCCAATAATTGTGGAAGAACTAGGACTTGCAACAGGCATTTTAATTGTACTTGGTTATGCTTATATTTTAGCAAGAATACTAAGAATTGCCAAACAATCTGAAAATCTTAGATGTTCAATTTTAGCTTATGGAACATTTTGGTATTTTACTCTTCATATATTAGTAAATTTACTTGGAGTCTTAGCCTTAATACCACTTACTGGTGTACCACTTCCATTTCTAAGTTATGGTGGTTCATTTACAGTTAATGCCATAATAATGTTTTTTGTAGTAGAAAGGGTAAATATCGAAAATAAAACAAACAAGACTAAAAGAGAAATAAAAGCTCTTTAGTCTTTTTCTTTTGTAAAATTTGTGTAAACATTATATATATTTCTACTTTTTTGTGATAGAATAAAAACTAATTTATAAGGAGGATATATGCAATCAATTTATATAAATTTAGATGACTCAGGTAAACTTTCTAAAAAAGAAATAATAAGTGTATATGGAGGTTTAGTATTTTTATCTAAGAAAGAAAAAGACAAATTTATTACTCAGTATCGAAGTATTATAAATGATATTAAATGCAAATATTGTAAAAACAAAGACTTATGTAATAAAAAATGCCCAGAGATAAAAAATACCAATATTAAAAATAGTGATAAAAGAAGAATAATGAATTTCATAAAAAAGTATTTTATCGTGGGACTTGTCATAAGTAATCAAAATGTTTATAATCATATAATAGAAAATAAAGCCGCTAAAGGAAGATTTTTAGATTATTCTTTAAGAAGAATGATAAAAGAAGTAATTAATAATCAAATAACAAATAATAAAATAGATTCTAAAGAACCTTTAAAAGTTATTATCAATATCGATGAACAAACAACAAAAAGTAATGGTTATTATAATTTACATGATGGTTTAGTGGAAGAATTAAAGTATGGTATTAGTAATTTTAATTATTCATGTACATATAATCCAATAGTATTTAATGATTTAGATGTTAAAGTAACATATCAAGACTCAGGTAAAAGTTATTTGGTTCAAGCAGCAGATTTAGTATCAGGTACCATAAGAAGAATTATTTTAAATGCTCTAGAAGAAAAACAAGATATAAACAATATTTTAAATAACTTTGTTAATTATAAAATAATTCTTCCATGAAAAAAAGCTACCTAAGTAGCTAATTCCCAGTTAGTATGGTGTACAAATAGCACACTTAATTTAAAAAAATCATATTCTAACTATCGACCTGACAAGATTATTAATCTCCGGTAACCTAATAATATAATAAATGTGGCTATTTGTCAACAATAAAATATGATATACAAACGAAACTAGAGAGCTTACTCTAGTTTTTTTTAAAAGAATGTTTTATAATATGTATATAAATTTCTTTAGGAAAAATAATAAATAAAAAAGCTGGACAAGGCTTTTGTTATAATTAGCTTTTTCAAAAGAGAATAAATTATAGTAGAACAAGAAATGAGGTAATAATATGAATAGAGAAGATTTTCCGATGTTAAATGAAGATATAATATATTTAGATAATGGTGCAACTAGTTTAAAACCTAAGTGTGTAATAGATAAAATGACAGAGTATTATGAAAAATATAGTGCTAATGCTCATCGCGGTGATTATGATATATCATTTAAAGTAGATGTTGAATATGAAAATGCTCGTGAAGAAGTAAAAAACTTTATTAATGCTAAATCTAAAGAAGAAATAGTATTTACAAGTGGTGCAACAGACTCATTAAATATGATTGCAACAGGTTTCTTTGGCAATTTGCTTGAACCAGGTGATGAGATTTTAATTACAACAAGTGAACATGCATCAAATGTTATGCCGTGGTTTAGATTATGTAATGATTTAGGAGCAGTGGTTAATTTTATTCCTTTAGATGACTCGCTTCATGTAACTTTAGATAATGTTAGAAAAAGTATTACACCAAATACAAAAGTAATAGCTTTAGCAGGTATAACAAATGTTGTTGGGGACATTAGACCAATTAAAGAAATTACTAAACTTGCTCATGAACATGATATTTTTGTAGTTCTTGATGGTGCTCAAAGTGTTCCCCACATTAAAACTGATGTTCAAGATTTAGACATTGATTTTTTAGCTTTCTCAGGACATAAAATGTTAGGGCCTACTGGAGTAGGTGTCTTATATGGTAAAAAAGAATTACTCGAAGAATTAGAACCAGTGAATTTAGGTGGTGGTATGAATGAATCTTTCGATACAGTAGATACCATGTATTACAAAGAGTTACCAACTAGATTAGAAGCTGGAACACCAAATATCGCTGGGGTTATAGGTCTAGGTGAAGCCATTAGATATATTAATAAAATAGGTATTGATAAGATACATGAAAGAGAATTACATCTAAGAGATTATTTAATTGAAAAATTAATACCTTTAAGTCACATAGACATAATTAATTTAGAAGCTGATAGTGGAATAGTAGCATTTAATGTAAATGGCATATTTAGTCAAGATGTAGCTTACTTCTTAAATAAATATAACATTTGTGTAAGAGCGGGTAATCATTGTGCTAAAATACTTAAAAATGCCACTGGTGTTACAAATTCACTACGAATAAGTTTATATTTCTACAATACTGAAAAAGAAATAGATGAACTTGTAGAACTTCTTAAAAACAAACAAAAAATAGAAGATGAAATAATTTAATCTTCTATATATAAATTGATAAGTTTGAAAACGAAAAACCTCAAAGATTTAATCCTCTGAGGTTTTATTATGTCCTTTAATAGCTTTATGATACACCTTTAAAATATCTGAAGCAAACACTTCTTTAGAATATTTATAAATACTATTTCTAGCATTAATACTCATTTCTTTATAAAGTTTATCATCATTCATTAATTTAAAAATATAATCTTTAAACTCATCATTATTTTTAAATAAGTAGCCATTATAGTTTGGTTCAATCATAGCTGTGAAAGATTCATCGTTAATGCATATTGTTGGTTTAGAAGCTGCTAAGCCTTCGATAATTGTAAGCCCTTGAGTTTCCGTAGTGGAAAAAGAAACTACAACATCAAAAGTATTGAAATAAGCGGGTACTACTGAATAATCAACTTTATCAGTAAATATAACAAAACTATCTAGTTTTAATTCTTTAGTTAATTTTTGTAAATTTTCTAATTCAGGACCACCACCAACGAGCATTACTTTAATATTATTATTTACTTTAACCATATCTTTAATATTATAAAGTAATTTATCAAAACTTTTTTCTGGTGCAATTCTACCAACAGAACCAATAACAAAATCAGTATCTTTTATTTTATATTTTTTATTTATTTTAGTTATTTCTTTTTTCATTTCTTCATTTAATTTAAATTTTTCGGTATCAATACCAGTTGGAATAACGTTAGTATATTTTTTAATACCATATTTATTAACAAATAAATCTTTTATTTTATCAGTTGGCACAATAAGTTCATCACATTTTTTTTCACAATAGTATTTAGTCATTTTAATGACTAGTTTTTTAGCTAAATTATTAAAATGTCCATGAGTTACATAATGTACATAATCTTCATATAATGTATGATATGTATGCACAACTGGTATATTAAGTTTTTTAGCAACAATTCTAGAAAAATAACCAACACCAAATTCTGTTTGACTATGTATTACATCTAAATTCCAACTTTTAATAATCTTCATTGCTTTACTTGAATATATACCAGTTAATTTAGTTTGATAAATTCCAGTTTTAATTCCAGTCATATAGATAATTTTATTTTTTTTATCATATTTAAAACCTTTACCATCTAAATTAGCAGTAACAATAAAAACTTCATGATGCATTTTTTCAAGAGCTTCTTTAAGCATTTTTATACTTGTAGTAACTCCAGATATATGGGGTTCATAAGCATCTGTAAATATACCTATTTTCATTTTTACCTCGCATTTCTTATAATAAGTATAATATATTTTGACTAAATTGTACACAAAATGTTAAAAAGTGTCTTTTATTTACATAACTCTTTATAAAGATTTAAAACTTTGATAAGATATTAAAAAGGAGATTATAATTATGAATAAAACATTGAAAAGAATATTAATTTCATTATTAACCATGCTAATTATAGGATTAATAATTATATTTGGTATAAATTTATATGTAAAAAGTAGCACAAAACAAAGTATTATGAGTATAAATGATTTAAATAAAGATTATGATGCAATTTTAGTTTTAGGTGCAGGATTAAGAAATGGAAAACCTAGTCCAGTTTTAAAAGACAGACTTGATACTGCTTATGAAGTGTATGAAAGTGGGACATCAAATAAAATAATTGTAAGTGGGGACCATGGTACTAAAACTTATGATGAAGTAAATGTAATGAAGGATTATTTAACTAATAAAGGAGTGCCAAGTGAAGATATTTTTATGGATCATGCTGGTTTTTCTACTTATGATAGTATATACCGAGCTAAAGAAATATTTCAAACTGAAAAGGTTATAATTGTAACTCAAGAATTTCATTTGTATCGAAGTTTATACATTGCTAGTAAACTTAATTTAGAAGCAAAAGGAGTATCTGCTACATTGAGGCATTATACTGGAGAAACAACTTTTGAATTACGAGAAGTACTTGCAAGAGATAAAGATTTTATTAAAACAATATTTAAACCAGAACCTAAATATTTAGGGGATACTATTCCCGTTTTTGGTGATGGAAACGTTACAAATGATTAAAATATGCTTGAAAAAAATATAATAACAATGTATAATTATCTATATAATAAATAAGGGGCTGATAAAATGAATGGACAAAATCCTAATTTAAATAATGGCACAAATAATGGTTTGAATAGTGAAACTTTAGGTTCCACTACATTAGGCATGGCACAAAATACACCAAATGTAGAAGGTCCAAATATAAATCCAACACCAATTCCAAATTCCGGAATAAATAGCATACCAAATGCAACCCCAATGCCAAATACTACACCAAATGTAGCTCCTCAAGTTGAAAGTTTAGAATCAGCTCCAATGCCAACTGAGCCAGTTGCTAGACCAATTCCTGGTACAGAAGATATGTTAACGGGAAATACTGTGGGAGTTAATAATAACTTTACACCATCAGGTAATATAAATGGTTTTACAAACTCAAATAAAGTTGAGAATATTGGTGTTGTGCCACCTCAAAACAATGATAATAAGAAAAAGAAACCAATGAATAAGATACTATTTATAATTTTAATTATAGCGTTGATTGGTGCAGTTGCTTATGGTGTATATTATTTCCTAAGTGTAAGCAACAATACAGTAAAATTAACACCTAAAACAGTAAGCATTGGCGTAGGGGAAACGGTTCCTGATGACATTAAAGAATATGCAACTATTACTAGAGGAAATGCAAGCACATGTAGTGTTAATACAAGAAATGTTGACACATCGACAGTAGGTGAATATGAAGTTACAATAACTTGTGGAAAAAATACTTACAAAGCAAAAGTAGTAGTAAGTGATAAAACAGCACCAGTTGCAGAAGTAAATATGGTATTTAAAACAATTAATACAACAGTAAGAGTAGAAGATTTCATAAAAAGTTGTAATGACCCATCAAATTGTAAAACAAGTTTTGCTGATGAAGCAAAAGTAAATGAATATATGACTGCTGCTGGAGGCCCATATGAAGTAGTAATCGAAGCTGTAGATGATGCTGGAAATAAAGCTGATTACACAGCAACGTTATATGTAACAAGTGAAGATATTTTCTTATTTGCAAACTTCAGTAGTACTGAAGAAATTCTAACAGAATATAAAGCTAAAAAAGTAGTAAATGATATATTTGCTATAAACCGCACTTTAGTATTCTTAAATGCTGCTCGTCGAGATTATAAATATACATTTGAAAATGCTGCTGATTACAATGAAATTGTTAAGAATAAAGAAAATACAATAACATTTGATGGCATAACAGGTACAGCAACATATGATGATAATAACTTAAGCTTAGTAATATCAACAGATTTAAGTTTAGATACTTTAAAGAGTGAAAATAATGGTAATTTTCCAACATCATATCAAGAGATTCAAACAATATACAAAGATACTAAAGGATACACTCCATCATTTATAAGAAGTTATCCTCAAACCGAAAGTGAAGAGTAATCTTCATTTTTTCTTGTATTGAAGTTTAGTTCGTGATAAAATTAAGACAAGTGGTGATAAAGATGAAAAAGGGCAAAAAACTAGTAGCATATTTAATTGTAATTTTATCAGTAATTATAATAGCATTTCTATTTTTGAAAATATTTAAATTTGACAAAAAAGTTAATGTTGAATATCCAGAAGTAACAGAAGCTGATATTAAGGAAATTTATAAATTTTTTCCAGAAAGAAACTATAATGCTGGACCATCATTTTACATAGGTAGTTACTTAACAAGCAATAATATAGGATATTCAACAATATCTTTAGTTACATATAATTATATTGAAAGAAATAATCCATTTAAGTTTGAAACTATAACTGAAGAAGATATTAGTCTGGTAGGTAAGGACTATAAATTATTATATAAAATAAATAAGGATTACTTTCTAGAAATGGTAAAATATATTTTTAAAGAAACAAATTATTACATTTTAGATTTTAAAATTGATGAAAATAAAAGTGCAAAAATAAAAGATGAATATGATTATTTATATATTTATGAAAGCAATAATGAATTAGATGACAATATTATTTACTATAAAGGATTAGATAGTTATACTGTAGAAAACGGAAATGAATCAATTAAAATAATTGAATATTTTCTTAAATGTAATAAGACCACAAAAGTGTGTTACGATAATGAAGGAACAAATGAAATAGTAAATAACAACATAAAATATAGTGAAAATTTAAATATAAATGAGTATAAAGATAAATTAAAAAGGTATGAACACAAATTTTCTTATGAAGATGGCCATTACAAATTTGTAAGTACCAGAGAAATTTAGTTTAACAAAGGGTGGGGGATTATGCGAGATTTATATTACATAAGTTATGAATCATTTATGCTTTTCTTAAATAAAGTTACGGAAAGATACGATGATAACAGAAAAGTATTAAAACATATAATAATTGATCTTTTAACAAATAAAAGAAGTGCTTTTAATGCGGATTTAAATGAATTTATAGAAAAATCAGGTGCAAATTTAGAAGTATGTAAAAGAGCAATAATGTTTATGTTAGTTAGTAAATCATATGTAATGAACTATTATGACTCAGTTCATGAAATAAATACTTCTTATAGTGAGCCATTTATTGAAGATTTAGAATCTTTAACTAAAGAGGACATTATAGATATGTTTTATAAACCAACAGAAATGACTGATGATATCATCGAAGATTTTCTAGCATATATCCAAAGACCTTATATATTTAAATTTAAAGCAAAAGAACTAATTTTTAAAAATGAAAAACTTCAAAAACTACTAGAGTTAAACCCATTTGAATTTTTAGATATCTGGGATTATATACCAGATGAAGAATTAACCAAGCCAGAAAAATACATTCAAAGATTTTTTGATATATACGATAAATCAATTTCTGAATGTGCAGAAGATGTAAATGGTGAAAAAGAAAATTTTGATAGTATGGATGAATATGAACATACAATATTAATTCAAAATATTTATGAATCTTTTGAAAATGATACAGCACAAATAACAATATTTATAAACTACATTTTATCTAACATATATGAGTTTTTAATTATAGAAAAAAACAGTGGTTCTAAAAATTACAAAGATTGTTTTGATTTAATACCATTTTTAGAAGAGCATGATATATATGAACTTCGAGATGAATTCTTAAATAATAGAGAATTTGCTCTTAGAATAATTGACATATTTATAGAACAAAATAGTACTCTAGATGAAGATGATTTACTTGAAAAAAGAGAAGAATTTAAACATTACGGAGACATTAAACTTTTAAGAAAATTAAATCCATATTATGATGCTGAAGAAATAGTATATCAAAAAATAAAAGAAACTAGTGAAATTAACTAGTTTCTTTTTAGTACTGCATGAACAACATATTTATTGTTTTCATCTGCACAAGTTGATAAAGTAATAATTTTATCATTTTCATTTAAATCAACATTAAAGTTATAAATACTTCTTGACTTTATTAAATCAAACATTTTCATTTTAGTTTGATTATCTGGAAAGATAACTTGTAAATAATCAGTAGTTGTTTCAATTTTATATAAAGAAAATATTTCATATTCAAGTGTTTCATATAAAGTTTTAAAAGTAATAATATGATTATCAGGATTACTATACCAATTATATCTCATCATATTTTGAATATTACCAAACATAATACCATTATAATATCTATTGTGAGCATAAATAACTAAATTATCACTTAAATTTACAACATCACTATGATAATCCATAAAAACCCAACCATTTTTATCATCTTTAAAGAAAATATTATGATTTAAATAATAACTATTATTATTAGTTTGTACAACTGGATAATCTATATTAGTATTAGGTACTTTAAGCCAACCAACAGTTTCTGGATTTACATTTTTAAAAACACTAGCGACGTCTTTATTAATTACTTTTTTCTCATTATCTTTTAAATCTTTATTCATTTCGTTAATAATTGTTTCAGTATTATCTAAACTAATTATTTCTTTTATACTAGTTTTAGTATCCTCATCATTTTTCATAGAATTATAATTATCATAAAAAACATAAATAAACAAAACTGCAATAATAAGAATAATTATATAACCACAAGTTTTTAAAATACTATTATTAGTTTGTTTTAATAAATTATCTTTTAAGTAATCATCACTATAATCTAATCTAAAATAAATCTTATAACGTTTGCTTTTTCTTTTATTAAATTCTCTTAGATATTCAATAGTTTCTTCATTTGATATATTATCATGAATAACTATTTTTATATTTTTTTTATTATTTTTTCTAAGAGTATTAATAATATATTCTAAGTCATTTTTATTTACGTAATTAACATTTATAGTTTTTAAGTATTTATTTATTTTAATAAAAGCTTCAAAGTCTTCTTCATCTTGCACTGACATTGGTAAATCTATCTGGATAGTCATTTTATAAAACATACTAGAAAATATACTAAGATTATTTTGGAGCATAAAATTTGATAAATATAGTATTTCATTTCTAGATTCTATTAAAACTCCATATTTATCTAAATATTCAATCATAAAAGGTTGAAGGTTATAACAATTTACATTTTTAATATTAGTTTTAATAATAAGTTCACAAATATTAAAATTTAATTGAACATCTTCTTTAATAATTAAATTAATAATATTAGTATTATTTTTTAATACATTAAGAATAGTGGATACAAATTCCATTTTTTCGATAATTATAGTATCGATACCATAGTTTTTAGTAAGTTCATTTATAAAAGTTGAAGTAATTTTTACATTGTTATTCAAATAATCAAGAGAAAATATTAGTTCATCAGAACTAATTACATTAGTATTAAGTAAGTTTTTATTTTCACATGATAATCGCACTTTTTCCTTAATATATAAGGCACTATCTTTAATTTTAAATAATAATTTCTTCATATTCTCAAATCCTATTACTTTATTATAATAACACAATTTTACATTTTTTAATATAATTTTGTAAAAAATATGTTGTTTTTTGTATTTTTATGATATAATTTAGACATAATAAAGATAAGGAGAGATATAGTGATGAAAAAAATTATCAGTTTTATAGCATTAGTAATGGCTATAATAATTATACCTATGGGTGTTGACGCAGCAACAATAGTTCCAAAGTGTGAAAAAAGTTGTCCAACTGAAGGAGGAAAATGTACATCAACATGTAAAATCAATGTTGAAGGAAATACAGCAGAAATTAATTCATTCTCAGCAACTCTTGAAGTTGTAGGAAATGGAGTTACAGTAAAATCTTTAACACCTGGTGATGGATGGCAAAAAGTTTCACCAAGTGATGCTGAATTAGCTGGAACATCAATTCCATTAAGCTTAATTGCAAATAATGGTAATATTACAGCTTCTAACTTTACATTAGTAACATTTACTCTAGAACTTGAATCATCAGCTGCTGATTGTAGTTTAAAAGTTACTAATCCATCAATAGGTAGTGAAGTAACAATTGAAATTGAAACAACTACAGAAACTAAAACTGGTGCAGCTCTTCCAATTGCAATCATTGGTTGTGGTATTATAGGTGCTGGATTAATCTATAGTGTAACTAAGAAAAATAAAAAAATGTATAAAATATAATAAATTTTTAACAATCTTGTTTGCAAGATTGTTTTTTTGTGTTAAAATAACACCAGACGGAGGATTAATTATGAATGAATTAACAGAACAAGAAATAGTAAGAAGAGAAAAAGCTGAAAAAATTCGTGAAATGGGAATAGACCCTTTTGGACACAGATTTGAAAGAAATGCTTATTCAAAGGATTTAAAAGAAAAATATGCAGATGTGCCTCATGATGACTTTGAAAATATGGAAGATACTGCAACAGTGGCAGGACGTATTATGTTTATTAGAAAAATGGGAAAAGCATCATTTTTTACAATTCAAGATAAATTAGGAAGTATCCAAATATATATATCAATAAATGATGTTGGAGAAGAAGCATATAATTTATTTAAATCAGCTGATTTAGGTGATATAGTTGGTGTTTATGGTAAAATAATGAAAACTAGAACTGGAGAAGTAACAATTAAATGTTTAGAATATACACATTTAGTTAAAGCTTTAACACCACTTCCAGAAAAATTCCATGGACTAACAGATACTGAAGAAAGATATCGTCGTAGATATGTTGACTTAATAATGAATGAAGAAGCTAGAAATGTAGCTTTTACTAGACCTAAAATTATTAGATGTATTCAAAATTTTATGGATGGTCGTGGATTTACAGAAGTTGAAACACCAGTTTTAACAACTCTTTTAACAGGTGCTAGTGCTAGACCATTTGTAACACATCATAATACTCAAGATATTGACATGTATTTACGTATTGCTCTAGAACTTCCATTAAAAAGACTTTTAGTAGGAGGAATGGAAGCAGTATATGAAATAGGCAGAGTATTTAGAAATGAAGGAATGGATACAAAACATAATCCAGAATTTACTCTAATGGAAGCATATCTTGCTTATAGTGACCTTGAAGGTATGATGGATATGACTGAAGGCATGTTTACTAAAATAGCTAAAGAAGTAATGGGGAAAATGACATATAATTGGGGTGGAAATGAAATAAGTCTTGAAGGACCATGGAAAAGAATCTCAATGGTTGATGCAATAAAAGAAAAAACAGGTATTGATTTTTCAAAGAAAATGACAGTTGATGAAGCCTTAAAGCTTGCAGAAGAACATCATATTGAAGTAGCAGATCATGAAAAAAATGTTGGACACATTATTAATTTATTCTTTGAAAAATATGTTGAAGAAACATTAATACAACCAACATTCCTATATGGTCATCCAGTAGAAATATCTCCACTTACTAAGAAGAATCCAAAAGATCCAAGATTTGTTGATAGATTTGAATTATTTATCGGAGGAAAAGAATTTGCAAATGCCTATACTGAATTAAATGATCCAATTGATCAATTAGAAAGATTTGAAGAACAATTAAAAGAAAGAGATTTAGGTAATGATGAAGCAAATGACATTGATATGGACTTCATTGAAGCTCTAGAATATGGCATGCCACCAGCTGGAGGTATCGGCTATGGTATTGATAGACTTGTAATGTTTTTCACAGAACAAGAAACAATTCGTGAAGTAATATTATTCCCAACAATGAAACCAAGAGATTAAAGTTTGACTTTAGTCTTTTTTTCTGTTAGAATAAGAGCTAATTTCAGGGGTGAGATTATGTTTAATGAAAAATTAACTAAAGCAATAAAGGAAATCGAAGAAGAAGCTCAAGCTATCGAAGAAGCATATGAACTTTTATCTGAGTTAGAAATGAAAGATAAAAAGACATCTTATGAATATGAATATGCAGTAAAAACAATTAAATCGTGTGCTGATATTGAAGATGAATACTTAAAAGAAATATTAACTAAGGACTATGCAGAAGATGTATTTAACTTTTTTAGTAAAAAATATAATCTATCAATGGCTTTTTATTTGCATCCTTTAGCAAACAATAACAAATTATATCAAATCCGTATAATGAATAAAATATATACTTATTTATATAAGCTGATGCCTAATGAAAATTTTCACGGATATAGTTTTTCAAGAACTTTATATGAATTATCTATAAATTTAGATTTAATAAGATTAACATTAAGTTTACTAAAAGATAAAAAAGAAGCTATCAAGATTAAATACAATTTAGCTCTTACAATCGGAGAAGTAGAAAAGGAACTTTTAGAAACTAACTTTGAAGTATCAGAAAATCCATATTTAACAAGAAATATATTAACTTATAATGATACATTAAAAAATGTTGGAAAATTTTTTACCAATAGTATAACAATAAATATTCTTCGTAGTTATATAATAAGTATTTTTTCATTTAAAAAAGACTTTAAAAACAATAAAGATGAATATTTAGACTTTTTATTTACTTGTACAAGTATTAGAGCATGTTTAGTTATGTTAGATGAAAATACTGCAAATTTGGTGATATCAAAGATAAAAGATTTTATAAATGGAGAAGGCAATTTCAATTTGCCAAACTATCCAAATTTTAATAAGGAAGATTTATTAATTTTATTAATGGATTTAGCTGATACACTTGAAAATGAAAGTGATGTAAGATACACAATTGAAATATTAAAAAGTTTATTAGAAAATTTAAAGCATGATAAAAAAGTTCCAAATCATGTAAGTTTAAGTTTATAGAAAGGAATAATATATATATGTTAAAAAGTGGAGCATTAAATGACATTGAAATGTTTGAAAATATAATTAATAGTATAAATGTAAGTTATAGAAAATTAACAGAGTTAGAATTTAAAAGTTTAAAAGAAAGTAAAGAGTACAAAGAAGAATTAGAAAATTTAAAAAGTTGTATTACTATTGAAGAAAATATTTTAGAAAGATTTAAAGTATCTGGTGATCTTGAAGAAATAATAAGTTACATAGAAAATAAATTTGAAACTAAAGCAGGAATTAATATAAATTTTTCTTGTAAGGAATGCGATATTAAGAAAGCAAGAATCTCCAATGATTTACATCAAATTAGAATATCACAAATATTAAATGGTGAAGATTTTCCTAGTGCTTTGTATGTAACTTCAATTTATAATGATATAATAAAATTGGCTTTAGCCATTTTTGATATAAATAATCATATTAGTGATAAAAAAGAAAAAACAAAAATTAAGTATCAAATGGCACTTAGTATGAGAAACATTGAAAAAGAACTTATAAGAAATAATTTTGAAATCAATCCTCATCCATACATGGAAAATGGTTTGCTTTTAATAGATGATTCAGAAAAATTTTTAAGCGAAATGATAAAAACAACAGAAATAAGTAATTTCTTTCCTGTTCTTGCCGATAAATTAGTGAAGTTAGATAACAATGTATTTTACACCCCTGATAAATACCGTGAAGCAATATTTAATAGTTGCTTAATGAGAGCTTCGTTTGTTATAGTTTCTAAGGATTATGGTTCTTTAGTTAAGCAAAAATTTGGATTTTTATTGGAAATGTTAAAGAAAAACGTAGGTCAAAAAATAGCGTATGATTTACTATATGAAGCCATCAATAGTTATGACAATGATAAAGATATTCCTCAATTTTTAAGTTTTGGCAGATAATTTTATGTGAAAAAAGTATGAAAATACTTTTTTTTCTTTTATTTGGGTGTTATAATCATAAGTAAGGAGGTAGAGAATGAAAAAAATATTTGAAAAACAAGGCGTATTAAGATGTATAGGTGCTTTAATGGACATTGTTGCGTTTATATTATTTATAGTTGCAGCATTTGTTGAAGGAACTAATCCAGATATGATATTAAAAGTTATTGGAATTGTTCTATTTATAGTTGGAAGCATGATGATTGCTCTTAAGAGTGAAAAACATACACTAGCAAAAAGTATTTTAGTTCTTGTAATAGCAGGAATAATAGCTTCATGGTTATTTACAAGTGGTATGTTCCAAGGTGCTGACTTTGTTGATAAGAACTTTACTCGTATAGGGCTAACTGATATTGGTTTTATGCTATATTATTCAATATATTTCATGATGGATAAAATTCCATTACTACTTGTTGTATGTGGTTTCTATGGAGTATTATCTCACATTAGTGGATATCAAAAATTAACTGACAGTTTAGCAGAAAAATTTGGTAAACACCCAATTGTTACTAGTGTAATAATAAGTGTAATACTATTTATATTTACTTCATTATTTTCACAAACACTTATAGTTTTATTATTCATTCCATTCTTTGTTACAATTTTATCAAAAATTGGAATGGACAAATTAACTATATTTGTTATAACATTTGGTAGTGCTTTAGTTGGTATTCTTGGTTGCACATATGGAACTGACAGCCTAGCAGCTTTCAATAATCAATTAAGACAAGATGTTAAACTTGCTATAAATTATCGTTATATGATTGCTGCCGTTGCTATTGTTCTATATAATTTCTTCATTGTTATGCGTGTTCGCAAAATATCTGATAATATGAAGAAAAATACAAAGAGTGCTAGTAAAGAAAATGATATATTTGAAGTAGAAAAAGCATCCAACAAAGGTAAAATAAAAATGTTACCTGCCATCATAGTTCTAGCAATTTCAGTTATAATTACAATACTTGGTTACATTAATTGGAATACTATTTTTGGAATTGAAATCTTTGACAAATTCCATGAATGGTTAACTGGACTAGAAGCTGGTAGTGAATTTTATATAATTCAATACATTCTTGGTGCTAATGCGAGTGCATTAGGTAGTTTCCAATATGTATTTAACATTTTAATAGTTCTACTTATTGTAAGTGCATTATTAGCATTCTTGTATAAGATGAGTTTTGATGAATATGTTGAAAGTTTCTATGAAGGAACTAAGAAAATGTTTAAACCATTATTATTCTTGATATTTGCAAACTTGATTTTTGCAGCAAGTTATATTTCTGGTTCACCACTTAATTCCATGTTTAATTGGATATTAAATCTTGTTGAAGGATTTAATCCATATTTAACTTCAGTAGTAGCATTTATAACTTCAATATTCCATAGTGATTTTGGATATGTAGCTTATACAATTGGAAGTTTCCTAACTTCTGTTTATGCTGATAATATTGAAATTGTTCATACAATATTTACATCAATGTATGGTATTGTTCAAATATTCGTACCAATAAGTGCCATGTTAGTACTAGGTCTTTCAATGATGAAAGTAAGTTACAAAGATTGGTTCAAATATATTTGGTTATATGTAGTTGGTATGATCATTATATTACTTGTATTATTTACAGTAGTAACTTATATCTAAGAGTTCAGAAATGAACTCTTTTTTAGTTAGATTAATCTTGAAAAATTAATGAATATAAGTTAAATTTATATCAAGAAGAATTAGATAGTGTGTGTAATGGATATGTGTTTATGGATAAAATAATTGATGAAGCTAAGAAATTAACATTGAGTTTTGATGCTGCTTTACCTTATAATCGTGAAGAACTATTAAAACAATCTTATTATGAACTTGGCGAAGCCCAAGGTATAGAACAAAATATTATGCAAACAGCAATTAAAATGCTTAAAGAAAATATAGATGTTAATACCATTACAAAGATAACTGGACTATCTAAAAAGCAAATCAAAGACTTGAAGAAAGAACTATAAAATTTATAGTTTTTTTTCTTTTAAAAATGTAGTATACTAAAATTATGGAAGATATTAGAAAAGTTAAAACAATCATTTCAAGAATTAATAGAAAATGCGATAAAGAAAGCATTAGTTTAAGTGATGCCTTAAATAAGCTAGGGATAACTCCTATAAACTACTTAGAAATAATTGGATTAAATAATAACATTGTAAATGACAATATACTAAAGGAAATAAAAAGGTTATTTTCTCTAAGTGATACAAGAATAATAATTAATCCAAGTATGGAAAGTTTAGAACATGATGAAGTTGAAATATATTCTAAAGAAACACCAATTGTAGTTCATTTTCTCAAAAACAAAATTTCTTTAGATAATTACGAAGTGTTTGAAGATGAAGAAAACATTTATGAAAAAAGAATGACAAATATATGTAAAGACAAAGAAGAAATATCTTATGAATTAAATATAACTATAAATAAGGATGATAAGAAAACAAGACTTATTTCTGAAAAATATCCTCTTAAGCATATGTGGATAAAAGTAACATACAAGAGCAAAAACATAAATAGAAGTTATGAATTTACTATTAATCATGATATGTTAAAAAGTGATTTAAATTATATAATAAGACTTTTATCTAACTTTAATTATATAGAAACTTTTGCTATATTAAATAGATATCCAACAAGTATGAAAATAATCGGAGAAAATAACCAAACTTGTATAAAACAATAAAATTTTTACCATAACGTACATAGAATTATAAAAGGGAGGCTTCTATGTACAATAATTATAGTTTAGAAGTAAAAAGAATATTTAAAGATGCAGAAAAAATAGCAATTGATTTAAATCATCCTTATATAGGAACAGAACATTTATTATTAAGTTTGATAAATAATGATGATAAAATAAAGAAAATATTATTAAAATACGATTTAACATATGATGAGTTTTTAGATGAACTTCTTTTAGTCGTGGGAACAAGTGAAAATAAAAAATGTACTTGTATTTACACACCACTTTTAAAAAGAGTAATAAAAACAGCAGATGAAATATCTAAAAATAAAATGATGGAACCAATGCATCTTCTAGAAGCAATTTTAGAAGAAGGAGAAGGTATAGCTATTAGAATTATAATTAGCATGGGTATTGATATTGATAAACTTTATGATGAAATAAAAAAGAAACATAAAAAAGGTAATACTAAGCTAGAATTATATAATATTGGTAAAGATATGTCAGAAATAAATAGTGATGATATTTTAGTAGGTAGAGAAAAAGAATTAAACTTAATAATAGAAACATTACTTCGTAAAAATAAAAATAATCCTCTATTAATAGGTCCAGCCGGAGTAGGGAAAAGTGCTATTATTGAAGAACTTGCAAGAAGAATTAAAAGTGGTAACGTTCCAAATAAATTAAAGGATAAAAAAATAGTATCACTTGAAATGTCTTCGCTAGTTGCAGGTACTAAATATCGTGGAGAATTTGAAGAAAAATTAAATAAAGTAATTAAAGAAATTGAAGAAAATCCAGAAATAATATTATTTATTGATGAAATTCATACGATGGCTAATGCTGGTGGTGCAGAAGGAGCAATAAATGCAAGTGACATCCTTAAACCTTATTTAGCACGTGGAAAAGTAAAAATAATCGGAGCAACAACCACAAATGAGTATAATAAATTTATTGCCAAAGATAAAGCTTTATCAAGAAGGTTTGAAATAATAAAAATAAATGAACCAACTATTAAAGAAACAGAAAACATATTATCAAAGATAAGACCATCATTTGAAAAACATTATAATATAAAGATAACTGAAGAAAATATAAAGAATATAGTATCTTTAACAGATAGATATGTTTTAGATAGATTTAATCCTGATAAATCAATTGATTTATTAGATAGCGTATGTGCTATGAAAGAAGTAGAAAGTACTAAAGAAAAAGATATTTCTAAGTTAAAAGATAAACTACTTAATATTGTTAAGAAAAAAGAAAATATGGTAAAGAAAAATAATTTTGATGAAGCATTAAAATACCGAAGTATGGAAATAAAATTGCAAGAAAAAATAGATAAAGAAGAAAATACACCAAATAAAATAACAGCAAAAGATATAAAAGAAATGTTAGAAAGAAAAAATAATATACCATTTATTGAAAATGACTTTAAGGATTTAGAAAATTATTTACTTGATAATATAATTGGCCAAAATAATGTGGTTAGAGAAATAATAAATGCTCTAAAACAAAAAGAAGAAGATTTACCAGTATCCATTTTACTTACAGGTTCAACTGGAGTAGGTAAAACTAAAACTGTCAAAGAAATAGCAAAATATCTGGATATACCTTTAATAAGACTAGACTTAAGTGAATATAACGAAAGCGTGTCTATAACTAGATTAATAGGTGCTAGTGCAGGATATGTTGGTTATGATGATGAAAATATATTTGAAAAGGTACGTATGAATCCGCATTCTATTATTTTATTAGATGAACTTGAGAAAGCTCATCCAAATGTTATTAATTTATTTTTACAAATCTTAGACGAAGGATACGTAACCAATTCTAAGGGAGAAAAAATAGATTTTAAAAATACTTATATCTTTATGACAAGTAATGCAATGGTTAATCAAAAAATAGGATTTATGAAAGGTAAAAGTAATTATCAAGATAGTTTTAGTAAAGAGTTTTTAGCTAGAATTACAGCTAAAATAAACTATAATAATATTACTGAAGAAATGATTAAAGAATATTTAGATAAAAAGGGTATTGAGGATTACTCATTAGTTAAAGATTTTGATTATGAAAACCAAGGTTTCAGAGGCTTAGATAAATATTTAAAAACAAAAAAGACAAAAGTTAGATAAAAAATAACTTTTTCTTTTATTTGAAAATATTTTGTGGTATTATAATATTAGGTGATAGATAGTGAAGAAAATAAATTGGGAAAAAGTTAATAAATTTGTTAAAAATAAAAATTTTATTATAGCAGTTTGTGTATTTTGTTTAACGATTGCCTCAATTGGATTTAGTTATGCATCATTCTTTTCTGTTAAAACTAATACCACTAACCAAAGTATTACAACAGGTACACTAAAAGTTTCATATGGTAGTGAAACCTCAGCAATTCAAAGAAATAATAGTTTAACACCAATGTCAGATGCCGAAGGTATGAATCAAAATGATGTAAGTGTCATTTATATTCAAAATACAGGTACATTAGATTCAACTTATGTTATGAATATTGGCTATGATATGGAAAATTTTACATCAAGAACTGGATATAAAGATACAGATATGCTAACACCACTTGATTATGTTAGGTTCGCTGTGTATGAATATAATGGAGCAGGAACTGCTGATACATTAGTAGCTGGACCACTTAGTGTAACTGATTTACCAATTTATAAAATAGATAATTCTGATAGTAGAAACAATAGATATAGTATTTTATTTGATACTTTAGGTAGTACATCCAGCTCTAATTCTACAAAAACTTATAGAATAAAGCTATGGTTAAGTGATAAAGCAATATCTGCAGCAAGTTACTCTTACTTTTATGTAAATGCTGAAATAGTAGCTGAAGTAGTTAATGCCAAAATGAATTATACCCTAAATGGAACAATAACTGATGGCACAAACAATTTAAGTGGAGCAGTAGTAAGTTTACAAAATGGTTCAGTAACAAGTACTACATCATCAAGTGGAGCGTTTAGCTTAACTGGCGTTTATCCAGGAGTTTATAACTTAGATATAACATATAACAATGTAGTTTATAGTGGTAATCTAACTGTTGAAGAAAAAGCAAGTAATAGTTTAACTAGTTTAGGTAGTACTTTTAATGGAAGTAATATATATACTGTTGCAAATAGTTATGGAACAACTATAAGCAAAATAATTAAGAAAAACAACATTGATACTTATAGCAGTGCTGCTAGTATTTCAAGTGGAAATCTTTATCCAACTTACAAATTTGTTGGGGGCGGCACAACTTCCATATCAGGAATGAAAATAGTACTTGATACAACAAATAAAACGTTCACAATGAGTTTATAATAGAATTGAGTTTACATTGTATTGTAAACTCAATTTTACTAAAAAAATGTAATGTGAAAACAAAGTGAAAAAAATTTTAAAAAATTTCTACTTAAGGGTTGATTTTTAAAATATAAAATGGTAATATTAAGATAGAGAGGAGATAAGGAAGAATTATGGATAACAAAAAAAATACTATCCTATTAACAGTAATCGCAGTTGCAACATTATTAGTTGCTGTTGTAGGTGCAACATTCGCTTACTTCACTGCACAAGGAGGAGACGCAGTTTCTAAACAAGTTAACGTTATAACTGGTACTGCCGGAAATTCATCTTTTGCTATTGATGGAGCAATTAATATTTATGCTGATGCAACAACATTTGCTCAAGGTAAAGGAAATGCTACTGGTTCATCAAATGGTACTGTATCATTTACTGCTCCAGGCGCTGCTGGAGGACAAACACCAGATGCTGCTGATTTACAATTTTGCTATAGTGTTTCTCTAAATATTACAGCAAACGATTTTGTATATACTGTTGATGAAAGTACACCTGAATTAACATTAGATGTAACTAAAGAAGGAACAGCTGTTATCGCTGCTATGGATATCACTACTAAAAAAGGTGAAATTAAAATCCCTACAACTGCTGGTGAAACTAATTATGTTCACAAAATTACAGCTGCTGCTGGAGCTACAGTTACAGAAGCTTGGAAAACTACAGTTACACTAATTAACTTAGATAGTGATCAAAATACTAATACTGGTAAAAATTTAACTGGTGTATTAAAATTTGATAAAGCTAATTGTGCTTAATTAAGAAAATAAAAATGGACTTCGGTCCTTTTTTTATTGGTGATAAAAAATATATACCATATTTGTTTTAACATAACTATGTTATTAATAACATGAAGATATCATAAACCTAATGTTGCCTTAGAGTTTCTTATAATTCATTCTGAATAAAAACTTATTTACTTATCTGAGAAAATGAATTTTTTTAATAGCCAAATTATTATTTCTAAAAATTCTTGATTAAATACCATAATTTTGGTAAAATACATAAAGAAAAGAGGAATTAAGTATGGCTTTGTTATTAACGCTTTTTAGTGGTTTATTTTTTTTGATTGGCATAATTGTTTATAAATATATTTCTAATAAAGTTGCATTTTCTAGAATGTCAATTGCCTGTGCTTGTGTGGTTATAATTGGACTCATATCATTTGATTTGGTACCTGAAATAATTGAGGCAAGTAACTTATGGTCAATTATTTTTATAGGTATTGGTTTACTTGCATTAATCTTCATTGATAGATTACTTCCTCATCATGAACATGAACACCATGAAAACGATGAAGAGAAAAAAGAACATATAGAGCACATGGAACATGTTAGCCTTATAACAATAATTGCTCTTTTACTTCATAATATAATCGAAGGTATGGCATTATACGGAGTGTCCACAAGTAATATAAAAAGTGGGTTAATAATGTTAATAGGAATTGGACTTCATAATTTACCATTTGGTTTTCAAATAGCTCCATCACTTAAAAATAAAAAAAATATAACACTCGTTATATTACTTGTTTTATCTGGTTTTATTGGAGGTTTAATCTTTAATATATTTGGAAGTTTAAGCAAAAACTTAGAAATTATCATTTTATCCCTGACATGTGGAATGCTTCTTCATATTCTATTATTTGAACTTTTAAAAGAAGTTTATGAAGAAATACATAAAAAAGAAACTATTTATGGTATAATAATAGGTATAATAATATTAATTATAATTAATTGTTTATAGAGGTGGACATATGAAAAAAATACTAGTTGTTGGTGCTGCAGGTAGCATCGGGGTTCATACTGTTAAATATTTACTTAGTGAAGGAAAATATGAAATAACTATATTAGATTTAAAAACTAAAGAAGTATTTAAAAGATTAAAAAGATTTAGAAAAAGAGTTAATATCCTATATGGAGATGTAACAGATAGAGTTTTAATGGAAGCATTAGTTAAAGATCATGATTATATTATTTATTTAGCTAGTGCGATGCCTCCGCTTGCAAATATGAAAAAAGGTTTAGCAATGGCCATAGACTATGGAGGTTGCGAAAATATTGTCCGTGCAATAAGTTATTACAACCCAAAATGTCATTTGTTTTTAGCATCTTCTACGAGTGTATATAAACAAATAGAAAATCCGAGTGTTAAAAGTAAACTAAAATTAGATGAATATGATTATTTTGAAAATGCTAAGATAGAATGTGAAAAATTAGTTAAAGAAAAATTAAAAAATTATACAATATATAGAATACCTTTAGTTTTATCTAATCCTCTAGAAGAAACATTCATGTATCATGGAAATAGGGATGATATAATGGATGTAATAACTAAAGAAGATTGTGCTTATGCTTTTGTAAAAGGAATAAAGTATAGCGATAAATTAAATAAAAGGACATTTGATTTAGCAAGTAGTGAAACTATTAAATATGGGGATTTATTAGATAGATTACTTGAAATAAATGGGTTAAGTTTTAAATATGTACTAAGTAGAGTTTTTTTAGAAAAAGATTATTATAGTCCAGTATGTACAGATAGAGATGAACTTGAAGAAATAATACATTATAGAAATGACTATATAAATGCTTATTATAATAGATTAAAATCTAAAAATAGGAAAAGAAAATTTCAAAAAATGTTAGGAAAACTTTTGGTGAATAAGAAATGAAAAGAGGAATAGCATTTTCTGGGGGAGGTCTAAGAGGGGCCTATCAGGTTGGTGCTTATAAAGCTTTTTTAGATGCTCATATTAAAGCAGATGGTTTTGTTGGTACAAGTATTGGTTCATTTAATGCAGCGATGTGTGCTAGTGGAAGATTTAAAGAATTATATGATTTTTGGTACAATTTAGATGCTGGAGCAATTTTAGGTTTTAGTGAAAAACTAGTAAGTAAAACCAATAATGAAGATTATGATTTAGAAATGCTTAATGAGATACTTAACAATATTAAAAGCATTGTTTTAAATAAAGGAATAAGCACAATTAATTTAAGAAAGTTACTAGAGAAACTTAATATAGGTAAAGATTTATATTATAGTAATAAAGATTTTGGTTTAGTTACTGTAAGATTTAATGATTTTAAACCAAAATATTTATTTAAAGAAGAAATACCTAAAGATAAACTTAATGATTATTTAATAGCATCTTGTTTTTTACCAATATTTAAATTTGAAAAGATGATTGATGATAGTTATTACTTAGATGGTGGTTTTCATGATTATATACCAGCGAATAGTTTACTTGAAAAAGGTTATGATAAAGTATACGTCATTGATTTACAAGCTATTGGTTTAAGAAGACCATATAATGATAGAAAGAAAATAGTTGTTATAAAACCATCTAGAAAACTTGGTAGCATACTTGATTTTAAGAAAAATGATATTAGAAATAATATAAAAATGGGGTATTATGACACTTTAAGAGTCTTAAAAGAATTTGATGGTAAAAAGTATATCTTTAAAAAAAGAGGACTTTGGTATTATGAATATTTACTTAAAAGTGTAAATACTAAGGATAAAGAGGAAATGATGAAGTTTTTTGGTACTAAAAATACTAAAAGACTTGTTATTAAAGCACTAGAATTTGTGATGAAAAAAGAAAACTTTACATATTTTAATATTTATAAAGCAAAAGATGTAATAAAGAGAATAAGATATGTAGATAAAAATTATGGAGTTTATAAGTTTGTAAAAAATATGAATGTTTAAGGGAGGAATTTATTTATGGGAAGAGCTTATGAAGTAAGAAAAGCAAGTATACAAAAAACAGGAGCAGCAAAGGGAAAAGTATATACAACATTTGCTAAAGAAATATATTTAGCTGCGAAGAAAGGAAGCCCAAATCCAGAAGCAAATGTAACTTTAAAAAGATTAATTGATAAAGCTAAGAAAAATCAAGTACCATCAGATATTATTACAAGAGCAATAGATAAAGCTAAAGGTGTAGGACAAGATGAATATCATGAAGTAGTTTATGAAGGTTTTGGACCTGGTGCAAGTACTTTAATTATTAAATGTTTAACAGATAATGTTAATAGAACAGTTGGTATGGTTAGAGCAGCCTTTAATAAAGTTAACAAATCTTTAGGAGTTACTAATTCAGTATCATATAACTATGACCATTTAGGTATTATTTCATTTAAATATGAAAATGATGATGAGATACTTGAAGTGCTACTTAACGCAGGTATTGAAATAGTTGATATTGAAAAAGAAGATGGCTATGTAACTGTTAGTTTAAATCCAAGTGATATGAATAGTGCTAAAGATGAAATAGAAAAAATAATTCCCAATGTTGATTATGAAATAGATGAAGTGGGTATGTATGCTAAAGATAAAATTACTTTAGAAGGTGAAGATAAAGAAATATTTGATAGACTTTATAATATTCTAGAAGATATTGAAGATGTTTCACAAATATATACAAATGTATCTAATATAGGTTAATATGGAAGAAAAGAAGAATAATATTTGGTTTCTTATAGCTAAAGTAGCATTAATATTTTTAGTTTTTGAAGCATTTACAAAAGTTTTCGGGGGCTTAATAGCGTCAAAACTATATTCTAGTTTACTAAATGGTAAGTATATTATATATGCTGTTAGTGAATTTGTAGTATTTGTTTTTGCTATAGTTTTACTAATAATTAGAAAAAAATGGTATATATTTAAAGAAAAGAAAATTAATTTTGGAGAATCTGTTAAGCTATGTTTACCAATTTTAGTTTTATCAGTTATTATAGCACTTGCAAACGCCACTGAATTAATTGGTACAGATGTAAATGTTAACAATTTAATAAGTTTAATTATATATGTTGTTTTAATTGGTTTATTTGAAGAAATATTCTTTAGAGGCATAATTGAAAATGAGCTTTTAGAAAAATATAGCAGTAATAAAAAAGAAATACTTATATCAATTATTATTAGTGGAGTAGTATTTGGTGCTGTGCATTTAACTAATTTACTTGCGGGTCAAGATTTACTTACAACAATGATGCAATTTGTGCAAACAACTGCGATAGGTATTTTATTTGGTACAGTGTATTATAAAACTCGTAATATATGGGCAATGATTTTTCTTCATAGTTTCTATGACTTTTCAGTACTTCTTAGTGAAGTTAATCTAGTAACAGATTGTGGTTATGTAAGTAATGTCCCAATTAGCATAACAGCAGCAAGTATGGTTGCATCAATAATACTAAGCTTAATTTATTTGCTTTACTCAGCATCTATTTTTGAAGAAAAGAAAACAAAGATATATAATAATGGTATATTTATTCTTATAGCTCTTTTCTTTATATCAAATATTTTATTTGGTTTATTTGGAGCAAGTACAGAAGATTATTATGTATGTACAAGTTATGATGTAAAAGAATTTTCTCAAGTTGAAACTCATTATTATAGTTATGATGATTTTAATTATACTCTAGAAGATGGTACAATTTATCATATTTATAAAAAGGATAATAAGGCAGTACTTGAAGATAATATCGGAGTAACAAATATAACATTTGACATAGATAATGTAGATAGAGTAGTTGTTATTGATAAATATTTAATTATAATTACAAATGAGAGTGCAAATGATGTTTTATATTATAAAGACTTAAATAATATAAATGAAGAATTTAAAACATTAGAATTACCAATGATATCAAGTGTTGGATACCTTTATAGTAAAGATGATAATATGAAGTATCCGTTAGTAAAAAGTTATATAAATGATTTATTTGTGTTAGATGAAGATACTTTAAAGAAAGTGGAAAGTAAATAAAAAAGCTTTACAAACACGCAAGCGATGTGATATATTAGTTATGTATTCATGAGATATTTCTCATTAAATATATGGAAACATTGTTGTCCATTATAGTGGTTCTCACATCCAGCTCAAAAGTGACATTAAAAGTGGGAGTACCCGAGCCATAGTGGGAATTAAAAAAAGTGGGAGTACCCAAGCCATAGTGGGAATTAAAAAAAGTGGGAGTACCCAAGCCATAGTGGGAATTAAAAAAGTTGACTAGATTTTATATCTAGTTTTTTGATGAGTATTTTTCGTTTATTAATTATTTACTCTGAAAGTGTCAACTTATGTACAATCTGATATATAAAAGTAATAATTAGTGGTATAATAATTGATATAGAGGTAGTCTATGAAAAAATTTAGGTTAAGAAAGTTTTATTTAGGGGTAGTAACCTTTATAATATTATTATATATGGAAGTAACATTTAGATTACTAACTGGGAATGTGATATTTAGTAAAAATATTATTTATGTTTTAATATTCAATTTAATTATTAGTTTATTTTTTGATGGTGTTGGCAGAATTTTTAATAGAAAAACTAATAAAATAATATTTCTTATAAATCTATTTTTACTAAGCTTACTTTATAGTATTCAGTTATGTGTATTTAAGATGTTTAGTTTTTATTTTGATTTTGGTTTACTTGGGGCATCAGGACAAGTGGCATCTTTTGCAGGTGATGGAGTAGATTTAGTTATTAGAAATATCATCGGAGTTATTCTCTTATTTATGCCATTTATATTGTTTACTATTTTTAATAACATTATAGTAATTGAAAGAGAAAATAAAAAATCTATACTTATTAAAAGTGGTTTATGTTTAGTTAGTATTGGTTCATTTTATTTATTTTTACAAGTTGATAAAGATAAAATTAATTCGCCATATAAGCTATATTATGATGTAAATAATGTTGATTTAAATATTAGAACATTCGGAGTATTAGATACATTTGTTATAGATACGTATAGATTAATATTTGGTTTTGATGAAAAAATAGATATTATTATTAAAGATAATGATAGTGATATTGATAATGTTGATAATCCAGAAGAAATTATTTATGAATACAATAATTTAGATATTGACTTTGATGCTTTAATAAGTAATGAAAGTAACAAAACTATTAAAAGTATGCATGAATATTTCAAAAATGAAAGTGGTACTAAACAAAATAAATATACAAAATATTTTGAAGGAAAGAATTTAATTTTGTTTATGGCAGAAAGCTTTAATGAAATAGCTATAAGAGAAGATACAACCCCGACATTATATAAGCTAGTTAATAGTGGATTTAAATTTAATAATTTTTATACTCCGACGATATCAAGTACAATTGGAGGAGAATTTCAAGAACTTACTGGTTTAGTAGCTGCTTCAGGTTTTGTAAGCCCATGGAAAAGTGGAAACAATTATTTTCCATTCGGAGTAGCAACAAGCTTTAAAGAGCTTGGCTATAATACATTTGCTTATCATGATCATAGCATATATTTTCAAGATAGGTATAAATATTTAAAAGCATTAGGTTTTGATAATTTTAAAGGCTGCTTTAATGGCCTTGAAAAAAGTATAAATTGTAAGCAATGGCCTGAATCCGATGTGGAAATGATTAATGCTACATTTGATGATTATATAAATAGTGATAAACCATTCTTTACATATTATGCAACTGTCAGTGGTCATGGTGGTTATACATTTACACAAAGTGCAATGGCTAAAAAACATCAAAGTGATGTGGCAGGTTTAGACTTTAGTGAGAAACCTCTTGCTTATTTGGCAGCTCAAATAGAACTTGATAGAGCCTTAGAAATTTTGATAAATAAGTTAAAAGAAGCGGGAAAACTTGATAATACTGTTATTGCCTTAGTAGGTGATCACTATCCATATTACTTAAGTATAGATGAAGTAAATGAAATAGCAAGTTATAAAAAGGATAGTGTAGTTGAAGTAAATAAGAGTAATTTTATACTTTGGAATAGTGAAATGGAAACTATAAATGTAGATAAAGTTGGCAGCCAAATAGATGTTTTACCAACAATATATAATTTATTTGGTGTAAAATATGACTCAAGACTTATTATTGGAAAAGATATATTAAGTACAGAACCTGGTCTTGCCATATTTGGAAATAGAAGTTGGGTTAGCGATAAAGGAACATATTTTGCTCAATCAGGTAAATTTGTTTCTAAAAATGATGAAAAGGTAAATAATGATTATATAACTTATATGAATAGTTTAGTTGGTAATAGAATGAACATGAGTAAAAATATTTTAACTAATAATTATTATAAGAAAGTTTTAGGTGATAAATAATGTGTGGAATAGTAGGTTTAGTTACCAAAAAAGAAAAAGAAAATACAATTAAATTAATGAATGATAGAATAAAACATCGTGGTCCAGATGGAGATGGATATTTTATAGATGGTGATGTTGCTTTAGGTCATCGTCGTTTATCAATTATAGATTTATCTTCTGGAGACCAACCAATGTTTAACGAAGATGGTTCTGTTGTAACAGTTTTTAATGGTGAAATTTATAATTATCAAGAATTAAAAGAAGAACTAATAGCACTTGGTCATGATTTTAAAACTAAAAGTGATACCGAAGTTTTAGTGCATGGATATGAAGAGTGGCATACTGATTTACCTAAACATTTACGTGGTATGTTTGCTTTTGCTATATATGATAAGAATAAAAATGAAGTATTCTTAGCTCGTGATAATTTTGGCATAAAACCTCTTTACTATGCTAAAATGAATGATACATTTATGTTTGCATCAGAAATTAAAGCTTTTTTAGATGTTCCTGATTTTGAAAAAGTATTTAATGAAAGTATATTAGAAACATATCTTGAATTTAGTTTTGTACCTACGAATGAAACTTTCTTTAAAGGAGTACATCGTTTAGATGCTGGATGCAGTCTTTTATATAAAGATGGTGAAATAAAATTAAATAAATATTTTAAATTAGATTTTAAAGAAGAGAATATGAGTTTTGAAGATGCTGTTAAAAATATTAGTGATGTTATGAAAGATAGTGTAGAAAAACACTTAATAGCGGATGTTGAAGTAGGCTCATTTTTATCAAGTGGTATAGACTCATCATATATAGTTTCTTTAGCTAAACCTGATAAAACTTATACAGTTGGTTATGAAAATAAAAAATATGATGAAACAATGTATGCTAAAGATTTAGCAGAAAAATTAGGTATTAAAAATGAAAGTAAAATAATAACTAAAGAAGAGTATTTAGAAAATATTAGTAAAATAATGTATCACTTAGATGAACCAACCAGTGACCCAGCAGCTATATCTTTATATTTTGTTGCCAAACTTGCAAGCAAAGATTTAAAAGTAGTTTTATCTGGTGAGGGTGCAGATGAATTCTTCGGAGGTTATAATTATTATAGAGAAGAAGTAGATTATAAATTTTATAATAAATTGCCTTTCTGTATAAGACATGCTATTGGTAAAGTTGCTAGTATTTTTCCTGAAGGAAGAGGCTTTAACTTCTTAGTAAGACGCGGAGAAAAGTTAGAAAATAGTTATATTGGTGTTAATAGAAATTTCTCAAGTAAAATGGCCAAAAAGGTTCTTAAAAATAATTATGAATTAGAAGCCATTCATGTAACTAAAGATGTTTATAATGAATTTAAAAATTATAGTAATATTGATAAAATGCAAGCTATAGACATAAATTTCTGGCTTATGAAAGATATACTTCTTAAAGCAGATAGAATGACAATGGCATCATCTATTGAGGGAAGAGTACCATTTATTGATAAAGAAGTGTTTAAAGTAGCATCACATCTTCCATTTGATTATAAAGTTACAAAAGAAAATACCAAAGTAGCTTTAAGAGCAGCAGCTAAAGAAGTTATACCAACAGAAGCTTATAAAAAGAAAAAGTTAGGATTTCCTGTGCCAGTGCGTGAATGGATTAAGGAAGGCGACTTTAAAGAAGAAGTTGAAAAGACTTTAAATAGTGATGTTGCAAATAAATATTTTAATACAAAAATAATTAATAAGATGTTTGAAGAACATGTAAATGGTAAAAAAGATAATTACCGTAAGATATGGACAATATATACATTTATAAAATGGTATCAAGTATTTTTTGAAGGAGAGTAAGGGTTTATGGAGAGATTAAAGGTTACAAAAAGTGAAGAAGAATATCCATCTATAACTTTAAGTTATAATGATGAAGTTAGTTTAAGTATTTTATTTGCGGGAAATTTAGATTTATATTTTATGCTTGCAGGGGCTCACAAAAGTCAAAAATTTATAATTGATGAAAGTAATTTAAGAGTTTATGATATATTTAATAAGCTTTATAATGATTTAATTAATTGTAAATTGCCTTTTGAAAGTGATAAAGAAAAATTGCGTAGACTTACTAATTATGATTTATTAGTACAAAATAATATAATAACTTGGAGAAGTGATGATTATCCATTTGATATTGGTCCATCTTTTAAAATAGAAAAAGTAGATGAAAAATTTGTTATTACCTTTGATAGAGGTAAGGAAGAAGAATACATGGCAAATAAATATAGTATATCTGTAAGAATAAGAAATAGTGGGTCTTTTTATCATCCATTTAATGCAAATTTTATGACACTTTATCATGGATTATGTAATTTAGATTTAGAACAAATATATATAGATGAAATAATGGATTTAAGAAGAATAAAAAAATAAGGAGGAAGTATGGAATATGTAATTGTTGGACTACTAGCAGTAGTTATAGTGCTTTTATTAGTATTAATTTTAAGAAAAAACAATAATAGTGAAATGACAGAAAGACTTGGTCATTTTGAAGCTAACATTAATAAAGAAATTGGTGAATTTAAATTCGGCTTTTCTAAAGTATTAACTCAAGACTTTGAATTATTAAATGAAAGAATTGAAAAGAAACTAACACTAATAAATGATAGAGTTAATGAGCGTCTTGACCAAAATTTTGAAAAGAGTAATAAAACATTTATGAATGTTTTAGAAAGACTTAATAAAATTGATGAAGCTCAAAAGAAGATTGATAGTTTAAATGGTGAAATAGTATCACTTCAAGGAGTTTTAACAGATAAGAAAACTCGTGGAACATTCGGAGAAGTAAATCTAGAGTATATCTTAAATAATGCTTTTGGAAGTAATAAAAATGGCATATATAAAACCCAAGTTAAATTATCTACAGGTGTTATAGCAGATGCAATACTTTATGCACCATCACCACTTGGAACAATTGCTATTGACTCAAAGTTTCCTTTGGAAAACTATCAAAGAATGACCGATAGAACAAAATCTAAAGAAGAAAGAGAATACTATGAAAAGATGTTTGTTCAAGATGTAAAAAAACATATTAATGCTATTGGAGAAAAATACATAATACCTGGTGAAACAACTGATGAAGCTATTATGTTTTTACCAGCCGAAGCTTTATTTGCAGAAATAAATGCTTATCATCCAGAACTTCTTAATTATGCATATAGTAAAAAAGTATGGATTGCTGGTCCAACAACACTTATAAGTACACTTTCAATAATAAGTATGATACTTAAGAATATGGAAAGAGATAAATATGCCAAAGTAATTCATGAAGAATTAAATAAATTAAGTGTTGAATTTGGAAGATATAAAGACCGTTGGGATAAGTTAGCTAGAAGTGTTAAAACAGTAAATCAAAGTATTGATGAGCTTCATACAACTAGTGAAAAGATAACTAAAAGATTTGATAGTATCAATAGTGTTGATTTAGATAAACTTGGTTCTAAAGAAGAGCCATTAGAAATAGATATTCATTAGGCTTGATACCAAGTCTTTTTTTATAAAATAAAAAACAAAGAAATTAATTCTTTGTTCTTGTAAGTGTCATTTCTCTTTCTAAAGTATTAACTTCAGCATTAAATTTTAATAGTCTATATTCTCTGTTAGCTTCTTTAAAATGTAGTTTAAGTTTGCTACCAATCATAAGTCTATGTCTAGTACTCGGATTTTCTAACCATTTACAATCAGGATTATAAGCATAATTGCCATCCAAAATGTCATCAAAATAAACAATACCTTCGATTAATTCTTTAGTTTTAACAACCATATATCTTGGAGTAATTTCTTGAATATATCCATCAAATTCCGTATCTTGACGTTTTAAAACATAATCAATCATGTAAAGTTTATTTGCTTCATATTCAGCTTTATCAGCACATCTTTCCATCATTGATGCTCTTTCACATAAACCATTAAGTGAAGTTTTAAGTTCCTCCATATCAATTGTTCCATCATATATTTTATCAAGATTATCTAAAATATATTCAATAATTAAATCCATAAGTCTTCTTATTGGTGAAGTAGTCTGAGAATAAGCTTTTGATGCTAAAGCATAATGTCCTTTGTTTTCGGTACTAAAATATGCTTTTTGCATTGACCTTATGAGTAGGGAAGAAAGAATAAAGAATTCTTCTTTAGTGTTCAAACTATTAATAACAGATTGCATAACATGTGGGTCATCACTATTTTTTATAGCATCAACTCGATATCCCATCGAAGTAATTAATTTAACAACTTCTTTAACTTTATCATCATATGGTATCTCAAGATTTCTATAAATAAATCTAATACCTAAGTTAAGCATGTATTCAGCTAAAGCTTCATTTGTGGCTATCATAAAGTTTTCAATTAACTTTTCTGCAGGACCTTGATGACGATGCGTAACATCAAGTATAGTGCCATCATCATCTAAAATGAATTCAATTTCACTATTGCCAAAATCTAAAGCTCCATTTTCCTTACGACGATTTTCAATAATTTGTGCAAGTTCCTGCATAAGTAATAAATCATTTACAAAAGGTTCATAACCATCTGGAACAACATTATTTTCAAATATTTCATTACAATCTTCATAAGTCATTTTCTTTTTTGACTTAATAACACTATCAAAGAAAGTAAAATCTACAATTTCACCTTTAGGATTAATTTCAATTTGATATGTTTTTGTAAGTCTTTCCACATTTGGATTTAAAGAACATATGCCATTTGAAATTTGTGGATGAAGCATATGATTTACACTATCTATTAAGTAAACACTCGTAGTATTATGACAGGCTCTCATAAATAAAGGACTATTATATTTTATATAACGTGAAACATGGGAAATCGATACTTTTAATAAATAATTGCCGTTTGGTTTCTTTGTTATACCTACAGCATCATCCATATCTTTAGTATGGGCTCCATCAATTGTAACTATGTTTTCATCTGTTAAATCAACACGACCTTTTTTATCTTCTTCCGTAACTTCAGTAGGTAATCCATAAACTTGATCAATTTCTTCTTTAGAATATCTTACTTTAAAACCATTATTATAATTTATAGCTTCAAGCTCAGCATTTACATCATTTTTATGTCCTAAAACCTCAACAAAATTAATATCATAATAATCATTATGTTTTTCAGCACTTATTTTACCTAAAAATCTAGTTCCCACTGGTAATCTAAGTTTTAGAAAGTCTTTATCTGTACATTTAATCTTAATATTAGTATTACCAACCATTTTAATGTTTCCATCTTCTAAAACTTCACATACTATTTCAGGATTAGCTCTTTTTATTATTTTAACTAATGATATATTTTTCTTTTCTTTTTTTAAAAGAACTTTATCAAACGGAAGAATTCCTGATGTATTTTCATAAGGTAAAGTATAGGTTATACCATTAAAATTAACAATATAAAAATTTTTTCTAGTTACTTCAGCGGTTGTAACAAAATAATTTGATGGCATAGTTCTATAAACTTCATATTCAGGATCATAATAAGCAATTCCTTCATTTTCTAACTCTTTCAAAGCACTCCGTAATTCTTTTTCATCAGCCTTGGTTATTCTAAGTAATTCCTTAAATGTAAAAGAAGCAGAATAAGGATTAAATAAACTATATATTTTTTCTAAATCATCAACATTATCAAGTTCCTGAGCTTTGCCAATAACTTTAACTAGTTTATAACCATCATGTTCTTTTTTAACAATTATATAATCTTTTTTCTTAGCACTAGAATTATTAGCTTGCATTTCCACAAGTTCACCATTAATACCAAAAGTAATTTTGCCATCAACAATTTTATTAACTTTTGAAACAAAAAAATTAGACGGAAACACATAATAACAATTATTAACAAAATCGTAATATATTTTTCCATCTAATTCTAATTTAAGTAAATTTTTAACAATGTGACGTTTTTGAACGTTAGTGATTGTTTTATATCCAAGGGCATTCTTAATATCATTAAGTGTTAAGCTCTTTGGATTTGGTTTAAATAATTCAACTAATTCTTTTTTCATAACATACCACCCACAACATTAATATAGTTTATTTTCAAAGTATTGTCAATAACTAATTTATTTGATAAAATTAAAAAGGTGATAAATGATGATACTTTATTTGATAAGTAATAATTTAGTGGTTGAGGATATATCATATGAAACAGATGAAAAAATAGAAAGTAAAAGAATAAATAGACCACTTTCAATCGAAGGTGAAAAACTAGCAGTTAAACTTGCAAAAAAAATAGATGCTGATATTATATATTCATCAAGTTATGCATCAAGCATTGATTGTGCTAAGTACTATGCATCATTAAAAAAGAAAGAAATTATAATAAATTCCTTTTTAAATGATTTAAGACTTGGTGACTTAGGTAAAAGAAATATTAAGATGCTTAGATTTATGCAAGAAAGAAATTTTGATTTTAAATTTAATCGCGGCGAAAGTTTATCAGATGTAAATAAAAGAATGAATATAGCCATAGACAGAATATTAAAGAAAAATAGTAATAAAAATATAGTTATATTTACTCAGAAAAGTGCTATCATGGGTTATTTGTTAGATAAATTAGAAAAAGGTTATAATTTAGATGACAGATTAATATTAAGCTTTAATGATAAAGTTATTTTAGATGATGTAGAACAGAATATTGATATAATAAAATTAGAATTAGAAAAAGGTAAAGTAATAAATTGTGAAACAATAGAAATGGAGAATTAAAATATGGAAGAAAAAGTATCAATAAATATTAGTGCAAGACATTTGCATCTAACAAAAGAAAATATAGATAAATTATTTGATCATCCTTTACATATAAAAAGAATGCTTAATCAAATTGGCAATTATGCTGCAGAAGAAGTTGTAACCATTAGAAATGGTGATAAAAAAATAGAAAATGTTAGAGTTATTGGACCAGAAAGAAATTATAATCAAGTAGAAATATCTGCAAGTGATGCAAGATTATTAGGACTTAAGCCTCCGGTTAGAAAAAGTGGTAACTTGGATGGGGCAGATATGATTACTATTGAAACTGATAAAGGTTCTATTACGGGAAATTTTGCAATAATTGCTGAAAGACATGTACATTTTAGTCCCGCAGATGCATTAAAGTATAAAGTAAAGGATGATGAAGTATTAAAACTTGAAATAGGTGGAATTAAACCAGGTGAAATAGAAGTTCATGCTAAGGTTAGTGATAATGGCTTTTATGAAGTTCATTTGGATACTGATGATGCTAATGCGTTTTTAATTAATCCAGGTGATATTGGAGTTTTGAAAAAATGAGTTTTTATATTGGAAATGTTAAAATTAATGGCCAAATTGTTGTAGCACCAATGGCTGGTATAAGCAACATGACTTTTAGAAGAATTTGCAAAACTATGGGAGCATCACTGGTTGTTGCAGAAATGGTAAGTGATAAAGCTATAACTTATGGAAATGAAAAGACTTTTGAACTACTTAAAATGAATGATGATGAAAGACCAATTAGTCAGCAAATATTTGGAAGTGATATAAATTCTTTTGTGGAAGCTGCTAAAATCGTAGAAGAAAAAATGCATCCAGACATCATTGATATAAATATGGGGTGTCCAGTGCCTAAAGTGGCAATAAAAAATCAAGCGGGAAGTGCCCTTTTAAAAAATCCTGAGAAGGTCGGAGAAATAGTTAAAGCTGTTGTAAATGCTGTAAATGTTCCAGTTACTGTTAAAATAAGAAGTGGTTGGGATGCAAATAGTATTAATGCTGTAGAAATAGCTAAAATATGTGAAGAAAGTGGTGCTAGTGCTATAACTGTGCATGCTAGAACAAGAGCTCAAGGTTATTCTGGTAAAGCAGATTGGAATATAATTAAAGAAGTTGTCCAAAATGTTTCAATTCCTGTGATTGGAAATGGTGATGTACTTTCATGTTATGATGCTAAAAGGATGCTTGATGAAACAGGATGCGCTGCAGTTATGATTGGTAGAGGTCTTCTTGGTAATCCTTGGCTTATTAAAGAATGCAAGAATTATTTAGAAAATGGATTAGAACCTGTAAAAATAAGTTATGATGAAAAACTTGATATGATGGAGTATCATTTAAATAAGTTATGTGAAGATAAAAGTGAAAGACAAGCTGTCTTAGAAATGCGCATGCATTTACTTAACTATTTAAAAGGTATGCCTGATGCAAGTAATATTAAAAATTTAGTATGTAAAGGAAAAAGAAGAGAAGAAATAATAAATATTTTAGAAAGTTATAGAAATCAAATAAAAAGCTTGTAGAAAATTAATCTACAAGTTTTTTTGATACATAATTTATCGGACCAGCACCAATTGTTATTACTAAATCTTCTTCTTTAACATTTTCTTTTAAAAATTCTACAATTTTATCAAAGTCATCTATATAAATAACATTTGGGTTTTTATCCTTTATTTTATCCACTAACATTTCTTCGGAAATATTAAAAGTATTAATTTCTCTAGCTGGATATATTTTGGCAATAATTACATGGTCAAAATTTGCTAAGACATCTGCAAAAGCATCTAAGTGTTCTTTTGTTCTTGAATAGGTATGTGATTGAAATACTGCCCAAGAAGATTTATGTTTTACACTTTTAACACTTTCTAGAGTTGTTTTAATTTCAGATGGATGGTGGGCATAATCATCATAAATATATGCACCATTATATTTTCCAAGATATTCAAATCTTCGACCAACCCCATGATATTTTTCTATAGCATTTTTAATAATATTAATATCAAATATATACTCATGAGCAAGTGCAAAAGCTGCTAGAGAATTATATATATTATGATATCCATTAATATTTAGGTTAATAGTTATTAAAAAATTATTATCTTTATATAAATCATAAGAATAATGACCTAGAGAATTACACGTAATGTTTTTAGCCATATAATTTGATTCTTTATTTATACCGTAAGTAATTACTTTAGCTTTAGTGTATTTATCTAATTCATTTGAGTTTTCATCATCATTATTCTTTACAAGATAACCATTTTCTGGAAGTAAGCTAGCATATTTATAAAATGATTTTTTGATATTGTCTAAATTTTTAAAATAATCTAAATGATCATTATCAATATTAGTTATGATAGCGCTAGTTGGATGAAAATGTAAAAATGAATCAACATATTCACAAGCTTCCATAACAAAATAATCGTGATTACCAAGATGAGTGTTGCCATTTATTTCAGGCATTATAGCGCCGACTTGAATTGTTGGATTAAGACCAGCTTCCAAAAATATTAAACTAAGCATTCCAGTAGTTGTACTTTTACCATGAGTTCCTGATACACATAAAGAATTTTTAAATTCTTTCATAAGCATTCCTAAAAATTCTGCTCTTTCAAAGACTGGTTTATCCAAAATTTTAGCTTCTTTTCTTTCTGGGTCATCTTCATGAATAGCAGCTGTATAAACTATAATATCAGCATCTTTAACTAATTCTGGGTGATGACCATATAAAACTTTAATTCCAGATTCATTTAAAATTTTAGTAATATCCGTTTCATTTATATCACTACCAGTAACTAAAACATTCATATTTTTTAGCATTAATGCAATGCTACTCATACTTATGCCTCCGATACCTATTAAATGTATTTTTTTATTATTAAACATAAAATCCCTTCCTTACATAATCTTATTATAGCAAATAAAAGAAAATGCGCAAGTAAAAGAATAAAAAATGGAAAATTTTAACAACTGAATTTTAAGATTTTTTGTATGTAAAAAGTTGATATGTCAATTTTGCGAAAAATGAAAAATAACAAAAAGTAAAAAAATGTCAAAAATTATAGAAAAGTTAAAAATGTGTATTTTTATTAGTGATTATGCGTACTCGCGTAAAATTGTTTAAAAATACGAACAACGAAAAATGGGACCAAAATTCATATTTTTAAAATTTTGATAAAAATAAAAAGTAAATTTTCAATAGACAATTATTTTAGAATATACTATAATGAAATTGTGAAGGGAAGGTAAGTATTATGCCAAATAGGGAAGAAGAATTTTTTGAAACAATTAAAGTGGTTAAAAGAAATGGTTCTAAAGTAAGTTTTAATGGAACAAAGATAGCCATGGCAATTAAAAAAGGCTTTGATAGTATCAAAGTCACAAATGAGGATGATGACGAAATATTAAAATATTCATCAAATGATATTCAAAAAGTATATGGTCATGTAATTAAAAGAATTGAAAAGGATTATGCAGAAAAAGCAAGCATTAAAATTGAAGATATTCAAGATATAATTGAAGAAACATTAAAAAAAGACAAATATGATGATGTTTATGAAAATTTTGCAAATTACAGAGAAAATAGAACTAGAGCAAGAGAAGCATTTACTGATGATAAAAGAAGTCATAAATTTTTAAAAACACTTGAAGGTTTAGCACTTAAAAGTGCCGCAGAAGATGATGCCAAAAGAGAAAATGGAAACATAGATGGAAACTCTGCGATGGGAACAATGCTTCAATTTGGTTCTAATGTTTCTAGAGAATTTGCTAAATCATATTTAATGAAGAAAAAATTTGCTGATGCTCATGATGAAGGGTACATTCATATCCATGATATGGATTTTGAAGCTATGGGTACAACAACATGTATGCAAATTGATTTAGATAAATTATTTAAAAATGGATTTTCAACTGGTCATGGTCATTTAAGAGAACCAAATGATATTATGAGTTATTCAGCGCTTGCCGCAATAGCTGTTCAATCGAATCAAAATGACCAACATGGAGGACAAAGTATTCCAGCATTTGATTTTTACTTAGCACCTGGAGTGCTAAAAACATTTAAAAAAATCTTAAAAACTACTATTAAAGATTATATAGATTTAGAAGATTTAAATGATTTTATAAATGTTACAAGTATAGAAAAAGATATAGCTAAAATAAATACAATTGATATAACTGTTGATTATTTTGAAAAATATTATAAAGATTCTGAATTAATGAAGAGAATGTTTGATATGTCACTTAAGAAAACATTAGAAAAAACAGATAAGAGAACATATCAATCTATGGAAGCATTTGTACACAATTTAAATACAATGCATTCAAGAGCTGGAGCTCAAGTACCATTTTCATCAATTAACTTTGGTACAGACACATCTAGTGAAGGTAGAATGGTTACTAAAAACTATATGCTTGCTAGTGAAGCTGGACTTGGACATGGTGAAACACCAATATTCCCAATTTCAATATTCAAAGTAAAAGAAGGAGTTAACTATAATCCTGAAGATCCTAACTATGATTTATTCAAATTAAGTTTAAGAGTATCAGCAAAAAGATTATTTCCAAATTGGTCTTTCTTAGATAGTACATTTAATAAACCGTATTATAAAGCTGGTGATTATCGTACTGAAGTAGGTTACATGGGATGTCGTACAAGAGTTATAGGTAATGTAGTAGATCCTGATAAACAAATTACACCAGGTAGAGGAAACTTATCATTTACATCAATTAATTTACCAAGAATAGGTATTAAACATGGTATAGTTGGTAAAGATGCTTTAGACAAAGCTGACATGAAAGGCTTTTATGAAGAACTAGATGAACTTATTGAACTTGTAAAAGATCAATTACTTGAAAGATATGATATTCAATGTAATAAAAGAGTATATAACTTTCCATTCTTAATGGGACAAGGAGTATGGCTTGATAGTGATAAACTAAAACCAAATGATAAATTAAAGAAAGTATTAAAACATGGTACACTTTCAATTGGTTTCATAGGTCTTGCAGAATGTTTAAAAGCTTTAATTGGTGAACATCATGGGGAATCTGAAGAAGCTCAAAAATTAGGCTTAGAAATCATTGGTCATATAAGAAAAAAATGTGATGAATATAGCGAAAAATACAATTTAAATTTCACATGTTTAGCTACACCAGCTGAAGGATTATCTGGAAGATTTGTAAATATTGATAGAGATATTTATGGAAAAATTAAAGGTGTAACAGATAGAGCATATTATACAAATTCATTCCATGTTCCAGTATATTACAACATTTCTATTGCAGATAAGCTAAGAATTGAAGGAGCATATCATAAACTTACAAATGCAGGACACATCAGTTATATTGAACTTGATGGTGACCCATCAGATAACCTAGAAGCATTTGAAAGTGTAGTTAGAATAATGAAAGAAAGTGATATTGGATATGGTGCAATAAACCATCCAGTAGATAGAGACCCTGTTTGTGGATATGTTGGAATTATAAAAGATGTCTGTCCAAGATGTGGTAGAAAAACTGGTGAACCAGTTAGTGTTGATTTACTAAAAAAATTAGAAGGAAAGGAATAAGAAGTATTATGGAAAAAGTTGAAGAAGTAAAAACAAAAAAAGTTACAGGTGAAGGAGTAGAATTCGAAAGAATTCGAAGAATTACAGGATATTTAGTAGGTACAGTAGAACGTTTCAACAATGGTAAAAAAGCAGAAGAACATGATAGAGTAAAACATACTTTTAAAACTTGTAGCTGCAACAAATAAAAAAATAATCTAAACGCTATGCTTAAAAGCTAGCGTTTTTTGCTACTTTGCAAGAATTAATTTATACTTGATTATTTATTAGTTTACCATTATAATAGAGTTATAGAGATATAAAATTAAAAATATATTCTATAGAAAAACGGAGGATTGAAATGGATAATTTATTATTCGCCATTTTATCCCTTATTGTTGGAATTCTTATTGGTTGTGGAGTACTTTATTTTATTCTTTCGAATAAAGCTTCAAAAACTATGAAAAATGCTAATAAATTAATTGAAGATGCTAAGAAAGAAGCAGAAAAAAACAAGAGAGATGCTTTACTAGAATTAAAACAAGAATCATATCGTCTTAAACAAGAAACAGATGCTGAAATAAAACAAAGAAAAGCGGAAATTTTACAATCTGAAGACCGTCTTTTAACAAGAGAAAATAACCTTGATAAAAGAGAAGAGATGTTACAAACGAGAGATAACTCTTTACAAGAAAAAGAAAATGATTTATTAGCAAAACAAAAAAAATTACAAGAAAAAGAGGACAAAATGGATGCGCTAATGAAAGAAGAGATAGCGCAACTTGAAAAAATTGCTGGATATAGCAAAGAAAAAGCACGTAAAGTTATTATGGAACGTGTAGAAAATGATATGGAATTAGAAATAACTAATTATATCAAAGAAGAAGAAGCAAAAGCTAAGTTAGAAGCTCATGAAATTGCTAAACAATTAATTGTTAGTAGTATGGAAAGATATGCTGATGATGTTGTTGGCAATCAAACAGTAAGTACAATTGATTTACCTAATGATGACATGAAAGGAAGATTGATTGGACGTGAAGGAAGAAATATTAGAACAATTGAATCTGTAACAGGTGTTGATTTAATTATTGATGATACACCAGAAGCTATAAGTTTGTCATCATTTGACCCACTTCGAAGAGAAATAGCTAAGATTACAATTGAAACTTTAATTAAGGATGGTAGAATACATCCAGGACGTATTGAAGAAGTATATGACAAAACAGTTAAAGATGTAAATGCTAGAATTATTCAAATTGGTAATCAAACAATTAATGATTTAGGCATTACCAAGATGGATCCTGAACTTGTTACTTTAGTTGGTAAATTAAATTTTAGAACAAGTTATGGTCAAAATGCATTAAAACATTCAATTGAAGTTGCAAATCTTTGCGGTCTTATGGCATCAGAACTTGGTGAAAATGTTACACTAGCAAAAAGAGCAGGACTTTTACATGACATAGGTAAAGCTATTGACTTTGAAGTTGAAGGAAGTCATGTAGAAATTGGCCTTGAGTTTGCTAAAAGACATCATGAACCAGAAGTAGTACTTGATGCTATTGCATCACATCATGGTGATACAGAAGCTAAATCAACAATTGCAGTTTTAGTAGCAATTGCAGATACTTTATCAGCAGCAAGACCTGGTGCTAGAAACGACTCTTTAGAAAATTATATTAAACGTCTTGAACAACTTGAAGAAATAGGAAACTCTTATGAAGGGGTAGAAAAAACATTTGCAATGCAAGCTGGTCGCGAACTACGTGTTATTGTAAAACCTCAAGAAGTTGATGATGCTAAAAGTTATAAAATGGCTAGGGATATTAAAGAAAAAATCGAAAATGAAATGCAATATCCTGGTACAATAAAGATAACTGTTATTAGAGAAACTAGAGTACAAGAAGAGGCTAAATAAGTTTCTTCTTTTTCTATGCAAAAATGCTTTATTATTTAAGTGTTTTATGATATTATTAATACATAAGAAAATATTAAGGAGTAAGAAGTAAATTATGAAAAAAGCTTTAAGTGTAATAGGTAAAATAGCATCATTTTTAGGTGTAACAATTGGTATGGTTTTAGTGGCATTAATTTTAACAATAACTTTGATATGTCATGGTCCAAGTGAAAGTGCCAAAGAATTATTTGCTACAACAATTCTTGAGACTGGACAATTAAAATTTTTAGCTAATGTCTTTTTAAGCAAAGAAGAACTACAAGAAATTGTTGATAAAAATTCACTTCAAGATATGGATGCCGAAGTAGATACTGACTTAATTAATACTGAAGTTAACAAAGAAAAAGAACTAATAGAAATTAAAAAAGTAAGTGGAAATAACTTTGAAGGAACAATGATGATAGTAAATGATCCATCAAAAATTAGTTTAGCAACAACATATCCATGGAGTGAATATGGTAAAGAACTTGGAGTATTAGTTGATGATGCAGGTGCTATTGCTGGTGTAAATGGTGGTATTTATTACTCAAGTGGTAATAAAGGTGGAAGGCCTTATGGAGTAACAGTAAGTAATGGAGAAGTTCAAGATATAAGTTTAGGACTTTCAGGTTTATACCTAATTGGTTTTGATGAAAATAATCTTCTTCGTATCATAAATTTGGAAGGTATGAATAAAGCAGCAGTTGAAAAAATGTTAAAAGAAGAAAAAATTAGAGATGCAATATCTTTCCAAGAAGAAGCATCAGATAAAAATAATCACTTTGTTAAGTTAATAATTAATGGTGAAAAAAGAGAATTAAATGGTATGGGTAGTGGTGCAAATCCAAGAACAGCGATAGGTCAAAGAAAAGATGGAAGTGTACTTATACTTGTAACAGATGGAAGGGGTAAAAATGGTCATCTAGGTGCAACGGCATCAGACTTAATTGAAATAATGGCAGAATATGGTGCTGTAAATGCCGCAAACTTAGATGGCGGAAGCTCATCATCTATGTATTATAATAAAGAATATTTAATGACTAGTGTAACATTCTACTATTCAAATTCATCATGGAGATTACCAACAGCGTTCGTAGTAAAGGATAATTAATATGGCAAAATCAAGAAGAAAATCATTATTTAAAAAAAGTTTATTAATATATACAATTATTGCAACAATTTTATGTGTTGCCTTCGTAATTTATATATTTGTAACTTTAAAAACATATGAAAAAAATCAAACAACAACATTTATAAAAGCAAGCATAGCTAAGTTAGATGATGACACATTAAAAGGTTATTTAAAAGATAATAATCAAAATGAAAATCTTTTAGATGAATATAAAAAGCAAATAAATGATAAAGATATCAAAATTATCAAAAAAGATGAAAATAATTTTGAAGTAGAGTTAAATGAAAGAATTTTATTTGATGTTGAAACAAAATATTTAAAAACTGAAACAAAGCTTGGTATGTTTAGTTATGAACTTAGAGATATAACTAAAATAACACCACATTTAGAAAGAGGTTTAATCTATTATGATATAACAGTACCATCAACATATGAAATTAACATTGATGGAAAAAAAGCAGAAAATCCTGTTAAAAAAGAAAAATATAAAAACTTAGATTATATGTATCAAAATGACTCAATGCCTTATATAGTAACATATGAAGTAAATAATTTAACTAAAGAAGTAGATATAAAGGCAACAAATGAGTATGGAAAAGAAGTAAGTTTAAAGAAAAATAAATTTGCATATAAAGCGGAAAAGAACTATCTATCATTTGATACTTATGATGAAGCTAAAAAATACTTAAGTAGTGAAGTAGATATCTGGGATTTTGCTCACAAATGGAGTTTATTTTTAACAAATGATTTAAGTGGCTTATCCCATGGTTACAATACTATAAAAACATATTTTATTGATGGAACAGAAATGAATCGAAGAGCATATAACTGGGCCCATAATATAGATATTATGTTTACAAGTAGACATACTTTAAAAAATCCACCATTTACAAATGAAAAGTTAAGTAACTTTACTATTTATAGTAAGAATGCCTTTTCTTGTGAAGTATATCTTGATAAACACATGATAGTAAATGGCAAAGAACAAATAGATACAATGCATGATTATATATATTTTATAAATGATAATAATACATGGAAGGTTGTAAATATAAAGGCAGGGGAATAATATGAATAAAGATATCGTGGTATTAATACCAGTGTATGATCCAAATGAAGAGATAATGGATACGTTTTTAGAAAAGTTAACTAAAAAGTTTGAAAATATTGTATTCATAAATGATGGATGCAGTGAAAAACATGATAAATACATGAAGAGGTTAGCTAAGAAATATCCAGTTGTAAAACATAATGTTAACCTAGGTAAAGGAAGAGGTTTAAAAAATGGTATAAACTATATTTTAAATAATTATCCAGATGCCAAAGTTATAGTAACTGCAGATTGTGATGGTCAACATAGTGTTAAAGATATTAAAAAATGTGGTGATGTTGCCAAGAAAAATATGGATAGTTTAGTTCTTGGTGTCAGAGATTTCTCAGATAAAAATGTTCCAACACGTTCAAAATTTGGTAATGTTATAACTAGAAATGTTTTATATTCTTTCGTAGGTCAAAAGGTAAGTGATACACAAACAGGACTTAGAGCAATGAGTTTAGATATTGCAAAAAATTTAATTGCTGTATCCGGAGAAAGATATGAGTACGAAACAAATGTCTTAATAGAAACAAAACTTAAAAATATACCTATAAAAGAAGTAGTTATTGAAACGATTTATATTAATGATAATGAAACAAGTCATTTTAATCCTGTTAAAGATTCAATCAGAGTATATCGTTTATTTGCATCATATATACTATTTACGTTACTTGCTTATATTATTGAAACAGTTATATTTGCTAAAGTTTATGATATAAATAGTGCATTATATGTAATACCATTATTCTTACTTTTAAGTAAAATAGTATCATGTATAATAAAAATGATATTTAATAATCATGTTAATTTAAAATATGTAATAATTAATTATGTAATAAGTGCTATTATTTTATCTTTAGTTAAATCACATATAATACTAATCAAAGTAATAATAGATATCATAATGTTTATCCTAAGTTTATTTTTAATAAAATTTAGTACAAAAAAAGAAAATTAGATAAGCTAATTTTCTTTTTCTATGCTTGATTTACTTCCATAATAACAGGTAATATAATAGGTTTTCTACCAGTTAAATTATTAATAAATGGAAGTAATTCTAATATAATTTGATTTTTTAAATCTATATAACTATATGGAGCTTTACTTAAAGCATTATTAGCAATTTCACTAATTTTTCTTTCTATTTTTTGCATTAATTCTTGATTTTCATTAACAAGAACAAATCCACGAGCAGTTACATTAGGTTTAAGTAATAGTTTACGTTGTAATGTATTAATATTTAAAATAGTAATAAGTATACCATCTTGACTCATAAGTTTACGATCTTTAATAACTACAGAACCAATATCTCCGACACGAGAACCATCAACATAAACATCTCCAGCTTGAACTGTTCCAGCTTTTTTTACTTCACCATTTAAAATTTCTATTACATCACCATTAGTGCATATAAATGTGTTTTCTGGAGCAACTCCACACATTACACCAATTTCTGTATGTTTTTTAAGCATTCTATATTCTCCATGCATTGGCATAAAGTATTTAGGTTTAATAATTCTAAGCATCCATTTTAATTCTTCTTCTTTTGCATGCCCAGAAGTATGAACATCACTAAATTCTGAATTAGTAAATACACGAACACCTTTTAAGTATAGTTTATTGATAATTTTGTTAATACTTTCAGCATTACCAGGTATTGGGCTAGATGAAAATATTACTAAATCATCATTAAGTAGTGATATTTGTTTATGTTGTCCATTGGCAATACGAGATAAGGCCGCAAGTGGTTCACCTTGAGAACCAGTACAAAGTATACATATTTCATTTCTCTTTAAACTTTTAGCTTCATTAGCATCAATAAACATTGATTTATCATTAATAAGTCCATTGTTTAAAGCAAGTTCAATACTATTATCCATACTTCTACCAAAAACAATTATTTTTCTACCATACTTTTTACAACTTTCAACAATATGTTTAATACGATAAATATTAGATGCAAATGTCGCAATAATAACTCTACCATGATGTTTACTAATCATATCATTAAGTGTTCCATCAACAGCGCTTTCACTTTTAGAGTAACCACTTGTTAAAGCATTAGTTGAATCACTAAGAAGTAGTGTAACACCTTCAGAACCAAACTTAGCCATTTTATGAATATCAGCCATTGGTCCAACTGGAGTTAAATCAAATTTAAAGTCCCCAGTTTCAAAAATAGTACCATTTGGTGTCTTTATAACAATAGCAAAACTATCTGGTATAGAGTGGGTAGTATTAATAAATGAAATATCAAAATACTTAGTTTTAACATTAAAATCTGGTGTAATTATTTGATAATTTTCATACTTTATATTACGTTCTACAAGTTTCTTTTCAATTAAATCTTTAGCAATTTTTGGTGTATATATAACAGGTATGTTAATTGCTTGAAGTAAAAACGGAATACCTCCGATATGGTCTTCATGCCCATGAGTTATAAATAAACCTTTAATTTTATCAGCATTTTTCTTTAAATATGAAATATCTTGAATAACATAATCGACACCAAGTAAATTATCTTCTGGAAACATAACTCCCGCATCAATAATTAATAATTCATCATTATGTTCAACAACATACATATTTTTTCCAACTTCACCTAAGCCACCTAAAGCAATAACTTTCGTGGCAATATTATTTTTATTTTCCATTAAAAAAATTCCTTCTTTCTTAAAAATTAAATTAATTCATAAAGTTACTGAACTGGATTAATTATATCAAAAAAAACGGCATTTGTCTATAATTCTTTGTAAATTTTACATTTGGGGCTCAGTCTTATCACAAAATGTTTATAAAAAAGTTTTATAAAGCACTTGCATGAAAGCTTGTTTTTAGATATAATTAGTTATAAGGTAATAGGAGATGTTTGCATGCGAAAGATAATAGCTAGTTTAGATATCGGTAGTCACACTATTAAACTTGTAGTGGGCGAAATAATGCGTAATAAACTAAATATTTTAGCATGTGTAGACACACCATCTCGTGGCATAAAAAAAGGTTTTGTTGTAAATCCTGAAAGTGCTATTGAAGCCTTAAGTGATGTTTTTAAAAAAGGTGAAGAACAAATTGGTCTTAAGATAACCAAAGTAATTGTTAGTTGTCCAACAAATGATTTAGAATGTTTCTTAAGTGAAGGTTATGCTTCTATTACAAATGAAGAACATATAGTAACTGGTGCAGATATTATTAAGTCAATGCAAACTGCTGTATATAATAAGGTTATGGATAATAGAGAAATAGTTGGCCTTTTACCTACTAAGTTTTTAATAGATGATAGTAGTGTAACGAATAATCCACTTCATATGCATGCAGAAAAATTAAAAGTAAAAGTAGTTGTGGCAACAGTGCCAAAGAAAAATGTAAATTCTATAATTAAATGTTTGGAAAAAATAGGAGTTACAGTAGTTGATGTTACAGTTGGACCTATTGGTGATTATTATGAATTTAAAAATAGTAAAAATAGTGAAGAAGTAGGTGCTGTAATAAATATTGGTGCTTCTAAAACAACCGTTGCTATATTTAATAAAGGAATACTTACTGGCTCAGAAGCTATTGATATGGGGGGAGAAACTATTGATTATGATTTAGGTTATGTATATAAAATAAGTAGGAATGATGCTCTTTACTTAAAAGAATCAATTGCTCTTGCTAATAAAACTAATGCTCAACCTAATGAATCAGTAATTTTAGAAAATAAAAATGGTGATAAAATCAAGATAAATCAGTATGATGCCAGTGAAATTGTCATGGGAAGATTAGAAGAATTGCTAAATTTAGCAAAAAAACAAATAAATCTCTTAACAAAAAAGGAAATTAGTTATATAATTGTTACAGGGGGAGTAACAGAAATGGCAGATTTTAAAAGTATAATGGATTATATTTTTAAAGATGCTACGTTAGGAGTTGTTACAGAAATTGGAGCTAGACATAATAAATATGCTACTGGAGTAGGTTTAATTAAGTATTATGATAGTAGGTTAAAATTAAGAAATAGAGATTTTTCAATATTTAGTATTGATGAACAAGAAGAATTAAGTGGAATACATAAAAAGGTTAATATCTCAGATGATTCCTTATTAGGTAAATTATTTGGATACTTTTTTGATAACTAGAGGGAGAATGAATTATGAATGGATTACAGATGGATCAAATAGCCAAGATTAAAGTTGTTGGCGTAGGTGGCGGCGGATGTAACGCAGTTAACCGAATGATTGAAGAAGGAGTTAAAAGTGTTGAATTTTATGTAGTAAATACAGACTTACAAGTTTTAAATGCTTCTTTATGTCAAAATAAAATACAAATAGGTAAAAATATTACTGGAGGAAGAGGTGCTGGAGCTAATCCAGAAGTTGGTAGAAGTGCTGCTTTAGAAAGTAAAAATGAATTAGAAGATGCATTGCAAGGAGCAGACATGGTATTTGTTGCTTGTGGACTTGGTGGAGGTACTGGTACTGGTGCTGCCCCAATTATTGCTGAAATTGCTCAAAATATGGGAGCTTTAACAGTTGGTATAGTTACTAAACCATTTAGATTTGAAGGCAAAAAGAGAATGGAAAATGCTTTAGTAGGACTTGAAGAACTTAGAACTCATGTTGATAGTTTAATTATTATACCTAATGATAGATTAAGAGAATTAATTGATAAAACTACAAGTTTTGAAGATGCATTTAAAGAAGTAGATAATGTACTTCACAGAGGTGTTCAATCAATATCAGATTTAATTGCTGTTACTGGAGTTATCAACCTAGACTTTGCAGATGTTAAAACAGTTATGGAAAAAAGTGGTACAGCTATTATTGGTATTGGATGTAATGCTGGTGAAAATAGAGCAATTGAAGCTGCTAGACAAGCGGTATCAAATTCACTTTTGGAAGCAACTATTGAAGGTGCTACGAACGCAATTGTTAACGTAACTGGTGGTAAAAATCTTACATTATTTGAAATTGAAGATGCTGTAGAAACTGTCAGAGAAGCAGCAAACTCAGATATAAATATAATCTTCGGTGCTATAAAAAATGATAATTTAACTGATGAAGTTATTGTTACAGTAATAGCTACTGGATTTGATGATGAAGTTGGTGAAGAAGCATTATTTAGTGATGATGTACATGTTCAAAAAAGAAGACAAACTCCTGAAGTAGATGATGAATATGAAATTCCACCATTCTTAAGAAGCGATAATTATTAAAAATTAAATGTGTTCGACAAAAAGCAACAAATTATTGTTGCTTTTTTTTGTATAATAGTTTTGGTGATAAAGATGAAGATATACTTGGATCTAGTTTTTATGCTTAATTTTATCTATGATTTACTACTCCTTATGACAATAGATATAACACTTAAAAGACATAAAAACTTTGCAAGACTTATTTTTGCCAGTATCATCGGAGCTTTATCACTTGTTATTTTGTTTTTACCATTTAATAAATTTATTTTATTTTTACTTAAAATATTTGTTAGTGTCATTATGGTTTTAGTTGCATTTAAATTTAAAAATATTAAATATACTTTTACTAATTTACTTTATTTATATATGTGTAGTGTTATTCTAGGTGGTTTTCTATATCTTTTAGATGTAGAATTTAGTTACAAAAGAGAAGGCCTAATTTTTTATTTTGATGGATTAAGTATAAATTATTTACTTCTTTTAATAATTGGGCCACTTATACTTGGATTATATATTTATGAACATAAAAAATTTAAATCATCATATAATTTTAATTGTAATATTGAAATAGTATTTAATAATGGTAAAGTTTTAAACTCTACGGGATTTATAGACTCTGGTAATAAGCTTAAAGACCCAGTTACAAAAAAGTATGTAATTATTATGTCAAAGAAATTATTATCAAGTTATATAAATATTCGTAGTCCGATGTATATTCCTTATAAAGCTTTAAATAAATATGGATTAATTGAATGTTTTAAAATTAAGTATTTAAAAGTTAATAATCAAATATTTACTAATTATCTAGTGGGTATTAGTAATGATGAATTTAACTTAAATGGTGCAGATGTTTTACTTAATTATAAATTAATGGAGGATATATGTTTAGAAAAATAATTGAATGGTTATTTAGTAAGTATAATGAAGTTTTTTTTGTGGGTGCAACAGATAAATTACCTCCACCACTTTCTAAAGAGGAAGAGCTTGCTTATTTAATTAAAGCCAAAGCGGGGGATGAGGAAGCTAGAAATGTCTTAATTGAACATAACTTAAGACTAGTTGTATTCTTGGCTAAAAAGTATGAAAATACAACTTATGATATTGAAGACTTAGTAAGTATAGGTTCGATTGGGCTTATCAAAGGTATAAATACTTATAAAATTGATAAAAATATTAAGCTTGCTACTTATGCATCAAGATGTATCTCTAATGAAATATTAATGTTTCTAAGAAAGAATAAAAGAAAAAGAGCAGAAGTATCACTTGAAGATGCTTTAAATTATGATGCTGAAGGTAATGAGCTACATCTTGAAGATATTTTAGGTACAGAGATAGATTTAGTTCCAAATGAATATGAAAAACAAGTAGATAAAGAAGTTTTATCTAAAGAAATCGAAGGGCTTCCTGACAGAGATAAAGAGATAATGACACTAAGATATGGTCTTAATAATACTAAGGAATATACTCAGAAAGAAGTGGCAGAAATGCTAGGAATAAGCCAATCTTATATTTCAAGAATAGAAAAGAAAGTTGTTAGAAAATTAAAACAAGTTATGATTAGATAATGTAAATATGTTGTAAATATATGTGTAAAATGTATTGCAAAGTAAAAATTTATAGCATATAATTTAATTAAGCTAGCAGTAGCTAGAATAAAAGGGATAGTGTGAAATTGGTTTCCAATTCACTTAAAAATAGAGCTTATAAATTAAGCTTTATTTTTTTTGCAAAATTTGTGGCTTGAAATTGGAGCTAAAATGTGATAATATAAGTATATATGAAAGCAAATTTCATATAATAAAAAAAGAAACATTTGATTTTAGTATGTCAGATGCTTACTTTTTAATGATTGTAATGTTTACTTGAACATTTATAATGACAAGCAAGCATTTTTTTGTTGATTAAATATTTAAAAATCATATGATACTGATATAGGGTTTTGACAAATATAATATAGTTGTGTTATAATGTACTTGCTTTGAAAGGAATGTATTTTATGAAAGAATATTTAATAAAATTAGTTCATCATCATAAAATCATGCACTTGTTACTGCGACATTAAGGTTGTAAATACAAGTGCTTATTGTAGTGCTTGTATATTTAAGCTATACAAGTAACTACTTGTATAGCTTTTTTAAATAATTATTATAAGGAAGGATTGAGGAAAATATGAAAATTCAAAATGTAAAAGGTGGTTATGATTTTTTACCTAAAGAACAAAAAATTAGAAATTATATTAATGGAGTGCTTAAAGAAACATTTATGGAATATGGCTATGGTTCTATTGAAACTCCGATTTTATGCTACTTAGATATGCTAGTAGATAAGTATGATGAAAATAATGATTTACTTAAGGAAATCTATAAGTTAAGTGACCAAGGAGGAAGAGAACTTGGACTTAGATATGACTTAACTGTACCATTTGCTAAGTTTATTGCTCTAAATAAGAACAATATATCAATGCCATTTAAAAGATATGAAATAGCTAAAGTATTTAGAGATGGCCCAGTTAAAGTTGGTAGAGATAGAGAATTTACACAATGTGATGCAGATGTTGTAGGTATTGAAGGTCAATTTATTGAAGCAGAACTTTTAAGTTTATATATTAATGCTTTCAAAAAGTTAGGTATTGATATTATAATTAAATATAATAATAGAAATTTAATGCGTGGTCTTATAAAAGAAACTGGTGTTAGTGAAGAACAAATAAGTAAAGTAATAACGATACTTGATAAAATGAATAAGATAACTGAAGCAGAACTTAGAACATATTTAATTGAAATAGCTATAGAAAATGAACAAATCGATAAACTTCTTATGTTATTTAAAATGGATATTGATAAAATAAAGGATATGTTTAATAATACTACAAATGAAGAACTTACTTTAGGAATTAAAGAAATTGACACATTAAAGGGATATATTGAAAAATTAGGCTATAGTGAAATTTGTAAAGTTGATTTAACACTTGCTCGTGGTCAAGATTATTACACTGGTAATGTTTTTGAAGTGTATGATAAGTCAGGATATTTAACAAGTTCTATCGGTGGCGGCGGTAGATACGATAAAATGGTTACTGAATATATTAATGATGGTGAAGTTTATCCAGCCGTTGGTATTAGTTTCGGTTTAACATCAATTTATGAAATACTTAAAACAAGAGATGATTTTAAAAATACATCAGATATTAAGTTTTATATAATTCCAATGGGTGTTGACATGGAAGCTTTATCTTTAGCAGATACCCTAAGAAGTTATGGATATAATGTTGATGTAGAAATGAAAGGTAGAAAACTTAAGAAAAGTTTAGACTTTGCTAATAGAGAAAATATTCCATATGTAATAATTGTTGGTGAAGATGAAGTTAAAAGTGGTAAAGTAACTGTTAAGGATATGATAAATCAAAATAATTTTGAAATTGATTTAAAAAATCCTGAAAAAGTTAAAGAAATTGTGAAGTTGTAGTAATACATCTTCTTTTTTTGTCAAAAATTTGTTACAATAGATACATAAGGATGTGAAAATATGGATATTAAGAAACAAAGAACAGATTATTTATCATGGAATGAATATTTTATGGGAATTGCTAAGTTATCAGCCTTAAGAAGTAAAGACCCATCAACACAAGTTGGGGCTTGTATTGTAAGTGATGATAATAGAATATTGTCAATTGGTTATAATGGTGCTCCGAATGGATTTCATGATGATTGCTTTCCTTGGGATAGAGAAGGTGCTCCGCTTGAAACTAAATACTTATACGTTTGTCATGCAGAACTTAATGCAATACTAAATTTTCGCGGCAATAAAAGAGATTTAGAAAATTCTAAAATATATGTAGCACTTTTCCCATGTAATGAATGCGCTAAGGCAATTATTCAAAGTGGAATAAAAGAAGTAGTATATCTAAGTGATAAATATCATGACGAAGTTAACTTCATTGCATCAAGAAAATTATTTGATGAATGTGGGGTTACTTATCGCAAGTTAGATACTAAAATTGGTCATAAAATAGAAATCGAACTAGACAAATAAGGGTAAGAACACTATGAAAAATCAGCCTATTAAAAATAATGATTTAAAAGAAAGAAAAGTAGTGTCAAAATCAAAAAAGAAAAAATTAGTTTTAAGAAAAGAGTTTATAGTATTATTTTTAATTCTTTTTACAATACTAGGTTTATATTCTAGTTATAATATAATTAGATGGGCAATTGATGCTGAAAATACCGAAAAACAAATTGAAGAAATTCATGAAACAGTAGAAATAAAAGAAATAACAGACTCAACAGCAACAGAAATAGTAAATCCACCAAAGGAAGAAGAAATAAAAGAAAACCCATACTGGGACTATATCAAAATGAATTTAATTAATGTAGACTTTACTAAATTAAAAGAACAAAATAGTGATACAGTTGGATGGATACAAGTAAGTGGTACAAATATAAATTATCCTTTTGTACAAACAGATAATAATACTTATTACTTGAAGAAAGATTTTAATAAGAAATATAATTCTGCTGGTTGGGTATTCATGGATTATCGAAATAATTTAGAAAATCTTAATCAAAATACTATTCTTTATGCTCATGGCAGAGTAGATGGTACGATGTTTGGTTCTTTAAAAAATATTTTTGAGAGTAATTGGTATAACAACAAAAATAATCATGTTGTTAAGCTTTCAACAGAATATCAAAATACAATGTGGCAAGTATTTAGTGTTTATAGAATACCTGAAACAAGTGATTACTTAGAAATAAATTTTAATAATAATGAAAAGTATATGAATTTTTTAAATATGCTTCAAAATAGAAGTGAATTAAAATTTGATGTAAGTTTAAATGAAGAAGATAAAATACTTACTTTATCAACATGTTATAAAGAAAATGATAGAGTAGTACTTCATGCAAAATTAATAAAAATGGAGGTAAGAAATGGAAATAATTGATGAATTAAGAAATAAGAAAGGATTTATAGCAGCTTTAGACCAAAGTGGTGGAAGTAGTAAAAGAACACTTGCAAATTATGGTATTGGAGAAGAATTAATTACAAGTGATGAAGTTATGTTTGACTACATCCATAAGATGCGTTCAAGAGTTATTACAAATGAGGCTTTTAATGATAGAATTCTCGGAGTAATACTTTTTGAAAACACAATGGAAAGAGATATTGATGGTATAAATACTGTTAAATATTTAGAAAATAAAGGTATTCCAAGTTTTCTAAAAATTGATGTAGGTCTTGAAGATGAAGATGGTGGTATGCAAGTGCTTAAAGAAATACCAAATCTTGAAAAAAGACTTGAAAAAGCTAAAAGTTATGGTATAGTGGGAACTAAAATGCGTTCAGTTATTAAAGAATATAATGAATATGGTATAAAAAAGGTAATTGAACAACAATTTAGTTTAGCTAAAATAATAATAGCACATGGACTTATTCCTATTATTGAACCAGAAGTTGATATTCATGCTCAAAATAAAAAACAAATTGAAACATTTATGAGAAGTGATATACTTAGAAATTTGGATAAAACTAAAAAAGAAGATTATTTAATGTTTAAATTTACTCTTCCAGAAGTTCCAAATTATTATAATGATTTACTTCGCCATAAAAATGTTTTGAGAATAGTAGCTTTATCTGGTGGTTATGAAAGAGACTTAGCCTGCGAAAAATTAAAACAAAATAAAAAAATGATTGCATCATTTTCAAGAGCTTTGCTTGAAGGCTTAAATGTAAATATGAGTGATGAAGAATTTACAGAAACTTTAGATAATACAATTAAAGAAATATATGATGCATCTGTTAAAAAATAAATAATGAAAACAATAACCAACTTTACATAAAATTTGTAAAGTTGGTTTTATTGATGGTTAAAAAAACAAGAAAATGTGTTATTATAGTAGTCCTTATATAAAGGAGGGAATAAAATGAATAATGTTATAAATGATTTAAAGGGGGTAACTGGTATAAATAACGAATATTTTATATTGGTTATAATATCAATAATAATTATATTATGTCTTAAAGTAATAAGTAAAATTATATGTAAAATGTATGCTTTAAATAAACATACAAGTAGAAATATATTTAAATTTAATCAATCACTTAATGTAATATCTAATATAATCATATTTCTAAGTATATTTTTGCTTTGGGAAGGCCATTTAAAAAATGTTGTTACAATAATATCCTTTATATCTGCAGGTGCTACGATAGCTTTAAGGGAAGTCATTCTTAATTTAATAGCAGGACTTTATATTAAAGTATCAAAGCCATTTGTAGTAGAAGATAGAATAGAGATAAATAATATAAAAGGGGATGTTGTTTTAATAAGTAGTATGAGTTTTAAAGTATTAGAACTTGGAGATAGACTTAATGGAGAACAAAGTAGTGGTATTATTGTAAATATACCTAATTCTAAAATATTTAGTGAAGCTTTAAAAAATTATACAACAGCATTTAAATATATTTGGTCAGAAATGATTGTAAATATTGATTTTGAAGCTGACATAGATAAAAATAAGAAAAAACTATATGAAATAGTTAATAAAAATGAAGTTATTAAATCTATACCTAAGAAAATGGATAGAGCAATAGATGAAGCATGTGGAACATATAGAATTTACTATAATAATTTAAAACCAATTATATATACAGAATATAAAGATGACCATATAGAGCTAACAATTAGATTTTTAGTACATCCTAAAAAAGAAAGAAATGTTATAAATGACTTATGGATTAATATTATTAAAGAAGCTCAGAAAGGTAATATAAATCTGTATATAAAGAAATAAATAATTAAAAAGATAGTGTTTTTTTAGTAAAAATGATAAAATTTATTTAAATTAGTTGAAAAATACTATATTTTTGGTATAATTAAAAGAGATTATTTAAGTGAGGAGGAATAATTATGGCAAAAAAGGAAAATCGTAGTGAAGTAACTATGAGATGTTCTGTTTGTGGTTTTGAATTACGCCCAGTTAGTAAAAATAAAAAGAATACTCCAGACCGTCTAGAATTAAATAGATACTGCCCAAAATGTAGAAAGACAGTAGCTGCTAAAGAAAAGAAATAATAGAAAAGAGGATTAAATATGGATATTAATATTAATGATATCAAAAATGGTATGACAATTATCATGGATGGTAATTTATATACTATAGTTGAATTTCAACATGTAAAACCTGGAAAAGGACCTGCTTTTGTAAGAATTAAAAGAAGAAATTTAAGAACTGGAGCAGTTACAGAAGATACATTTAATACCAATATTAAAATAACTAAAGCTCATATTGAAAAAGTTAAAGCTGGTTATTTATATGCTATGGGAGATACTTATGTATTCATGAATAATGCTACTTATGAACAAATAGAACTTCCCGCATCAGTTTTAGGGGACAATGTTAATTTCATTAAAGAAGGATTAGAAATCGATATTGATAATTATGATGGAGAAATAATTGGTATTACATTACCTGAAAAAGTTGAATACACAGTAGTAGAAACAGAACCAGCAGTTAAAGGTAATACTGCAACAAATGCAAGTAAAGATGCTAAAATTGAAACTGGTTATATAGTTAAAGTTCCTTTATTTATAAATGAAGGGGAAAAGATTATAATTTCAACTAAGGATGGAAAATATTCTGGAAGAGCATAAAGCTCTTTTTTTGTTTTTTAAAAAGGTGGGCCAGTGGCCCACCTTTTTAAAATATCAAGCAAACTCATAAGTAATTGGTATTAATTTTTCACTTTTTACATATTCTGCGACAAACTTATCTTGCTTTTTACTAATAATAATACCTATAGTTGGGTTGTTTATATTGCTTTTCTTATAACTATCAATTAAGTTCATATAAAATTCTACTTGAGCTTTATCTTCCTTCTTTAGTTCTCTAAGTTTTAATTCCATCACAACATAGCAATTAAATTCTAAATTAAAAAGGAGCATATCTATATAATAATTTTTGTTGTTAACAGTTATTTTATATTGATTTCCAACCCATGCTAAATTATCTCCAAGTTGCTTAAATACAGTGTTTAACTGGGCATATATTAGTTTTTCTAAATCACTTTCTGTTTTAACTTTATTGTCCGCAAGTTCAAGAATAATTGGATTTTTATAATTATCAGTTATAGCATTAGGTAAAGCGGGTAAGATAATATCAACTTTGTCTGGTTTATTTAATAGTCTTTCATACGAGTTATTTTTAATTTCATTAGTTAGTTCTCTTTTTGATAAATTATTTTTAATACATAAGTTAATATAATAATTTCTCTTATTTTTATCTTTGATTGGTAGTATTTTGCAAATATTTGTCCAACTTAATTTGTGGCGCACTGCGCCGCAATTTGCAAAAGTTAAATAAAATTGCCTAAATCTTTTTAAATTTGAATAGTCATATCCTTTGCCATATTCATGAGTTAACTTTTCAGACCATTCTTTCAATAATTTGTCTCCATATTTGCTCTTTTCTTTACCGCCCTGAGCATCAACTATAAGTTTTCCAATATTCCAATATGAGTCCACAAGTTCATAATTAGCATTAGCTTCTCTGATAGCTCTTCCTATTTCTACTTTCTTTACATAATTTTTAATTTCATCATAATAATTCATATTTTCCTCCTTTTAAATTTTAATTTTTGATTGGTAAAATAGTTCAAGTAATAGTTTAACTTAATAGTTGGCCAAATGGGCCAACTATTAAAAAAATAGGTAAAAAAATTGTTATAACACATGGTTCAATTGGCGGCACACTGTGCCACCAATCAGAAACTTTATTTTATTAATTCATAAGTAAGTGGCATTATTTTCTCATTTCTTACAAAGTTCGCTATAAATTTATCTTGGTTTTTAGTTATTATGATACCTATAGTTGGGTTGTTATTAGCTTCTTTTACAAAGCTATCAACTAAATTCATGTAAAACTCAACTTGCCCCTTATCTTCTTTTTTTAGTTTTCTACATTTTATTTCTACAACTACAAAACAATTATATACGTAGTTGTAAAGTAACATATCTATAAAATAATTCTTATTTCCATCACTAATTTTATATTGATTTCCTACCCAAGCAAACCCATTACCCAGTTGTAAGAACACATAACTTAACTGCGAATAAATTAATTTTTCTAAATCACTTTCGTTTTTTATTTCATTATCTTTTAATTTTAATAATATTGGATTTTTAAAATTATTTGCTATATTAGGTACTTTAGTTGGAACAACAATATCAATTTTATCTGGTTTATGCTCCAGTCTTTCATACGAGTTACATTTTATTTCTTGTTTTAATTCACGAACTGAAAGTTTATTTTCAATACACAAGTTAATATAATAATTTCTTTTATTTAGGTCTACTATTGGCAAAAGTGTTCTTATAATAGACCAACTCAATTGTGGACACACTGTGTCCACAATTGGAAAAGCAAGATAAAATTGGCGAAATCTTGATAAATTTGTATAATTATAACCTTACCGTATTCTTTTGATAATGTATCTGCCCATTTCTTTATTAGTTCATTTCCGTATTTTGCTTTTTCTTTACCACCTTGGGCTTCCACTAATAATCTTCCTACATTCCAATAGCAATCAACTAATTCTTTGTTAGCGTTAGCTTCTCTGATAGCTCTTCCTATTTCCGCTTTTTTTACATAATTTTTAATTTCATCATAATAATTCATATTTTCCTCCTTTTAAATTTTAATTTTTGATTGATAATATTTTTTAAATGTTAGTCCAACTATTAAAAATTGCAAGGTAAAATAACGATTATAACACATGGTTCAATTGGTGGCGCACTGCGCCACTAATTTGAAGCTTTATTTTACCAGTTAAATAGGCAAGTAGTACTACTTTATCAACTAAACTCAATTCTTGCCACACTGTGGCAAGAATTGGAAGAGTAAGATAAAATTGGCGAAATCTAGATAAATTTGTATAATTATAACCTTACCATATTCTTTTGATAATGTATCTACCCAATTCTTTATTAGTTCATTTCACTCTAATAATAATTCATAATTATCCCCCTTATACAATACTTGCTTATACTTTCCTTAAAACTATATAAAAATATTTTATCATTTTAATGCTTTAAAAACAAGCTTTTTTAACAAAAAAAGAAGTAGAAAATTATTTTAATTTTCTACTTCTATTATGAATAAAGTTTGTATAATCTTGGGTTTTATTTGCATCTAATAATTCTAACTTTTCAAGTTCGTGAAAGTATTCTTCGCAAGTAAGCTGGCCACTTAAATTAATTATTTTATTTACTAGATAAAAAGCTTTATCTCTATCCATTTTATAAATCATAAATAGGTTAGTGGCTACTAGAAAAGCAAACACATAAATATAATCTCTGCCAGGTCTTAAAAACATAATATTAGAAATATCATCTTGATTTAACTCTTCCACTAAAGCATCAATATTACTTCTAAGTTGTAATCTATTTTCATATTTAGTAATACCTATAGCATTTAATAAAACAAATTCATTATTTAAATTTTTAGCATTTTCTAAATGTTCATCTAAAGTTGAATAACCTGTTATTATTGCAGGTCTTGTAAATTCTCCTTTTACAAAATATTCATTACATATAAGTTCAAAGAAAATACTTATTATTTCCACATAAACATTTAAATCACGAAATAAATTATTTTGAAAATTCATATTAAACTCTATAGCATGACCAAATTCATGAGCAAAAGTATTTAAATCCTCAAAAGAGTATCTTTTAAATACTTGAATATACGTTTTTTTAAAATATTCTAAGTAAATTGCTTCTCCTGTAAAACTCACTTCTGGACTATCTAAAAAATGAATATTCTTTTTGTTTTCTCTATATATCTTACAAAATAAATCATATATTTCTTTCGTAGTACCATTTCTAAAGAATTCATGAAGTAAATCTAATATATCTTTTTTAGAAAGTATTGTTTCATCACTAGAAAAACTTGGTATATAATCATTATTTATATTAGCAATATTTTTTATATAAGGCCATATAAATTTTGTTTTAGTAAGTTCCAAATAATCCTCTTCAAGAAGTATTTCTATTTCACCTGGCACACGTTCCTTAGATAGACATATTTCAATTATTTTCATAGTATTATATATTTTTTCTTTTTCTTTTTCATTATCTGTAGTTCTATATAGCTTTTGAAGTATATTATATTTATCTTTAAGTTCTTTTCTATACCAGTTAAATTCCATGATAATCCCCCGTTTAGTGGTTATGATAACATATTTTTTGTAAATATTAAAGAAAAATCTTTATATTATTTAAAAAAAATGTTATACTTATTAAAGAATAGGTGATATATTATGAAGAAAGTAGATAAACGTAAAATATTTTTAGTAATTATAATTATATTAATATTAATAGTTATAGCTTTATTTATTGGCAAATTTACATTTTCTTATTTAGCACCAGATATATCTGAAGATATAAATAGTAAAGGTGAAGTAACAGCAAGTGGGGATACAATTATATTTAATAATGGAAAAGCTTTAACACTTTCAGCCACAACAGATAATTTTACAACTGGTGGTACCAATTTAACAAGTACAACTAATCCAACAGCTAAATTAGTGGCATCAAGTAAAACAAATAAAGCAGATGCAACATATTATGTCGGTGTTTATATTAAAAATAATACTTATACATATTCAACAACAGCTAAAACACCTGAAGTGCTTTTGACAATTAAAGATGAAAAAGGAAGTAATGTTACATCAGTAGATGGCCTCACATACACAACTTCTGGAGGAGTATCAGGTTTTGATGTAACTGATAAAACAGGACTATTTAATATTAAAACTGACTATCCAATAACAACAACATCATCAACAACAGGAACTACACATACATGGTCATTTACTTTAACATTCATTAATCTTTCAACAGACCAATCAGTTAATGAAAATGCAGATATGAGTATAGATGTATATTTACAAAAAAATGGAAAATTTCTAGCAAGTGTAACAGATGTTTGTAGTGGTGGAGAAACACTTGCAAGTTGTGTAACAATGCTAAGTAAAAAAAGTATAAGCCCAGTAACAAATATCTACTATCATGACAGTAGCTTAACAAATGGAGCTGGAGATAATTCATATAGATATGCAGGCGGAGAAAAAGATTATTATACTTGTACTTATAATGGTAATAACGTTTTAACCGCTAAAAGCTCATATAGTGATGTTAATACTGAATGTCAAACAATGTATCAAGCAAAGCTAGTTGATGGAAGTATACTATATTTTAGTAATGAATATATTCTTTGGGCTTTGGGCATGGATTTATCTGATCCTAAACAAAATAAAAGTATAGAAATGTCTTGGAATGAAACGAGAAATTCATGCTTTGATGAAGAAAGTGGTTATGAGTTTACGGATATAATTGGTGAGGCTTTGACAAAAGAATTGTGTACAGGAAAGTCATATTACAGCTATGGAGGAATAAGTCCAATAAGTGGAGGCATTGTAAATAAAATAGAACAAAAAGAAATTAATAATTATGTATGTTTTGGAAGCAATGAGAGTCCATGTCCAACAGATAATCTATATAGAATAATCGGAGTATTTGGAGATAAAGTAAAACTAATCAAATCAGATTATGCAACAAGTACATTATTAGGTGCAGATGGAGATTATAGCACAGATACATATTCAAAAAGTAGTTATTCAACTTATAAGGGAAGTTTAACAACAATAAATATATATCACTGGAATAAATCGACAAAAAAGAACACCTGGAGTGAAAGTAATTTAAATAAAGTGAATTTAAATCAAAATTTTGTCAATAATATAGGAACTGAATGGGCAAATAAGATAACTTTAACAACGTGGAAAGTCGGAGGAAATACAGCTGCGGATTATGTAATTCCATCGGTAGCATATCAAAATGAAATAAATAATCCAACACCTGGTTCATACTCAACAACAGGAGAAACAGAATATAGTGCAAAAATAGGATTAATGTATGTAAGTGATTATGGATTTGCAGCAGCACCAAGTGCATGGACTTTAACAATGGGCTCATATGATAATACAACAGCAACAAGTACAAATTGGATGTATATGGGGCTTAGCGAATGGACTATTTCCCGGTTTGTGGACAATTCTGCTCATGCTTTCTTTGTGAGCGGCAATGGTGAAGTGGACCGCCACTTCGTGGACATAGACTTTGGGGTCAGGCCGTCCTTCAATCTTTCATCTACCATAACCTATGTATCGGGGAGTGGCAGCGCCGACGACCCGATTTTGATAAACTAGTACTTTAGGCCATTTGCCTTCGCACGTCCGCGTGCTAGGCAAGCCGCGACCTGTAGCAGAAAGAAGGAAGCAGTAAACTAGGGTAGAACAAAAGGCTGCCGCATCTGCGGTTTGTGCAGGCGAGGCAGTGGCGCCAGCAAAAGTTATCAACAAAATATACATTTTGCTTGTATTACAAATAAATATGTGGTAATATAATGAGTAATCGATGAGGAAAGACACGATTAATAAATAGTTTTCTTTATAGAGAGTTAGTGGATGGTGGAAACTAACAGAAACATTATTAATTACTACTTTCTAAGAGGGCTAATAAGCTCCGGTTAAAAACCGTTATCAAAATTAAGTTAATAAAAGGATGGTACCGTCTTATAAAGACTCCTTGCACACCATCCTTTTTTATTATAAAGAAAGAAGGAAGAAAAATGATAAATATTAAAGAAGATGCAAAATTAAGTGTCATGAACCATTCATGTGCACACCTTTTAGCGCAAGCTGTAAAACATTTATATCCAGAAGCTAAGTTTTGGGTTGGACCAGTAGTTGAAGAAGGTTTCTATTATGATATAGACCTAGGTGGTAAAACTTTAAATGAAGAAGATTTACCAGTAATTGAAAAAGAAATGAAAAAACTAGCTAAAGATGGAAAAAGAATAGTTAGACATGAAATAAGTAAAAAAGAAGCTTTAGATATGTTTAAAGATGATCCATACAAAGTGGATTTATTATCTAGAATGGATGAAGATGAACAAACAATTTCATGCTATACTCAAGGGGATTTTACAGATTTATGTCGTGGACCACATGTAGAGACTGTTAAAGAGCTTAAAAACTTTAAGTTACTTAAAGTAAGTGGTGCTTACTGGAAAAATGATGCTAAAAATCATATGCTTCAAAGAATATATGGTGTATGTTTTGATACACCAGAAGCCCTTGAAGCTCATCTAAAAGAACTCGAAGAAGCTAAAGAAAGAGACCATAGAAAAATAGGTAAAGACTTAGGAATCTTTATGATGTCTGATTTAGTTGGAAAAGGACTACCTATGTGGCTTCCAAATGGTTATACTTTATGGAGAACACTCCAAAATTACATAACTGATAAAGAAATTAAGTATGGATACAAACATGTTCATACACCAGATTTAGGTAGTGTAGAGCTTTATAAAACAAGTGGACACTGGGATCATTATAAAGATGATATGTTCCCAGCAATGGAAATGGATAATGAAGCTTATGTATTAAGACCTATGAATTGTCCACATCACATGGTAATGTATAAAAATTTCTTGCATTCATATAAAGATTTACCAGTTAGAATTGCTGAAATAGCTAATGACTTTAGATATGAAGCTGCTGGTGCTGTTAAAGGTATTGAAAGAGCAAGATGTTTTACACAAAATGACTCACATATTTTTGCAACACCAGAACAAATTGAAAGTGAATTTAAAGGCGTTCTTGACTTAATAATGGATGTTTATAATGACTTTGGTTTTAAAAATTATAAGTGTCGTTTATCACTAAGAGATCCAGAAGATAAAGAAAAATATTTCCAAGATGATGATATGTGGAATAATGCTGAAGAATCTTTAAGAAAAGTTCTTAATGATATAGGCATAGACTATGTTGAAGCAAAAGGTGAAGCGGCATTCTATGGACCAAAATTAGATATATTAATTAAACCAGCCGTTGGTAATGAAGTAGCTCTTTCAACTATTCAACTTGATTTTCTACTTCCAAGAAGATTTGAACTATATTATATAGATGAAAAAGGTGAAAAGAAAACTCCAGTTGTAATACATAGAGCAATACTAGGTTCAATTGATAGATTTATAGCACTATTACTAGAAGAAACAAAAGGAGCACTACCACTTTGGCTTGCTCCAGTTAGTATAAATGTTATTCCTGTTAATAATGAATATCATTTAGATTATGCAAGAGAAATATATAAGATGCTACTTGATAGAGACTATAGAGTAGAAATTGATGAAAGAGATGAGAAACTTTCATATAAAATGAGAGAAAGTCAAATTAAAAAAATACCTATTACTTTAATATTAGGTCAAAAAGAAGTAGATAATAAAGAAATAAGTTTTAGATTATTTGGAAGTAGTGAAACTACAACAATGAGTCAAAAAGACTTTATGGACTACATTAATGATTTAAAAGTAAATAGAAAATAAATAATACTAAAAGCAGTATGTTTAAAATCATACTGCTTTTAGTATTTCTTGGCATTATAATTTGCATAATATATAAATTATCTAACAAAAAGCATTTAAATCAACGGGGTTGTTTTAGATACTACACACTTTAACTGGTAGCATCCAATCTCGCAAAAAAAACTGGATGTTCCTTTTATTATATGCAAATTACTTTGCTAAGTACATAATAACATAAATTTATTAATTTGTAAATACTTTAATTATAAAAAAGTTGCTAACAATAAATAAGTATATACACGTATATGCTTGATTTTGATAAAAATAATAAAATTAATAAAAGTGGCTTAATTTACTTGATTTTAAAATTGTGATATTGTATAATTGTCTTATGGAACAATTTCGATTGTTGGGTGTTAGCCTCTTTAATTTTTTTAATGTAAGGAGGAATGTCTATGAAAATAAAAACTTTTATATTAAAGCTTTTGGAGTACATTACATTTGATTTAATACTAGTAATTATATTAATTCTAGTATTAAAAAAATAACGCCCAATCAAGCAGATTGGGTTAAGCAAATAATGGCTAACACTCAACACGCAAAATCGAATGTTCCATTTTTTTATTATATGCAAATTGTCTTTGCTAAATACATAATAACATAAATGTGGCTATTTGTCAAACTTGATTTTCGAAATAAATTAATATATAATAACAACTTGTGGTGAAAAGTATGGAATATGAAAATAAAGAGTTATGTAGTAAATGTGGGGAAAGGTGCTGCAAAAAAGGTGGTTGTGATTACTATGTAAATGATTTTAAAAGTATTGATAAAAATACAATACTTAAAGTTTTAGAAACTGGAAATGTATCTATTGTATCTGCTTTTAAATATGAAATGTTAACAAATGGTAAAAAAGTCGTAGTACCAATTCTTTATCTAAGAGCTAGAAATGAAGGCAAGAAAGTAATAGATTTATTTTCAATGAAGAAAAGATGCTCAATGCTAATAAGTACAGGATGCTCATATAACTTAGAACAAAGACCTGGGGGTGGAGTAAATCTAATACCTAATGAAAAAGGCTGTAAACCATTAAATAATCCTTTGGATGAACTAAAAAAATGGTATCCATATCAAAACTTACTTGCTAAAATTGTTAAAAGATATACTGGCAAAACGGTTGATATGGTTTTAAAAAGTGATATTGAAGAAGTATTTTACGAAGTTTTAAGTGAAAATTTTGATGGTGTTGATAAATTAGAAATAGCTGATATTTTAGAGTGTCTACCAAATTTAGTAGAGTGTTATCCGGAAGAATATATTAAAGCTAAAAATAGAAAAAATAATGAAATTAAACTCGTTAGAAATAAGTGAATTTGCATTTTTTTAAAAATGTGATATAATGTTGCTAACTTGAGGGGGTTATAATATGGAATTTAGGAATTTAGACCAAGAAAAGGCTTTCATGAAAAAAGAAGCCAAGAGACTTGAAATTACTCACATGGCTGCTTATACAACATATTATGCTAGAAAATTACTTGAAAAACTAGCATTAATAAATAATGGAACTTTAGTAGTAAAAGGAAGTTTTAGTCAGTATGTACATCTAGGAACACTATCAAGACCAGTTTTAGATATTGATTTATCTTCTACATTATCACACCAAGTACCGCTTGAAATTTTATTCTCAGCGATATATGATACATTTTCAGATAAAGTGTCATTTGATTTAGCAACAGTGCCAAAACAAACTAAAAATGGTGTATATAAGTTACCTGTCATAGCCAAAGTCAAATATGAAGAAGCAAAAGAAATGATAGTTCCAGTACCAATTGATTTTAAAGAAAACAATAAAGTTATATTTGAAACACAATTTAAAGCCGTAGAACCATTATTTGAAGGTGATAGAAAGTTCTATATAAATACACCATCTTTTGAAGAACATATTGCTGAAAAATTATATATAATTGCTCATAATACAAGAGAAGATGTTCCGAATACTAGAGTAAAAGATTTCTATGATATCTATAATTTGTTTGGAAAAGATTATGATGCTGATAAATTCAGTCTATATTTTGAAGCTATGGTTTTAATGTATGGCATGCATCTTGAAGATGTAAATACAGACTTTTTAAATAAAGAATTTGTTAAAAGACATGAAACTCTTTGGGAACTTATGAAGAAAAAATATCAATTCGTAGACAAATCACTTGATTTAAGTGAAGCAGTATTCTATACCAAAGCAGTATTAAGTGAACAAGTTCAAAAAATAAGAAGTGGAGAGTTTAAAAATCAAGCTTATGCTTTAGTAAGAAAAAAATCTAATTAGACACTATAGGTGTCTTTTCTCTTGCAGTTTTAAACAAAAATATGTATAATTTAGATGTGGTATTTATGAAGAAAAAAAGTAATAAAAATAATTTATTAAGTTTTAGAAAATATTTATGTATATTTATAGTAATATTAAGTGCGATTGTAAGTGGTTTAGTATATTTTATTAATGTGTTTCCTCTTGAATATTTTCTTGTATTTATAAGTTTAATAATTATAATTGATTTAATAGTTATCTATCTTATTTTAAGTAAAGGACATATTAAAAATGTTATTGGTGGTTTTTTAGCCCTTATACTTATAGTGATTATGACTTTGGGTATTAATTATGGGCTTAATACAATGGATTTTTTAAAGTCTTTTGGTTTTAGTGATTATAAAACAGAAAGTTATAGTGTACTGGTACTAAGTTCAAGTAAGTTTAAATCAGTTAGTGATTTGAAAAATAAAACTATTGGTTATTTATCTAAAGATAATAACGAAGGATTAAGTAAAGTAGTAGATAAAATAAAAAAGAAGATTAATTATACTGAAAAGATAAATGAAGATGTTGGTAATTTAATAACAAGTTTAATTAAAGAAAAAGTAGATGCCATAATACTTGATGATGCAAGATTAGATATATTAAAAGAAGAAAATAATGAAGAATATAATTTGCTTAAGAAAATAGATAGCTTAAGCGTAGACGTTAAAAGTGAAAAAATAGGTAAAGAAGTAGATGTTACAAATAGTTCATTTAATATATATGTATCTGGTATAGATACTTATGGAAGTATAAATAAAGTATCTAGAAGTGATGTTAATATCTTAATTACAGTTAATCCAATTACTAAAGAAATATTACTTACCAATATTCCCAGAGATTATTATGTAAAATTACATAAAAATGGAAAATACGATAAACTTACTCATGCAGGAATATATGGTATAGATGAAAGTATTAATACTCTTGAAGATTTATTTGATACTAAAATAAATTACTATGTTAAAGTTAATTTTACATCTTTAGTAGATATCGTAGATTCCTTAGATGGAATAACAGTTACATCGCCATATAGCTTTGTATCTCAGGATGGTTATTCATATGTAAAAGGTGATAATATAATTGATGGAAGAAAAGCATTATCTTTTGCAAGAGAAAGAAAGTCTTTTAAAGAAGGGGATAGAACAAGAGGAGAAAATCAACAAAGAGTTCTTACTGCTTTAATAAATAAAGCGATGAGTCCCAAAATTATAACTAATTATACAAATTTACTTACATCATTAAAAGGCAAATTTGTAACAAATATAAGCGATGAAGATATAACTAAATTAATAAAGATGCAACTTAAAAATAATAGTTCATGGACTATAAAGTCAATTAGTGTAAATGGAACGGATGCCATGGATTATGTATATAGTTATAATAAAACAAAACTTTATGTTATGAAACCGGACTATGAAACAGTTAATAATGCTAAAGAGCAAATTAAAAAAGTGCAAGATAAAAAAAATCAATCTATTTATGAAAAATAGATTGATTTTTTTGGGAAAATATTATATACTGGATAAGTAAAATAGGGATGTGTAAAAATGAAAGATAAAAATAAAAGACAAGCAATAATTCTATGCATAGTTGGGGTTTTAACACTAATTACTTTAGTAGTTGGTGCAACATTTGCATATTTTAAAGCACAAGGAGGAGCTGGAGGCTCTTCAGATGTTAATGTAATAACAGCAACAACTGATTTATTAACATTTAAAATTGATAAAGCAATTAACATTGGTATTACTCAAAATGAATTAAAAAAAGGTGGCACAGATGTTAGTGATTCAACCGGTGCACATGCAACACTCACTGCTAGTAATTCAAAAAATGTAGAAAAAACAGCAAGAAGATATAATATATATTTTGTTATTGATACAAATGATTTTGAATATACAACGCAGAATGGCACACCAGAGTTATATTTAAATGTAACTGATCCAAATGGAAATAAGGTTGAAAATATTACTGGACTAGTTCACTATGAAAAAGGTTTTGATATTACAACTAGAACTGGTGGATTTTTATTAGTGCCAGATTATGATATCGAAGCAACACGTGGAAATACTATTACTCAAGATTGGAAGGTTGAAGTTACATTTGCTAATCTTGATACTGATCAATCTAAGAATATGGGTAAAAGCCTGTCAGGTAAATTATACGTAACTAAAGACAAAATGAGTAGTTATGAACTAACTAAAATAACCAATATTCTAACTCAAACAACATATAATTCAATAAACGCAGTTTTAAATATCGAAGAAGGTTCATCAGCAGCAGAAAAATATTATTATGCTGCTGAAAAAACAAATAAAACAATTGGTTATGTAAGTAATAAATATTATTCAAAAAGCCTAAGTAATGTTGCAGATTTAAAATTTGTGGAGTCTAGTGAAGGTAATTACAAATTTACAAATTTAGATGAAAAAAGTACATATAAGATCTATAGTTATCTTGTTGATAGGAATGGGATTAAATCAAATCTGTACGAGACAGAAGTAACAACGGATGAGTATATTGTTCCCAAAATTATAGGATTAAACCATACTGAAACACTAAATAGTATTAAATTAGATGTAACAGCAGAAGGTGGAACTAATGAAGTTGCCAAATATTATTATTCAAAAGATAATGGTGCCACATATGAAGAAAGTACATCAAATAGTTATACATTTGACAATTTGAATGATACAACAGAATATAAAATTAAAATAAAAGTTGAAGACACGCTAGGAAGAATATCAACAGAATATATAAAAGCTATAACAACTTCAACGTATATATTACCATCAGTTACAAAAGTAGATTCATTAGCCACATATAAAACTATAAAATTAACAGTAGATGCACTTGGGGGATCGTATAACGTTAATAAGTATTATTATTCTATAAATGATTCAGAGTTTAAAGAGGGACAAAACACTTATACATTTGATAATTTAACTGAAAAAACAACATACAAAATAAAAGTAAAAGTAAGTGATACTCAAAACAGAGTTTCAAACATATATGAAACAGAAGTAACTACAAGTGAATATAAAATACCAGTAGTAGAGAATGTAACAACAAGTAGTAAAGATACAAGTATAACAATAAATGTTAATGCTAAAAATGGAGACGGGACAGTAAATAAATATTATTATTCAAAAGATAATGGTTCAAATTATGTAGAAAGTACATCTAGTAATTATACATTTACAGGATTAACAGCAAATACAACATTTTATTTAAAAGTAAAAGTGAAGGATGATAATAATAGAATAAGTAGTGAATATGCAAAGACAGCAAAAACAGATTTTGCAAAACCAGTAATAAATAATGTGGTAGTATCCGATAATAAACCTACAGAAGTACAAATAACTACAAATGCAGTAGCAGGAAGTAATGCTATAACTAATTATTATTATTCAATTAATAATGGTAGCTATACATCATCTACCTCAAATAATTATACATTTACAGGACTAACAGGCAATACAACATATACAATAAGAGTGTATGCCGTAGATTCAGTAAATTATAAGTCTGATGTCTTTACGTATAATGTGACAACTTATAAAAATGCAAATGATATAATTCTTGCCAATAAATCATTTGGTTACAGAGGATCTTTAAGTGATGCATATAGTGTAACTACAACAAATACTATGTTCAAAACAAATGATTCAGAAGGAACAAGTTATTACTATGCAGGTAATCCAACCGATAATTATGTGTATTTCGCAGGTTATTACTGGAGAATAGTTAGAGTAAATGGCGATGGATCAATTAGATTAATTTATAACGGTACAAGTACTGAAAAATCCAGTGCAAATTCTACAATTGGAACAGGTGCTTGGAATACAAATAAAACTATTACAGATGACAATGCAGGTATAGGGTATATGTATGGTACAGCCGGAAAATGGAGTGATTTAGGAAGAGCAGGTAATACATGGAATGCAACGATTGATACATCAGAAACTTATAAGTATTCAACTAGTTACACTTTTGATCCTGTTACGGGATATTATACGTTAGCGGGAAGTGTTTATACAGGAACATATGGTTATAGTATGGTTGGTAGATATACATGTTTTGAAAATACAACTTCATGTAGATGGTTAAGATATGTTAATTCATATGTTAGTTCTACAAAAGCAAGTATAACAGGTTTTGATAAAGGCGATTATGGTAACATAACATCTACAAGTGTTACACATGCTAATAATAATAATAGTGCTGTAAAAACTCAACTAGACAGTTGGTATCAAACAAACATAGAAAATAAAGGATATAGTAAATATATTGATACTAATGCTGGATTTTGTAATGATCGTACACCATCTAGTAGCAGAGAAACAATTGATTACAAAGGTGGCTACGGAAAATTTGAAACTTATTATGCACCACAAGTTAGAAATAGTGAAAATAATGAAGTTTTAACATGTTCACAGACAAATGATTATTTTACTCCAACTACAAGTAGCTATGGGAATAAAAAATTAACAAAATCAATTGGAATGATAACATTAGATGAAATCATTTATGCCGGAGAAAATGGCTCATACTTGTTTAACACAGAAGATGATACTTATTATTGGACGATGTCACCAGCAAATTTTAAAAGATATAGTTCTTTTACAGGTTATATGTATTGTTTTGGTAATGGAATATTGTATGCAGCTACTGGACTTAGTACAATAAATATTAGGCCTGTAATTAATATAAGTAAAAATGTAAAATTAAGTGGTTTAGGAACAATAAGTAATCCATACACAATTAGTTAACTTAGGTAAAGTTAATTAAAAAAGTGCAAGATAACAAATAATCATTTAAGATTATTAAGTTCATCTTGTATTTTTTTTATAGCATCAATTAAAAATTCAACTTCACCTCTTTGGTTTTGATTACTTTTTTTCTGCTCATTATCAGTAAATGGTCCTCCATGTCCCGTTTTATATTTTTTAGAGTTTATATTAATATTATTATTTTCTATTCTAGATTCTATCAATTGTTGCTGAGCTGCATGAGTTAAAATGTATTGACCTACGAGTATAAGCCAGTTACCTATAGAATTTTGTTCATTAGCATTATAATCTCCGATGCAAGCAAAACCAACTGCAACCGCAATTAAAGAGAATGTATGAGGATTAGTATTCGGAGGAAAATTAGTATTATGCATAATATTCCTCCTTAACATAAGTTTATGAATATTTGCAATTTTCCATGAAATAATATATAATTATATCTAGGTGATGCAAATTATGCAAATAGAAAATGTTAGTGAACCAATAATAGCGGTAAGAAGAAGTCAATATCCAGAAGATAAAAAGGCCGAATTTTTACTTGTTGGAAGAAGTAATGTAGGTAAAAGTAGTTTTATAAATACATTAATAGAAAGAAAGAACTTTGCCAGAACAAGTTCTAAGCCAGGAAAAACACAAACACTTAATTTTTATAAAGTTAATGATGCATTTTATTTAGTGGATGTACCTGGATATGGCTATGCTAGTGTAAGTAAAGATACACAAAAGAAATTTGGTTTAATGATTGAAGAATATTTAAAAGAAAGACCAAATTTAAAACATGTATTTATGCTTATTGATTATAGACATAAGCCAACTGAAGACGATTGTTTAATGTATGAATTTTTAAAATATTATAATCTTGATATAACAATTGTTGCAACTAAATACGATAAAGTAAGCAAAAATAATAGAATTAAACAAGATAAAATAATTAAAGATACTTTGAAATTTGAAGATGATGAATTTATTACATTTTCAACAGTCACTAAAAAAGGAAGAACTGAAATACTTAGTATAATTGAGGGAAAAATATGAAAAAAAATGGGTTTACATTGATAGAAATACTAGCAGTTATAGTAATACTTAGTATAGTAGCATCTTTAGTTACGATAAATGTTATGAAAATTAGAAATAATTCTTTTGAAGATTTATTAGAAACAAAAATACAAAATCTAGAATCAGCAGCAATTGTATATGGGCAAGAAAATCCAGATAAATTAACTGATGAATGCACTGTTGATGAATATAAGTCTGATAGTTGCACAGTAGTTACAGTTAAAGAATTAATTGATGGTAAATATTTTAATTCAACAGAAACAAATGAAAGTGGACAAAAAGATTTAATAAATAATGTAACAAATAAAAGCATGAAAGATGACAAAATACAAATATATCGTAAAAATAATAGTATATATGCAAAATATTTAGAAAACAACGTAAGTGAGAGTTAGGAGGTTTTAATATGCAAACAGTATGTTTAGTTGGTAAACCTAATGTAGGAAAAAGTAGCATATTTAATAGATTAATTAAAGAAAATAAGTCTATAATTATGGATACACCGGGGGTTACAAGAGATAGAATTTATGGAAGAGTAAACCACAATGATAAAAGTTTTTATTTAATTGATACAGGTGGTATATCACTTGGTGAAGATGACTTTGCTAAAGATATTTTAGTTCAAGCAACACTTGCAATAGATGAAGCAGATTTAGTTTTATTTGTTGTTGATGGTAATGATGACCCAGATGCATCAGATAAAAAAGTGGCAGAAATACTTCATAAAAGTAGTAAAAAAGTAATCGTAGTTGTAAATAAAATAGATAACGATAAGAAAAAAGAAAATTTATATAATTATTATGAGCTTGGCTTTAGTGACTTAGTGGCAGTTAGTGCATCTCATAATATAGGTTTTGATGGACTTCTTAACACTATAACTAGTGATTTACCTGAAGAAGTGAAAGAGGAAGATACTTCCCTTAAATTTTGTATAATAGGTAGACCAAATGTAGGAAAAAGTAGTTTAATTAATGCCATATTAAATGAAGAAAGAGCTATTGTAAGTGATGTGGCAGGTACAACTAGAGATGCAGTTGATACTAAATTTAAATACAATCATGAGGACATAACTGTAATTGATACTGCTGGAATGCGTAAAAAAGGTAAAATTTATGAAAGTGTTGAAAAATATAGTTTAATTAGAAGCCTTAAAGCAATTGATAGAAGTGATGTATGTGTTTTAGTAATTGATGCATCAACTGGTATTATTGAGCATGATAAACATATTGCATCTTATGCTTTAGATGCTGGTAAAGGCATAGTTATATGTGTAAATAAGTGGGATACAATAAATAATCCAGATAGTGATATAAGAAAATGGAAAGAAGATATAAAAAATGAGTTTCAATTTATACCTTATGCTCATACTGTATTTTTAAGTGCTAAGACTAAAAAAAGATTAAGTGGACTTATGCCCGAGGTAATAAATGCTTACAATAATAACAGAAAAGAAGTAAAAACATCACTTTTAAATAACATTATAATGGAAGCAGTAAGTATGCATGAACCGCCGTCATATAAAGGCAAAAGACTTAAAATATATTTTGTAAGTCAAACTGGATGTTGCCCACCAAAATTTACATTTTCTGTAAATAATAAAGGATTAGTTCATTTTAGTTATGAAAGATATTTAGAAAATCAAATCAGAAATAATATAGACTTTGATGGAACTCCAATAATGCTACAATTTAAAAATAAAAGCGAAAAGTAATTGATAGAAATTAAGTTTTCTATCTTTTTTTTTCTAAAATTTAAAAAAATTGAGACCTTCGACACAATTCGACATTTAATTTAAAATAAATATGTTAAGATAGAACTTGTTTTTATCCAAATGAAATATTAGTATTTGGTAAAAAGAGCGAAGGGAGTAAAAATATGAATTATTATAATGAGATAAAAACAGAAATACTGAATAATGAAATAACTAAAAGGGTAAAGGATTATTCAAAAAACAAGAGTGACTTAACAACCTATTACAATGTAGGTAAACTTTTAAGTGAAGCTGGTAAACATTATGGCGAAGGGGTTATTAAAGAATATTCAGAAAAGTTGAGTAATGATTTAAAGAAAAAATATAGTACAAGGCTTTTATATAAAATGTTAAAATTTTATAATTATTGTGATTTAGAGATTTTGCCGACAATGTCGGCAAAATTAACATGGAGTCATTTTGATGAATTATTATCTATTAGTAACAAAAACATAATTAACTATTATATAAAGGTATGTGAGAATAACAATTTATCTGTTAGACAACTTCGTAAACGTATTAAAAATAAAGAATATGAAAGATTAGATGAACAAACAAAATTAAAATTAATTAAGAAGGAAAAACTAGAAGTTCAAGATAAAATAAAAAATCCAATAATAATTTGTAATAAATCCAATTATGAAATAGTATCCGAGAAAGTATTGCAAAAACTAATTCTTGAAGATATACCAGCATTTTTAGATGAATTAGGTAATGGATTTACATTTGGAAGAAAATGAATACAAAATTAAGGTTGGTAATAACTATAATTACATTGATTTGCTTTTATATAACATTGAGTTCAATTGTTATGTAGTTGTAGAACTAAAGGTAACTGAACTAAAAAAAGAACACATAGGTCAAATAGAAGTGTATATGAATTATATCGATAAGAATCTAAGAAAGCAGGCTCAAGATAAAACAATAGGTATAATTTTGTGTAAGAAAGATAATAAATTTATTATGGAATATTGTAGTGATGAAAGGATAAAGATAAGAGAATGTGAATTATCAATATAATTATGCATTAACACCTAAAATTAAAGATATTGTAGATAACTTTTTTTACAAATTATTAAAGTAATATTGCAATGTTTTTTTTTATTTGATATAATTTATAAAGAATAAGGTTAGGTGAGGCTGATTGTGAGCTTAAGTGTTATAAATAAATATATAACAAAGAAAGAAAAGGATTTGCTTTCTTATGCGAAGATACTAGAGTCATTAATTAGTATTGAAAATAATAAAATGTGGCAAAACAAGAAAGAATTTAGTGCTTTTGCTAAAGAAATAATTGAAATATATTCTGAAAAGTATTATTTTCAAAACAACATTCATAAAGAAAATCCAATTGAATATTCAAATGATAATATAAACTTTGTTTTAAAATCAATAATTGAGTATTGTAGACTACATGATAAGATGGAAATGTTAAGAAGTTGGAAAAATGAAACTTTCCTATTATCAGTTATCATATGTACAGCTTGTTACGTAGATTTTGCAAGTAATGTAGTAGATGGAGATATCCAAGACACTAAAAATAAATTTAAATATTTGCTTAGTTATTTAAGAAAGACAAAAATACTTGAAGTAAAGGATAACAAATATTTTATAAATGATTTATTTGATGAAGTAAAGAAAAATGCAAGTGAAGATAAAAAAATACTGGAATATTTAGATAGTGATGACTTTAGAAATGAATACAAAATGATAAGCAATAATCCAGTTTATTATGAAGTATTATTTAGTTATGAAGTACCAGGATTAAAAGAATTTGATGAAACTTTAACTAAGGGCGTTTTAAAAAAATATGATGCTAAAATTAGGGAAATATCTTATGATTTACTAGAAGTACATTTACTTAAAGAATTAATCAGCAACATGGAAATGGATAAATACCTAATTAGAATAAACAAAGATATGAAAAAAGCTAGTCTAGTTAAGTTCTTTGATAATGAATATTTGAAAGAATTTATAAAAATACTAGTTCCTTATGATAAAGAAATAGAGTATCAAAATATTATAAATGATTATAAAGAAATAGGTATGAATTTTATTTATGAAATGGACATAGATGAAGAAATAGAACCAACAAGTTTAGTAAATGATATGCAGCTTTTAGTATCAAAAGAATTTGTTAAAAATAATGCAAATAATCAAATGAGTTTTGAAAAAATGAACGTAAAACTAGTTGTAAAGAATAAGGAGGAATAAAGATGAGTGTGTATGGAGAATTTTTTACAAAGTTTATGGAACCTCTTTTTGAAGGTTTTGTAAGTATATTTAAAGGGTTAGGTCAAGGGTTATTTCAAATGTTTAACATTATGAACTATATCACAGTTATAAGTGATTATAAGAAAGATTTAACTGGAGTAGGTCTAGTAATAATGATTTTCTCAATTATTTTCTTACTAGCTATATTTGGATTAATTATATTCCTAATATATAGATCAATTAAAGTATATATAAGATACAGAAGAAATGTTAAAAAAGAAGACATGTTAATTGATGAAATAGATTCACTTAATAACGAAATATTTAAGTTAAAAAGACAAAATGCTAAATTCAGTGAACTTACTAATGAAAATGGTGAAATTGAATATAATGAAGATGGAACGCCTAAAAATGAATTAAAAGAAGGTGAAAGCAGATTCTTTAAACTTAGCAATGTAGATAAAAAATATGAAAACATAGTTCCAGAAGTAATAAATAATACTTTTACTCTTGAAGAGTTCTGTAACATGTTTAGAAATTATTCAGCATCTAAATTACATTTATACTATGATATTAATTTAATTAGATTATTTATTGCATCATTTGCATCAAATAAGTTAATTATACTTGAAGGTATATCTGGTACAGGTAAAACCTCACTAGCATATGCATTTGGATCATTTATTGACAATGAAACAACTGTAGCATCAGTTCAACCTTCATGGAGAGATTCAACAGAAATATTTGGTTATTTCAACGAATTTACAAAGAAATTTAATGAAACAGCAATACTAGAAAAAATGTATGAAGCACAATATAACGATGAAGTTTATATAACACTTTTAGATGAAATGAACATTTCTCGTGTAGAATACTATTTTGCAGAAATGTTATCTATTTTGGAACTTCCAAATAAAAAAGACTGGGTTGTAGAACTTGTTCCAAACGTATGGCCTGGGGACCCTAAGAAACTAGATAATGGAAAATTAAAAATTCCAGAAAACATGTGGTATATTGGTACAATCAATAACGATGACTCAACATTTATGATAACTGATAAAGTTTATGATAGAGCAATGCCAATAGCTATTGATGACAAATGTGAAGTATTTGAAGCTCCTGATACAGATAGAATTAAGACAAGTTATAAATATTTAGATAGTTTATTTGAAAAATCAAGTAATGAACATCGAGTAAGTGAAGAAAACTTAGAAAAGGTTGCTCAACTTGATAGATATGTAATTGATCACTTTAGACTAGCTTTCGGTAACAGAATTGTTAAACAATTAAAAGAATTTGTTCCAGCATATGTTGCTTGTGGTGGAGATGAAGTAGCTGGTATAGATTATCTAATAGCTCACAAAATTTTAAGAAAATTTGAACAATTAAATCTAGCATATATTAAAGATGAAATAGATGGACTTGTAAATTATTTAGAAAAATTATTTGGAGCAGGAAAGACTCCAGAATGTAAAGCATATTTATTACGTCTTAAGAAAACAATTTAGGTGATACTATGAATATCGTAGATTACATAAATAATTTAAATAAAGATAAAGCTAGTTCTTTTGTGGGAGCTACATCATCTGATATATTAATTAAAAAAAATATTGATGCGAAGGTAAGTGATACATCTTGGATAGATATGGTTGAAGAATGTATCCCTTATCTAGATAATATAATAAGAAATCCCAGAAGATTTATAGTTCAAGAAGAAAACATTGTACCAATTGAAAAAGCAAAAGTTGTAACTGAAGAGTCAATTAGACATTTAGCACAACACACAAGTATGATTCAAGAAGTACAAGAAGACGGAACAGTTATACCTCTTAAACTACTTAATGTTTATAGAGAAGAAACAGTAGACTTATATGAAAACAGATTTATTAAATCATTAGTAGACAATCTATATACATTCGTAACTAATAAGTTAGAAGAATCTGACCAAAAGAGTTATGCAAAAGTAGATAGTGAAGTTACTTATAAAGGTATAATGAAGAAAAAAGATGAAGTTGTAGAAGTAAATCTACAACTTACTAGTAAAAAGGAAACTGATGTTGATGCATCTAAAGATGGACATAGTCTAGATGAGAGAATTGAACATATCAGAGATATAGTTTCAGCATTTAGAAGTTCAACATTTATAAAAAGTTTAAAAGAATCTAGTCCAGTAAGAAGTCCAATTAGAAAAACCAATGTTATTCTAAAGGAACAAAACTTTATTAAAGCACTAGAACTTTGGGAATATCTAGAAAAAAATAATATTAAACCTGTTACAAGTATAGAAAAAAGAAATGAAGTTAGTAAAAGTAATGATGTTAAAACTTTATATGACCTAGCATTCTTCATTAATTCAGATGCTTTAGATACTTCTAAAGAAGAAAGTAATGGATACAATTCCGCAATTGTAAGTAAACTTGTAAATGATTTCGTTTTTTCTGGAGATATAACAGAAAAAGAATTTAAGAAATTAATGGAAAAAGAATTTAAAGAAGCAAATAAAAGAAAAGAAAAAGCAACATCCGGTATTAAGAAATGTATAGAAGCTTTTCTTGATGATGTTGATAAGAAAAAGAAAAAAATGGTTACTATAATAAAATAAATTGAGGTGGCAAAATGAATAAAGTAAATGAAAAGAATAAGAAGGAGTTTCAAAGAAATAAGGAAACAATTAATATTAAAGAGTTCATGCTTTTAAAAAGTGGAGAACAAGATAAATTAATTGAAGAAACCTTAAATAAAGTATATGAAGAAAATGTAGAAGTTACTAAAAAACATATTGATAAAGTACTTAATGTAGCTTTTGATAATAAAGATAATGAAACATTTTTACCTCATAGTTTATGCGTTCAAAAAGATGGAAATAAATTAATATTCTCATTTAAGAAAAGTAATAAAGCTTTATTAATTCTTTTCTTACTTGGCTTTTTGTTTATTGCTGGATTTGCTACCTTTAGTGGTGTTCAACTCATTGGTAAATCATGGATGAATATTGATTTAAATGGTGATGGAGTTCCAGATTTAAATCTTGACTTAAATGATGATGGAATATGTGAAGTAAACTGTACAAAAAATAAAATGGGGAAAAAACCAGAATCAAATATTGATTATCGAGGAAATAGAAAACCAACATTTAATGTAATTCTTGAAGATGGAACAATTTCCAATAAAATGAATCAAACAGATGAAAATGGAAAATGTCTTCTTAACTGTGATACAAATGATGATGGTTGGCCAGATACAAACATTGACATTGATGGTGATGGAAAAGCTGATTTAAATATTGATAGTGATGGTGATGATAATCCAGATTTAAACATTGATACTAATGGTGATGGAGTTCCAGATATCAATATTGATGAAGATGGCGATGGTAAATGCGATAAAAATTGTACTTATGTTATTGACAAAAAAGGTGGTCAAATAACTACAGGGAATGGTGATGTAACCTTAGATACAGCAGCTTTAATAGTTAATTTTGAATCAGGAAATAATATTGTTTTAACAGACATTTATCCAGATGATCAAACTGATGAAGGTGTTACAACAAAAATACCAGACGTTAAATTTACTATAGAAAATAAAACAAATGAAGATTTATATTATAACATTTACTGGACAGAAGTTGAAAATACATTTGAAACAGATAATTTCTGGACTATGATAACTAGCACAAATAATGGTTATAAAGTTAACTGGAAAACAGCACCAAAACAAAATGGTCTAGAAGCATCAAGAATAAAAATTAGCCCACAAAGCAAACAAGAATACACAGCATCATTTACATTACATGGTACTGGTGAAGAACAAAATATAGATCAAGGAAAGGTATTTAAAGGTAGACTTTTAATAGAACTAATAAAGGACAACAAATAGGTTGTCTTTTTTTGTTGACTTTTGTCGAATTTATGATAGAATAAAGTTATTATTACAGAAATTTTTGTAATAGTTTAGGGGGAATTGGTATGGCTACAAAAGCTACAAAGAAAGAAAAAAATGCGGTGGTAAAAAATACACCAAAGAAAGGTTCTAAAAGTGTTACATCTGAAAAAGGAGAAGTAGTAACAAAAAACAAACCAAATATTTTTAAAACTATTTGGAATTTTGTTATGAAACATAAAATTATATTTGGTATTTTTCTAATAATAATTCTTATTATAATCTTCACATTATTATTTTTGAAATTATCACTTAATTTTACAGCAATTACCATTAATGATGACAAATATTCTAAGGCAGATATGAATATGAGTCTTTATAATCTAAAATATAACTATTTTGGTAAAGATGCAAGTGAAATACCGGATGCAACTTTAGAAGAGCAATTATCTTCAGTGGGTATGACAGTTTCAGAATATTTAAAATCTGAGACTGTGAATGAGTTAAAATATCGTAGTGTTATTAAAAAGATAGCAGATGATAATAATATTACTTTAACTGAAGAAGAAAAAGAAGAAATAAATAGTAACATAAAAAGTGTTATTAATAGTTTTGGTAGTCATGGAAAGTTCAAAAAGTTTTTAAGTAAGAATAAAATTACTGAAAAAGCTTACAAGAGTTATCTAGAGTCTGACAAACTGTATGATAAAGTGTTTGAAGAACTTTATGCAAGTGGTAAGAAAAACTATTTAACGGATGAAGAAATTAAGAAAGAAACATCTAACTACTATAAAGAATATTACAAAGTTAATCAAATAGTATTGGGAATAGTTGATACAAATACTTTAGAAAGTTTAACTGATACAGTAATAAATCAAAAAAAGACTTTAATAGAAACAATTCTAGAAAAAGCTAAATCAGGAGTAGACTTTGAAGAACTAGTTAAAAAATATAGTGAAGAAGCAAGTAGTGATAATAATCTATATTTTACTAAAGATGATGTTTTAGAAGAAGTTTACAATGCGGTTGATAGTCTTAAAGAAGATGAGATAAGTGAAATTATTAAAACTAAATATGCCTATTCAATAATTAAAAGGTTAAAATTAGATGATAGAAAATTAGATGAATATCTAGAAAAGAAGGCAAAAATAAAATTTAATAATGATATAACAACAAAAGCTGAAGATTATAAAGTATTTTATGAAAATGCTTATAAAAAAATTAAGTAGGAGAGGTAAAAAATGAAAAAAGGAAATAAGAAAAATACAATTATAATTGTTGTTTCTAGTATTATTGCTATTATCCTTTTATCACTTGTAGGGGTATCACTTTACAAAGTTAATACAATAGAAAATGATAGTATTCCAGAAGTATTAGATGAAATTGATAACAATAAGAAAAATACAACAGCCCTTGCAAATAGTTTAACTGGTAAAATAAATGATTTTGAAGGTAAAACTAGTGAAGAACTTGCAAGTATAATCAATAATCAAAAAAAATATTATTCTGCCACAAACAAAAATATTGATAGTAAATATGAATCTTTAAATTCATATCTTGAAGAAAAAAATGAATTCTTATTAAATACTATTAATAATAACTATAATTCTCTAGTAGAATTAAATAATAAAAATTATAATAGTTTAAAAGACCAAATAAAAGATTTCAGTGAAGAAACAAAAGAAAGCTTTACTGATTTAAATAAAAAAATAGATGAAAATAATACTAATTTAAACATTAAATTAGATAACATTAATTCTGGTTTAAATACTAAGCTAGATAATATCAACTCTGGTTTAAACACAAAGTTAGATAATATTAATACTGGTATAAATACAAAACTAGATAATATTAATATAGGTTTAAATACAAAGTTAGACAATGTCAATTCAGGATTAAATACAAAATTAGATAATATTAATACAGGATTAAATACAAAATTAGATAACATTAATACAGGTTTAAATACAAAATTAGACAATATTAATACAGGCTTAAATATTAAATTAGATAACATTAATTCTGGTTTAAACTCAAAACTAGATACTTATTATTCTAAAATAAATAATTCTTTAAATAGTTTAAATAATAAGGTTGTAGCCGGATTTAACTGGAACCAAGCAAAATTAAATGCTATTGGAACACAAATTACAGATGGATTTAACTGGAATCAAGCAAAATTAAATGCTGTTGGAACACAAATTACAGATGGATTTAACTGGAACCAAGCAAAATTAAATGCTGTTGGAACACAAATTACAGATGGATTTAATTGGAATAGAGCCAAATTAAATGCTGTTGGAACACAAATTACAGATGGATTTAACTGGAACCAAGCAAAATTAAATGCCCTTGATACAAAATTAACAGACGAATTCAAAGGACTAAATAGTGCTTTAACAAAAGAATCTGAAAGTATTAAAAGTGTAGTAAATAATGCTTATAATGGATTAAATACTAATTTAACAAATGGATTTAATAAAGTTACAGATAGACAAGTAAATGATTTTAATTCATTAAATACAGGAATTGGAAGTATTGCTTCAACACAAGGAAATGAATTTGCTCAAATTAAAGGTTCTATAAATGCTAATGCATCTTTAGTAAATGATAAATACTTAGCGTTAGATGGAAGTTTAAATGGAGTTAGTCAAACAGTTAATGAAAATAAATTAGCATTAGAATCTATTGGAAGTAAAATAGATAATATAACTAATAAATTAGATAGTATGGATGCAAAATTAGACATTTTAGTAAGAAATATGAAAGTGTCTAGTATTGATAATTTAGATATTCAAGCATTAGCCGAATCTTATGAAGCGTATTATACAACCTTTAAAAGAGAAAATGGTAGAGATGCAACTCTAGAAGAAAAAATGGAATTTGTAATTACATATTTAAAAAATCGTAGTTATGTAAGAAGTAATTAATAAAATGAATGTAGATTTTGAAAGACTGAGAATGGATTTGATTAATTATTTTGAAGGAGCTTATTTTGCAGGCGGTATTGGGTATGCAATACTTGATGCAGATAGAGCAAGGTATGCAACAGAAGATGAATTAATTAGATTAGCTCAATTTGTTGAAATAGATTTAACAAATTATGAAAATATGGGAAAGAGTAGATAAATTAATCTATTCTTTTTTTTGTTAATATAACATATATTTTTCTGAGGGATAATTATGTTCTATAATAATGTACATACAAGAATAAGATATATATTTTTAGTAGTTATCTTAGTTTTAGTGATAGCTATAGCTAGAGTTTTTTATATTCAAGTATTTTCTTATAAAAAATTAAATACTTTAGCAGAATCTTTATGGAGTAGAAAATTACCTATATCAGCAGACCGAGGCAAAATTGTTGATAGGAACGGAAGAGTTTTAGCTGATAATATTACTACAACATCACTCGTGGTTATTCCAAATCAAATTGAAAATAAAGAAGATGCTGCCAAAAAGCTAAGTGAAATACTTGGGAGTGACTATAAAGATATGCTTAAGCATGTTAGTAAAAAAACATCAATTGAAAGAGTACATCCCGAAGGGAGAAGATTAAGTTATGAAATAGCGGAAAAAATAGATGCTTTAAAAATAGATGGAGTTTATTTAGTTAAAGAAAGTAAAAGATATTATCCATATGATACTGTTTTAAGTCATGTTTTAGGTTATGTTGGTATTGATAATCAAGGACTTTCAGGATTAGAACTCTATTATGATGATTATTTAACTGGTGAAGATGGTTCTATAAAATATTTTTCTGATGGTAAAGGACATAAACTTGAACTTGCAGAAATATATGAGGCTCCGACATCCGGAGTAACGCTTCAGCTCACAATAGATTTAGATTTGCAACTCGCGGTTGAAAATGAACTTGATAATGTAGTTGCTAAGTATGACCCGGATAGTGTGATAGCTATTGCCATGAACCCAAAGAATGGAGAAGTTCTAGCCATGGCATCAAGACCTAATTTTGATAGCAATAACTATCAAAACTATACAACTGAAGTAATAAATAGGAATTTACCTATTTGGATGACATTTGAACCAGGATCAACAATGAAAATATCGACATACACTGCAGCTATTAATGAAGGATTAATTAACATTTTTGAAGACAGATTTACTGATACGGGTGCCATAACTGTTGATGGAGCAACCCTTCATTGTTGGAAGCATGGTGGTCACGGTAACCAAACTTATCTGGAAGTAATTGAAAATAGTTGCAATCCAGGCTTTGTTAACTTAGGACTTATGCTTCAAAAAGAAAAATTAATGAGTTATATTAAAAAATTTGGTTTTGGTACTAAAACTGGAATTGATTTAAATGGTGAAGGTACTGGAATACTATTTAATTTAGATAAAATGGGCAATGTTGAACTTGCAACAACTGCATTTGGTCAAGGAATAAGTGTAACTCCGATACAACAAGTTCAAGCTGTATCCGCAATAATTAATGGAGGAAATCTATATTCCCCATTTCTTGTTAAAAATTTTTTAGAACCTGAAACAAACACAATTGTTAAAAGTGTTACTGCTGAAAATAAAGGAACAGTTATAAAAAAAGAAACATCAGATTTAGTAAGATATGCCTTAGAAAGTGTAGTTGCCAAAGGATCAGGACATAATGCTTACATTGAAAACTATCGAATTGGTGGTAAAACTGGTACAGCCCAAACAGTTGAAAACGGTATTTATTCATCAAGTAAATATATTTTATCTTTTATAGGATTTATGCCTGCAGATGACCCTGAAATAGTAGTATATGTTGCTGTCCAAAATGCAAAAGGAGTAGTGCAATATGGTGGTACAGTAGCAGCTCCAATAGCTAGAAATATTTTCTTAAGTGCGATAGATATTCTTGATATAGAGCCATCTACAGAAGGAATACCGAAAGAATATACATGGCTTGATCAAAAATATGCGACAGTACCAGATGTTGTAGGATTAAGTGTTGAAGAAGCTAAGAAAACATTAAAAGGATTTAATATAGAATATAGTGGTGAAGGAAATGCGGTTATTTATACCTCACCAAAGGCAGGAATGTATGCTAAAGAAAATGGTACTATAGTTTTAATGCTTGGATAAGTGTAAAATGATGTAAATTTTTAAAGTAAAATCATAAATATATTAAAAAAGTAGTGTATAATAAAATTACGAGGTGAAAATTATGTTAATTTTAGCTAAAGCATCTATGGCAATGATGTTAGGATTTGTTTTATCATTAATAACAGGTTTATTTATTATACCTTTATTTAGAAAATTACATTTTGGTCAATCAGTAAGTCATTTAATTAATGAAAGACATTTAAAAAAAGAAGGAACACCAACAATGGGAGGACTAATATTCATAATTCCCGTTATTGTGTCCTTAATTCTCTTATATATAAAGGGAAGTATTTCCATAAGCTATAATTTAATTATAGTAATATTTGTCTTCATTGCTTATGGATTACTTGGTTTTATAGATGATTTTTTAAAAGTAAAATATCATGATAACAATGGAATAAGTTTAGTTACAAAGTTTTTAATTCAAATGTGTATAGCTTTAGTATTCTTCTATTTATTTATGAAAGGTGGCGGAGAACCAGTACTTAGCATAAGTTTTCTAAATATTTACCTAGATTTAGGTTGGATGTTTGGCTTATTCATATTATTTTTACTGGTTGGAACTACGAATGCTGTTAACATAACTGATGGTTTAGATGGTCTAGCTGGTGGTTTGTCAGCGATTGCTTTCTTTGCTTATGGTGTTATAAGTTGGAATGCTGGCTGGCTTGAAGGATATCAAGAAATAGCTATTTTTTGCTTTTTACTTGTTGGTTCTTTAATAGGATTTTTAGTATTTAATACTCATCCAGCACGCATATTTATGGGAGATTTAGGTTCACTTGCTTTAGGTGGTGCTCTAGCATCAGTTGCTATAGTATCAAGGCATGAAATATCACTAGCAATAATAGGTGGCGTATTTGTAATTGAAACTTTATCAAGTTTAATTCAAATTATATCAATTAGGTATTTTAATAAAAAAGTATTCTTAAAAGCTCCACTTCATCATCATTTTGAAGAGTTAGGTTGGAGAGAAACTGATATTATTAAGTTATTCTGGGTGGTAGGTTTTATTCTTGCTATGGCAGCTATAACTTATGGTGTGTGGTTATAAATTGAAGTAGATATTACTTCTTTTTTTTGTTATTCGTGTAAAAAACTTAAATTATACTTAGAATAAAATTTGTTACTTTAAAATTAACCTAAGTTTGAAAATCCATGATTACCAGAGTTTTCTGTAACTTGTAATAGAAAACTTTTTTTTTAATATAATTATATGAGGGATAAACATGCCAAAAAAAGATGATAAATGGTTACTTATAATTGTCATAATAACAGCTATATTTGGTATAGTAATGATTTATTCTGCTAGTTTTATCTGGGCAGATTATAAATTTAATGACCCTTTTAAGTTTGTTAAAGCCCAAAGTGCATTCTTTATAATGTCTCTTTTACTTGTTTTTATTTTAAGAAAAATAAACCCTAAAATATATTATGAAAAAGCTAATTTAATACTTCTTATATGTTTTATATTACTTGTTTTAGTATTAATACCTGGACTTGGTAAAATAAGAAATGGTAGTAGAAGTTGGTTTGGAATAGGTGGTTTTGGTATTCAACCTAGTGAATTTGCTAAAATAGGTTTAATTATATATGTTTCTAAATATCTAGCCAATAATAATAGAATTATAACAGATGTAAAAAAAGGCGTACTTCCAATTTTACTTGTTATTGGAGTATTCTTTCTTCTCATAATGCTTGAACCAGATTTTGGTACAGCAATGGTTATAGTTATTACACTTGTATCAATACTTTTTATTTCTGGAGTAAAACTGTCATTCTTTGTTAAAATTGGATTGCTTGGTTTACTGGGCATAGTAGGACTTATTGTAGTAGCCCCATATCGTATGCTTCGTATAGTGTCATTCTTAAATCCATGGGTTGACCCTTTAGGTAGTGGATATCAAATTATTCAAAGTTTATATGCCATTGGTCCCGGAGGATTACTTGGTCAAGGATTTTTAAAAAGCCGTCAGAAACAATTCTACTTACCAGAACCTCAGACAGATTTCATATTTTCTATAATTTCTGAAGAATTTGGTTTTTTAGGTATTCTCATCGTAACTTCATTTTTTGCTTTTATCTTTTATAAAATAGTAAAAATATCTTTAAACTGTGATAATCTATTTTATAAATATTTATCTTTTGGCTTAGGTTTCGGTATTATTATTCAAGCTCTTTTAAATATTTGTGTAGTTATTGGACTTATTCCAGTCACTGGAGTAACACTTCCATTTTTTTCTTATGGGGGTTCTTCATTGCTTGTAAGTATGTCAAGTATAGGAATTATACTCTGCATTTCTAGAGAATCTAAAAAGTAAGCAGTTATTATTGTAAACTCCCTAATTATTTGTTGTAATTTATCTATAGCTAATAGAATGTGAGGTTTTAAATGAAATTAATAGTTGAAAAAAGCTCTTGGAGTGGTCGTAGCATAGGATATGAACCAAAAGTAGAAATTAAAGAGTATGATGATTTAAATGCTTTATTGCATAATGAACAAGTATTTGAAGAAAGTTTTGAACAATTTTCATTCACTATCATTGAGTTAGGTGAAGATTACATTAAAATTGAAACAAACTCTCCGATGAGTGCTGGTGATGATGGAACAATAAATTTACATTCAAAAGAAACAATTTTTAAAGTTGAAAAGGGTAAAAAATTAAAATTAACAACATTAACTATGGATTTTGGTTTTATTTATACATTTGAATTAAAATAATATAAAAACAAAAATGACGGGAGAAAAATAATCCCGTCTTTATTTATACTAGCAAAGATTTACATCATCTTTGCTAATAATAGTATATGTATTAATAATATAATTATACAAAAAAACTACATAATAATTAAATTATGCAGCTTTTTTATTTAAAGTTCTTGCTTCTCTAGCACTAATGATTACTTTTTCTCCATTTATTGTCTTCTTTTGTAAATTTGGTTTTTGTGTCATTTTAGTTGCATTTAAAGCATGTGATCTTCTATTACCAGTTAAAGGTTTTTTAGTAGTTACTTTTGTAGCCATTTTTCTCACTCCTTTTTTGTTTACTTATTAATTTTAACAATATATTTTATGTTTGTCAAATATTACTTATGTTTTTACCCTCAAATTTGGAAATTTTTTCTCAAAAACCTTATTATTGAAGTATTTATCGATGTAAGTATCAAAATCTGAGGTTGCTTCAATGCCTCTTTTTCTTTGTGAATATCTTTTGGTTACAATACTTGTTAAGCTTAAATCAAATGCTAAAAATATGGTTATAATGATAATTATTATTCGTGATAATTTAAATTTTAATATTTTATTATAAAACTTTAAGTAAATATCTAAGCCATATTTAATCCATAGATATGTAATGGCACCCCAGATGATGGAATATGGAAGATTAATTCTACCATTTAAATTATTTTTCATATTGCTATAATTCCAGGTACTTGTATGAAGTATATAATCTTGAAATAAAGATGCAATATATTCAAATATGGCACCAATTAATAGTCCAAGTAAAAATATCAAAATAGGACTTTTCTTCTTCATTTTATAAAGAATAGCACTTATAAGAATAATTCCAAGTCCATATATAGGCTTAAGTGGAGAAAACCACAAACCCTGTTTGTTAGTTAAATGTCCATTTTTTAATAAGAATCCAATAGTCTCAAAAATATATCCAAATAAACCACCGATTATAAAAAGCAAAACAACATGATAAAATATTTTTTTCAAGTTTAATCACCAATAATAGTATTTGCAAAAACTTTCTAATTTATGATTACACAAAAATATAATTTACACCTTTTGACAGTTGAATATAACATATTAAATAAAAATTTTTTATGTATCTTTTTGCCTATTATATCTTATAAATATAGCAACGCAATATAGCAAATGCAAAAACTTGCTAAAAAATGGGGGAAAAATTACATACTTTAGGAAATATATAAAGTGAAGGGATAAATATATTCCTATGGAGGTAAAAT